>Ga0209611_10013393_pt1 | contig 11266 bp, 6 predicted proteins | sample S1TSphgellanicum_3_FD_187693 | JGI IMG/M metagenome (GOLD analysis project Ga0209611, IMG submission 187693) | Host-associated microbial communities from peat moss isolated from Minnesota, USA - S1T2_Fc - Sphagnum magellanicum MG (SPAdes) (version 2) | ecosystem: Host-associated > Plants > Peat...
AATGGACGCAGTTTGACACAACAGAATCACATCCGGAGTTTTGGCACGTCTTTTCTGTGGTTATGTTGACTCCGTTTCTCCACTCCTGTTGCGCTGCGCCACGTTGCGGACACTGACTTTTTGTTTTGTTACATCGTTGATGCAGCGACGCATGCGGGGGATGAATAAATCGTAGCAAGAAAACCAAAAGACTGCTGGGAAACCGCCATCATGTCAACACCGGACTTTTGCTCTTGAGATCTAGTACCAGAGATTTAGAGAGTAAAGAGGGACATCTGAGTTCCAGGGATCTGCAAGAGTTTAATCTAAGCTCTAGGCAGGTTTTTGTCCGGTGTTTTAAATTATTATTGTAGGGAATGCCACGGTTTCCAAGCAGCTCAGAAAATTTCTGAGCATTTTGAATGTGATCTTTGCCATCTTTCCTTTTCTTGTAGCAACGTGGCAACAGCTTCCTCTTGCTGAGGAATGTTTGCCATTTTCATTCTTGTTGCATGGCAGCAACAGATTTCTCTTGCTGAAATCTTCACCATTTTCATTCTTGTAGCAAGGTGGCAACAGATTTCTCTTGCTGGGACCTTTTCCTTTTCCTTTCTTGTAGCAAGGCAGCAACAGAATCTTTACCTTCTCCTTTCTTGTAGTAACGCAACAGCAGATTTCTTTTCAAGGATCTCTGATTATCTCTTCACTGCCACAGACAGAAAAATGGGGGAATATCAGAAATTGTTTGCAACTAGTTCAAGCTTCCAGTTACTCAAATCTGCATCAGTGCTGATGGTGTCGCTGCCCCCAAGATCATTGAAGTTTGTCTGGTTCTCTAACAGCAAACTGCAAGGTTCTCTAATTTCAAAACATAAGTGGTTTCATAAACTATTTATGTTTGGAGATCTTTTGAATAATTCATCATCTTTCTCTGGCTCAGGCAGTGTGCAGGATCCATTCTGATGATTGTGTGTTCCATCAATGGCTTAGTGCATCAAGAGATGTGATCTGCACCAATTCTATTTGGGAGGCTGATGATGTGGTTCTTCTTGATGCAAAGGGGAATTGGTGAGCAGGTAAATGAGCACAACCCATACATCCTTATTATGGATTCCTGGAGTAATAGTGCAGTCATCCTTTTTGGTAGCCTCTGAAAACTGTTTTAGATTTCATAAGGGAGCTCTATCGCATGTGTTTCACTCTCACCACCAATAAATTTTTTTCTTTTGTTTTGGAGAGCTGAATCTTCTCTCAAAAGTATCCATTCTCTTGCAATGTGACTGGAGTCATACCCAAGATACTGCCTTCCGGAGGTGGTATGCTGAAAAACTGGGTGCTAGTAGTACATGATGTGTGCTTAAAGGATATATTCATAGTGCAGATGGCCACAACCACTACCCTATATGTGAGCCTCTCTATGCCATCAGGTTATATTCTTGCTTTGCATAGAGACAAACGAAAAGTGAAGCTTAGTATCTCACAAGCTTGTTGCAGCAGCTTCAATGAGGAATACTATTGACTCTATTGATTAGCTATGTCTCTGGAGTGCTATCCAACATCGTGACCAAGTTCTCCTGTTGATTCTGGACAGGAGTCTCATGAGGTAGATTTCATGTAATGGCTTGCCCCAAGTTTTTGGCATATCGTGAGATGTGGAAAGCACGGCTATCATTTTCAGTGTACTGAGACAGCACCTTATAACCTTGAGAGTGAGGATAGCAACTTTTAAGTTTTTGAAAAGTGCCTTCACTGATTATGTGGTTCTTCTCAGCTGTGCTTTACTCATGGGGAAGCCCTTCCCCTAGATCTTTACCTAACACTTATATGCCCACCGTCAGGAAGCTGATGATGTCAGTGGGTAGTCATGTCAGCTCATCACTGTGCTCAAGGTGATAATAAGACAGAACACTTTGTGAGCAACTTGCAGGTGATATGGTCTGACACTTTGTGATCCTCAGTTTTCAATGTGCTCAAGGTGATAAGAAGACAAAACACTTTGTGAGCAACTCTCGGGTGATGTCATTGGCTGACACTTTGTGATCCATGTTTTCAAGTATGTGACTGAACTCTGGTGTGTCTACTTGTAGTTGTGGAGATCTTTTTTCTTTGCAATCTCACAGATATGAAAACTCAGGTTACTGGGCAGCAATTTGCATTAAAAGCTTCTTTTTCTGTCTTCCATCTTCTTGCACCAACACCTGAGCGAAAACGTTGGCAATGAGGTTTGCTTCAGCAATTTCATCATCTGGTGTGCAAAGCCATTTTTGGGCAATCACTCACCCACATGTGGCAATCACCTTTGTGAGGGATCAAAACGGTAGACCAACACAAATACGTAGTCAAACTTGTCCAGCTCTTTTGATTTTCAAGTGAAAGAAATGTGGAGCATGAGCTTTTTGGACATTTTGCAGTACAGCAAAAGTAGACTTCGTTTTAAAAGGAAGAAATTACGATAAATGTACGGGTACACACACACACACACACACACACGAAGGGACACACGGTAAAACATGAGTTGGGCAGATATGAGGCTGAAACTCTGGTATATAAACCGATACGAATCTAGTATCAAAGAACCGACCACTTCTGCACAACAAAGGGACAGACCTAAAAACATGAGTTGTACCAACCACTTCTGCACACGCAAAGGGATATCCTTAAAAATATGCATTGAATCAACCACTTCTCCACACACAAAGGGACACACTTGAAAACATGAGTTGGACGGATACGAGGCTGAAACTCTGGTATATAAACTGATACTGGTTCTAGTATCAAATTACAAAGTACGAAATTAATGGTACGAATGCAAAATTATTTTGAAGAGTTCTGATATATTCAGGGTTAAATTGGGTTAATTTGAAATTTTTGTAATTAGATAGTAATGTAACTAAAGCGTTTAACCAGAAATAGTTGTGTAAAGGTAAATATATTATCATTTTTAATGTTCAAATCAGTGAGAAATGTGAATAAATCTTGACTCATTTTTTTCAAAAAGCAGCCAAAATCGTTTTAAGGTAGGAGTAAATTTTTATTTTAAAATCATTTAAATTTTCAAAAAAAATTAATGATCATTTTTTTAAGTGAATTTTTTTGAAATGGAATTTTTCTATATATGTGAGAAACCAGGTAAGAATAATGATAAAGAAGGTGGAGGTTTATCAATTTAATAATCTCTTTTTAAAACTTAAATCTAAGGTTATTTTTAAAATTTATGGAATATTTTTTAATAGTTAAAATTTTCTTTGAATTTTGATTTCAAGATCATTTGGTTTTCTTTTCAAGGGGAAGTTTTCAAAGATATTTGAAAAAGAGGTAAAGATAATGGTAAAGGAGGTGGAGGTTTTGAAAGATTATTTGAAAAGTAGTTGTAAAGCTAGAGATAATGGTTAAGGTAAAATTAATGTATCTATTCATATTCATATAAATTGGTAAGGGAAGGGAGTGAGGCAATTAGGCTTGGAATATTCATTTGTAGAACGCACAAAATAATTTCATAGAGCCATGAATGGTCTGAAGCCATGGACTTGAGAAATATATATAAAACAAACACAATGAATATATTAAATAGGAAAACAAGGAAAACAACTTGCAAAGTTTGTCACATAAAATCTTTTTCCTAAAAAACAAAAATTTCAACCAAATCATTGTAATTGTGAGTTTTCCATATTGGTTCACTATTTTAATTTTTTTGCGTTTTTAAACTTACAAGATTGTAAGTTACTTGATAAATTGCCTAGTGTACTTGGAGAGCACTTTATATCCATGAATATCCCTCTTAGAATAAATAAAGATTTTATGCCTAATTTTTAAAAGTTTCCTTATAATATGTTTATTCATAGATGTAAGATTCTTCCAACTTCAATTATGTATGAATTTTTCTAGTACGTTTCACGATTTACGAATGTTTGGGTTGATGTTAATGTTCATCTTGGGCATTACCATGGGTGAATCTACCATGCATAATGGACATTCCCACAATGGGTTACCAAACCAACTATTGCCCACAATAGGCCCCTTATTTTGGGAACATTTTCACCATATGGTTTTATTCTACACATAATAGAATGACTTTATTTTTAAAATCGTCTTGTTTTTGGCTTGTCATTGGACCTACATTTTGCCATCTCATGCTAAGTTTTGAGTTATGTTTAAAATGATCTATATAGAGGACCAACCTCAAAACTTTGCATGAAACACATGACATTCTTTATTATTTTGCTCCAACAACCTCTTTCTCTCCCACTTTTGCAACCTCCCTCTCTCCCTCCCACAATGCTATAACAAAATCTCTCTTTCCCAATTTAACAACCATCCCTCAACAAAAAAATTCTTCCATTTCACAATAGAAAATTAAAACACGCGTGCACACACACACATCAAAATAACACATGAATATAACTCCTTACTTGCATGCCTTTTACATTTCCATGTTTGCCAAAAATTCATAATGAGAAAGAGATTTTACACAAAACTCTTTACAAAACAATCATAAATAAAGAGAATTCATTACATGACTCCTTACTTCCATGACCAAAATACCATGTGCAACATGAATGAGAGAGCCTTTTATTCTTCATGGTTGCAAATAAAGAGAGCTTTTTATATGATCTCCATGTTTGTTTTAAAAATCACAATGCAAAGATAAAACATTTTACATTCTCTTCATGCTTGCCCCAAAACCCTAGACACTATAACATGATCTATTGTTGAAAACATACAATGTAAGTTTGAAACATGTGCAATGGAACAATTCCTAAAAAAAATCTTGCATTTTACATCTATCATTTGTAACTAGTTTCTGATTGCACATGACATGTGTAATTAAATCCTTACAATTACACCTAAGACAAGTCGCATGTGAAATATAGTTGCATGTGACAATATGTATATGATATATATATACAATTTGAATATATTAATTCATCTATATGTATTTGTGTGATATAATGACATAAACATAACTATATATGCAACTATGATGCAATTTTTGGATGGGTGACACATTTTATGTGTTATGAATTTAGGTGACAACACATTTCACTTTCCCTTTTATTCAAAATTCAAAATTCCAAATGACACTAAACGATTTGATTCATTGAATTTTGTCCAATAATATGGTGAAACATGGCAATTAATTAAGGCACCTTGAATCGTCCAAAGGATAGATTTGGCCATACATGTGTCAACCTCATGGATATTTAAAGTTTTTTTGGATGGGCAAGGTAATGGCAGTGGATATTTCAACAATTGTTTCATGTAATTGCATATGTAACTATTGTTTCTATAGTTGCACCTTCCTCCGTATATCCTTCTACAGATTGTGGACACATGGATAGTCAAGGTTTGGTTTTCACTTAGCCATAATAATTACAAATGTAATCAATGGTTTATTGATATATGGTTTTGAGGGACATAATTACATGTGCAACTACATAGGCCACTCTAAATTGGCTATTAACATTATAACGAAATAAAATCCTAGAAAAATTTGATCAACATATTGTAACAAAAAAAGAACAACTTAGTACAAAACAAAATTAAAAAATCAATCTATTTTATGTTCACATGAGAACTAAATGCACATTAAAAAATTTTACCAAATATTTTGTAGTGGAACTCAAATTTACTACTTGAACCCATAATGCATTATGGACTTCAAATTTTCATTCCAAACATTAATGTCAAAATTAGTCCATGGGTAACTATGTGCCATTTTTATTATCACATTCTGACATGCATGTCTTTTCCTTCAATTCTTGCACCATGTGTGTTGTTTCATGAATTTAGCACACACCAAAAAACATTAACATCAATTTTCATCATCAAAATTGACCATAAAAAAACCATTGCTTACATTAATATCTTCAAGTCAACTAAATTATCTTTAATTCCTTAGCATCAACCACTTACACAAATATTTGTACGTAACTAGCTCTAAAACATTCATAATACCAATAACCTCTTCATATTTTGCAAGCACAAATAAGACAAAGATAGCTAGAACTTATATAAACACATTTATTCTTTCATAGATAATGTCTCCATCATCCATCTTCGTTGCATGCCTAACATCGTAGAATCCCCAATCTTTTTTTATAAAGATTATTCATAAATATTCCTAACCAACACCATTTGAACCCTCACCAAAATCCAAGAGATTTTTAAAACTTTTCATCATCTCCCTTAGTTCATCCTTTTCTGAAAAAATTGTGTCATCATGTGTTACAATAGGTGGTAATGATAACATAGTGGAAACAATTAATTACCACTTGAAAAACAAAAAACAAAATTAGGTTTTTTGGTTGTGTGAAAAAATCCAAACTTCAAGCTATAATGATTTTTTTCAACATAATCATTAGCATTTTTGTAATAAACAACCTTCCCAAATGAAGGAATCCCTCTTTATAACTTTCAAAAAGCAATGTGGTGTTTCATCATTCTCATTTGGCATGAGCAATGAAGTGTTACCTTTCCTTTGTATAATTTCAACTAGTTGGACTTGAAATGATGACTTCAACATGTGTGTCATCCAATGTCAAATATCAACCCCTTGATTATAAGATTTGTTTAAGTTTTGGGGTTTAATAAAAGAATTGCATCCCTACCATCAACTACACATCAACAAGCACAAAGATTAGGTAGTTAACAATGCCACTAACAACCAATCCACCATTCAAAATTCCAAGGAACTAAGATAACCTATTAAAGTTTCCTTATTTATTAACCAAATAATTATTTTATTTACTTTAAATCTACCTACTTATTTTATCTTACTTACTTACGTACCTTACTTAAAACTTGCCTAATTTATTTATATATATTTACCATAATGACCTATTTTCACAACCTACTTATTTACCCTACCTACATACATATCCTAACAACTTACTTACTTTATTTTATCTACCTTACATACCTACCTACCTTGTTTTGTTCAATCATTCAATGAATGAAAATTTGAATTGGAAAAATCATAAGTTAACATGTTTGAATTTGTAAATGATTTAATTTTTTATTTAAAAAATCATTTTAATATTTGTAAAATATATTGATTTTATTGAATAAATTTTCAAATAAACTTCAACATTATGTTTTTATTTGTTTCATTTTAATAAAATTTGAAAAAAAAAATTTCTATCAATTTTGGGACTTCTTTCACGGTTTCATAGATTAAATATTAAATAAAGTTACAAGTTTTTTTATAAACAAAAGGTTGTGTAGTTTGATGGTAAAAACATTGGCATGGTTGCATAATATTTTGGGTTCAAACTTGAGCAAATCATTTATATACATTTTGTATATGGTGATGGGTATAATGTATGTTTACATTATAAACATGTGATTATAAATAAGGTGTCGACGTGTTTTTTTTACGACATATAATGCCATGTCATTTTCAAAAATATAACATAATGATGTCACGTGACCTAAATCAAACTATAAATATTGGTAGTTTAATTCATTTGTGGTCAAATTGATATGGGATTATTTTGATTAATCAAAACATCCCACAACCACTTAATCAAAACAAATATGCACAAATTGATTTGTTCAAAATAACTCTTTATCAATTTGAATAGTGAAGCAAGGGGTTATCTTTTAAACTATTTTTTTTCAATTGAACAATATGTTTTCTTGTAATGTTGTGTGATGTTCCATGTATTTTAAAAACTTATAGGATGTATGAAATATTTCATATTTTTAGTGCATCTATTGGGAGATGGATTTTAATGTTAATGATTTTATATATTTTGTTGTTGTGAAGTGAAGGTCATGGTTTACATGTTGATGATAATTTTCATTTTGATTTCCATTTTGTTTCAATCCACGATTTTGAAAAAAAACTTCGATGTGCATTTAAAATATATTCCATTTTATTCATGATAATTGTTATTTGAATTTTATTTTTTTGTGTATGGTGAAGTCAAGTTGATAATTGACGTGATGATTTTTTTTTATCATTGAACGATGAAACTACTAAAATGATAACTTGGTAAATTTACAAAGACTTGTCTATTTGTAAATTAAACTCATGTAATTATAATTACTAAATATAATTATAAAATTTTAAAAATTAATTTCATCTTTTACTTCATCAAAATGCATCTTTTGATTAATTGAGATTTGAATTCAATATCATGTTTATTTGTTTACATATAAACATTTTTTAATCACATTGAAACTTGATTTCCCACGTCTAATTCTTGTGTAAATGTTTAAAATTTTGTTTTGTGCATGTTTTAATTTTTAATTTTTGAGTTGTCTATGTAGTTTTTTACAAATCATTTCACAACAAAATAAGTGTATTAATGTGTTTTTTGATATTGGTCAAACAAGTGGTTTGTTTAACGTAATGACTTTAACAAACATGCATAATGTATTTTAGGGTGCCTTACGAAGACCATTTCCCTCGTTAGCTTGGAACATGAAGTTTAGACAAATAAGGAATGTTTACATAAGTTAATTTGGGCCGTCTTTATTATGCAAGGAATTTTGAGTAAGTGTATTTGGGCCCTTGACCATTATACAAGGGAAGGCATAGTTATCCATGCCTTCCCTTATACAAAATTGAAATTAGGAATCCACAAATCCCATGGTTTTGTGAAGGAAATGTTTTGTTTTCAGAATTTAAAAAAATGATGTTATTTTCAAACATATTATTTCAATGATCTTAGATTTAATGAACCCATATTATTAATTGATTTTTTTTGACATGGACATTACCAAAATTGAAGATGGATATGAAACACATCAATTTGAACATTTTTAAAAAACTATACTTCAAAATTTTCTTAACCCGATTTTGTTAAATGAAAACAAATTTATGATAAAACAATGAAATGAGTGTCAATAAAATTTATTAATGATAATAAGATAAATCACATTCATTAGTCCCATTGAACTAGTTTGTTATATTTTTTTATGATTATAATACCCATTTGTTTGATTCAAGATCTTGATTAAATGTTAACACATCACATGGTCTAAAAATAACTGATTTCAAAAATTTGAATTTGAAAAAACTTAGAATCTTTTGAAATTGAATTAATAACATTTGATTGGACTTCACGTAGATTAATAAATACAACAATGTTGAAGATTTAATTGAATGCATTTCACCTTTAAACCAATGTAATCAAATACATTGGAAATATTTTGGATTGCTAAGTTAAATTTTGAGTTCGGTAATTCAATTATGTAAGTCTTGATAAAATTGAGGTTTATTTTCAATGAAATATAAGAATTTTATATATGGTCCACCATATTTCGATGTTTTTTATTTCAATTCATGAGAGATAATTGAAGCTTTAACATTTATTGTTTAAATTGTTTATTTACTTAATTATTTATTCATGTTATTAGGATAGAATATCTTTCATTTTTTCCTCACAAATAATTCATTCAAAAGTTTTTTCAACACATTTCACCAAACATTATTCATTTATACATTAATTATTTGAAATGGCATTTCAATTGTTGGTTATCTTTATAAATGCAATAAAAAAATTCAATTTAAAAAAAAAATTAATTCTTGTGTAGAGATTAAACAAACAATCATTTGAATCATATTTGGTTGTGGATTAATTAAAAAGCTTAGTAATTCATTTAGATCATTTTCATTGTTTTCAACCAATAGAAAATCAATTTGTTTCATTCACACACTTGTTCAATAAAGTTCCAAATTTAAATGAACTTTTTTGATTGAATATGACCCATGTCAAAATCCAATAAATGAGCTAAATATAATGGTATTCTTTAATGAAAATTGAAAATTAAAAATTCAATGTTGGTCTTTAAAAAATCAAAATATTTTGATTTTAATTGCTTGGATCAAGTTTGCATATTGTTACTTTAAAGTCACCATGATAGGGCCCATTTAAAAAACCTAATGTTGGAGCCCATTTCATATTGAAATTTTTTGGGTAAATGCATGCCTTTATTATATACGTTGTTATGTGTCCTTTCACAATGTTTTGGTTTGTGAAAAAAGGTAGCAATATTGGATCAAATAAATGAAAAAAAAACTTTTAATTTATTAAATGAATGAGAAAACTATTTTTGGTGCAAAGTAATTTGTGAGTTATTGAAACGTTTTTATGTTAAAGTGTATTTGAAACAACCTTGGTAATATCGACATCATTAAAATTTCAACCATGATGAGAAATAAAAGAAAAAAATATTTTCCATTTTTTGTGAGAAGTTGAAAGACTTTTATAGGAGATGGAAGCAAGTTCATGCCACCCCTTTCATTAGAGTTAGAATTTTTTTTACGATACTTTTTCAATTTTATGAATTTATTTTTAAGAAATTATGGTCAACATGCATAAATATGTTTTGAAAAAACTCAAACGAAAGATAATGTTTTAAAAAGAAAAAACCAAATTGAAAAAAAGGTACATCATTATAAGGAACTTGATAACAAAAATACAATGATGGTTTTTAAAGGGTTGATTTGTGCACCAATGATTCAATATTATAGTTCAAATTGTATCTTAATGTCATTTGGTAGTTGGTTTCGTTCCAATTCTTTTTCTTCTTTTCATTATATGTATATGTTTTCTTTTAATTTTGTTTAAAATTTATTTATTTTTTCAATTGAAATCAACTTGTTTAAATAAACATTTACCATTGAAGCTTTGCATGCACAAACTAAATTATGTTCTTAAAACCATCGATGACATCCACATCTCAATCATTGTGTTTTCAAAGGACCTTGATTTTTATTATTATCTATTTTATATTGCTATAAGGGGTAGTACATACCAAATGCAATTTTTGAATTACGATTTTGGGTGTATTAACAAAATCATGATTATGTTTTATTTCAAACCACAAACATTTAAAAATAAATAAAATCAAATGAGCAACTTTACTTTACAAGTAAAAAATGTAACACTATTTATCCAACACACACCTTTGGTTCTATTCCCATTAAAAGCTGAAAGAAATGGATAATTTAGGCAAAAAAAACCCATAGGAATTTTAAACAATTTATTACTCAAATGTCATTAGAAATTATATTTGGAACAATTGAAAACATAATAAGAATCTATTTTAATTAGTAAAAAATTGATAGGTGACATATTAGATTCAAATGATGATGGTGTGATTGACGAGTCACAAAGCAACAAAGGAAGAAACATAGAAAGAAGCATGAAATAAATGTTAGCTAAAGTAACAAGAATCCATAAATTACTTGCCAATACCTTTTACACCACTAAATTCAAGGAGCGCAATTTGAGTTTTCCATAATTATTTGGTTCAAATTCTAATTAAGATCTAG
>Ga0209611_10013394_pt1 | contig 11265 bp, 5 predicted proteins | sample S1TSphgellanicum_3_FD_187693 | JGI IMG/M metagenome (GOLD analysis project Ga0209611, IMG submission 187693) | Host-associated microbial communities from peat moss isolated from Minnesota, USA - S1T2_Fc - Sphagnum magellanicum MG (SPAdes) (version 2) | ecosystem: Host-associated > Plants > Peat...
CTAAATTTGCTTCAGTGAGATTAGCTTCTTTTAAAATAGCTCCGTAGAGATTAGCACCATTTAAATCAGCTCTAGTGAAGTCAGCTCGGTAGCAATTAGCAGCATTTAGATTAGCTAAAATAAGTTTTAATTTATTATTTATACTTGTTTCCTCTCCTTTAATTTTTCTAATTCCAGCTTCAATAATATTTTTGACTTCATTAAATGTTTCTTTTTGGCTAGATATAGTATTCAGTCTATTTCTTTGATATTCTAGAGCAACATAATATGGTATCCAAAGCCTATCAGCTATTTTTTCAAAAATTCCGATTAGTTCTTTACGAGCTTCTTCAGGATATCGATATAAGTCCAATAAGACACTTGTATCTAAAATAAATAATGCTTTTTCCCAACCAAGCTTAAATTGTTCTTCAGTTGGCCGATAAAAATCTGGAAAAAGCTCTTTCATATACAAAAATACTCAAGAAATTACATATGATAATAAATACTATAAATTTAGGGATCTTGTCAAGGAATTTGTTAAATTATTTAACAAATATATGCCCTTGATATGTAGCTTTATCTTCTCTCTCAAATTGGACGCCCCTTTATTTAGTTAGTATGTGAAAAAATTTAATTGTCAAGTGATCGCCGCCCAACTCTCATCTAGTAACAAACAACAGCAATATCTCAGATTCAGGCTTTGTCTTTAGAACAAGTAGAAGCTCTAGATGAAGCTCTACTGGATTTTTCTACAGGTTCTGACCTGGAAACATGGCTAAATCAATAATTTTCTTCTCTCAGCCTCTTAGCCATCGCTTTGAAGGCGGGATACCGTTGGCGAATTCTTTAAACGGGTGGTTTTTGTAAGCTTTATTTGGTAGCCTCCCAATACTGTTCGGATAAGCAGGGGATGCAGAGGGAGAAGAAGAGAGTTTTCAAAGCTAAGAAGTTGGGGAAAATCTCTTAAATTAGGGAATTTCATCGCAACTTTAACAAATTCATTTTCCCCCCCCTGCATCCCCTGCCCTTTCCCTTAACCGAATCGTATTGGGTAGCCTCCCACTTAAGAGTTACGCACTGTACAAATTGACCATCATGTGTATCAACAAAATTACGTCGTTTCACGCTTTGATGGATGACCTTCGGATAAACAGCGATTGGGGAGCATGTCACTTTTGAAGGTGCATCATTTAAGTTCCTTGGCAATGGAGTAGTTGAAAGCCCGTAAGTAGAGCGTTTCAAGCCATGAGTATAAATACTCTATTGCAAAGGTGACATGCTCCCCAGTGATCGCTCAAAAATCATTAAAAAATCACGTGCAAATGCCCGAAACCCATACTTCATATTTGGTGTTTTCTGTCAATGCGTATGTCCTAATCAAGGTTTTCGGTAAATAGGGCTTGCTGAATAAAGCTAGAACCTTCTCTAAATAAGGGTTTCAACCGTTTTTATTCCAGACAGGTGCAAGACTATGGTAAATAGATGTTCAAAATCCCTGCACTTTGGTAGAAAATCGTGGGGTGAATTTGAATAACCAACCCCCGAAGTCCCCATTTTAGGCACTGTGTGTCACCTAGATTCGATTTGTGGAGTTTTTCAGCAGACCCTAAATAGTATGAGAGCAATGCAATTTTGTCAGGCGCTGAAAACTAGGGTACTAAATCAAGCATTCCGGAGCGCAATCGCCACTCACCACAGAACTAATCTCTAAGCTCAACCGCCAACAAGAATTGCGGTTAAACGGTATTTCTCGCCTACCTAAGGCAATGCTAGCATCAGCACTGGCAAACCATGAGGGCAGAGATTTATTCGTAGTCTGCGCCACCTTGGAAGCAGGGCGTGTCCATGCCCAAATGGAAGCCATGGGATGGCAATCTGTACATTTTTACCCCACTGCCGAAGCATCCCCCTACGAACCCTTTGACCCGGAAACTGAGTTAATTTGGGGACAGATTCCGCAGAATCTCATGGCTTATAGCCATGAGAGTGTCAAGGGTTCACTGAATGAGCAATTGATATTTCTCGTGCGCCAACTTATAGAGACGACGCCAAACTAAACGATTAGTGAGTACTACAACTAAAGACATGATAACTGTTGCAGCTAAAAGTAGGGGGTAATCACCCTTGGCTGTAGCTATGGAAATTGTCGCTCCTAATCCTGGCGTACTCAGTACCTTATTTTGAAACGTCACATACTCACTGATAATACTGGCATTCCAAGCACCACCCACAGCAGTGATGATCCCTGTAATTAGGTAGGGAAAGATGGCGGGTAGAATGAGAACGCGCCAGCGTTGCAGTCGGGAGAGTTTATAAACCCAAGCTGCTTCCATTAAGTCCGAGGGAATTGACTGGGCACCAGCAATGACGTTAAACAGGATGTACCACATTGTTCCCAACAACATTAACGCGATCGAACCAATTTGCAACCCCCCCCCAATGCTAGTTAACCACAACAGCAACACAGGAAATAAGGCTGTGGCGGGTACGGAGGCAGCAATTTGTACTAGTGGTTGTAATATCTGCGCCAGTCGGGGGTTGCGCCCAATGGCTACTCCTACTGGTATAGTCCACAACAAAGATAATAGTAAAGATACTAGTACCCGTAATGCTGTTAGCACAGCAGCTTGAAACAACCGTTGCCAATCAGCCCAAGTTACTTTGTGTAATAAGACTAGCGATTCCTTTGCCCCCCAAATAAAAATGGCGGCAAATATACCCAGAAATAGCCAATTTAGGAACTCCGAACTCTGGGGTACTTTTCTCGGTTTCCCTGATGGAAGACGAACAGGCAGGACCTTGGCGACACCATAATCTACAGATGCTTGTAATGGCTGGAATATTCCTTTACTGATGGCTTGCATTGTTGGCGATCGCCGCAATACGTCCAAGACCCATGATTGTGGTATATTTTGTGACTCTACCATCTCTACTTTAAATTTTTCCGCCCAAGCAATCAGCGGTCGCCACACAAAATAATCTACTAGCACAATCACCCCAATCAGCGTCACCAGACCCCACCAGATTGCCCCCTGGTCTTCTTTGTTAGCTGCGGCACTTAAAAAAGAACCCAACCCAGGTAACCGATAGTCTTGTTGATTCAAGGTAAAGGACTCAATGACCATTAAGAAGAACCAGCCCCCAGCCCAGGACATAACGCTGTTCCATACCAACCCAATGGCACCAGCGGGTAACTCCAGAGTCCAGAAGCGTTGCCAAATATTCAGTCGATAAATCTTTGCTACTTCTAGTAACTCTTGGGGAATTCCGATCAAGGACTGATAAAAACTAAATGTCATGTTCCAGGTCATCCCAGTGAAAATCAGCACCACTGCGGCTAGTTCTACCCCAATCCGTTGACCGGGAAACAGGGCAATTAACCCTAGTGTTACCCCTGGTAAAAAGGACAACACAGGAATTGATTGCAAAATATCTAATAGCGGAATCAGAATCTGTGCCACTATGCGGGAACGATAGGCAGAGTATGCATAAACTAGGGTAAATACTAGGGATACGAAGTAAGCTGCTGTCATGCGGAGCAGGGTCTGAGCTGTATATCCTGGTAAGGCCCTAATATCTGTGGAAATGGTGAGTTCGGTGTGAAAACCACCACGAAATTGGGCAGTAGTTCTGACAATTACCAGAATCAAGCCAATCATGATCAGAATCAGCACTCCATCCTGCCAGGTCCAGTTGAGGCGGTCTAGAGTTTTATTGTCAGGAGTTAAGGGGCGGGTCATAGGCAATTCAACTCGATAGTAAGGAATTTACAAAGAAAGGCAGCTACGCTGGAGGCGCCAAGGCAGGAGGGAAGAAAAAGTATAGATAAAAACTTTTTAGTTCTGGGTCTAGAGCTTAGTTCAAAAAAAGAATTGGATCAAGACTGCTTGCAGCAAGATCCAAAACGTCCTTGCTTAAATCCCACCCTGAAAAGAGTGGGATTCAAGCAAGAAATGCAAGAACTGCCTCCTGAAAGCTTTGTTTATCAGCAAACAACTATCACCAGTCAGCTAAATTGGGGATCTATTTTTCTCATGATGAAAGCTGATAGCTGTTTGCTTATTTAGCTAATTACTCAAGGTTCTTCACCAACAGCTTGTTCTATAAATATTTGTCCCGAAGGTTCATCATAGCCGTAAACTTCGGCGTAGCGACCCCAATCAATAGCTGTTTTCAACTGCCGTTCAGCTTCTTGCTGGCTAAAGTGATTTTCGAGAATATCTAAAACTAGTTCTTCGGGAATGCGTTGATTGTTTTTCGCTTCCAGTAACCGATTGATTTGCTGCACTAAACGAATATGGAACAGCAATTGGGAGCGAATAATTTGTTTACGCTCATCGATACTCCCATTGATAAATTGCAATCCAATGGTGGTTAAGCTGATATCACCCTCTGCTAGTTCAACTAATTCCATTAGCTTTGCACCATCCACAATGGGTAGAATATCATCTACTTCTAGTTGTAGTTCTTGAGCCAATCGGTAGAGGTCTTTTTCTTGCCGATCTTCTAAAAGTTCTAACAGACCAGCAATGGAACCAATTCTGACTGGTGGTAAAGATTGATATTTTGGTCCTGGTGTCGATACTTCCTGTGAAACGGCAACTGGTTCTGTACCTGCGTCCAGATCTGGATTAGTGAGGATTTTATACACTTGGTCTACCAGTGCTTGAAAACTGGGGTGTTTGCGATCGCGGTAGTGGGGTAGAGTAATCGGTAGGTTAGCCCGGATTTTCCCTGGATTGCGGCCTAGAACAATAATCCGGTCCGCCAAAATCACTGCTTCTTCAATCCCGTGAGTAACAATTAAAATGGCTTGGGTAGGTATGCGGTTCTCTAGCCACAAATCTAGCAACTCAAATCGCAGGTTCTCAGCTGTCAGTACATCCAAGGCTGAGAATGGCTCATCCATGCATAATAATTCTGGCTCTACAGCTAAGGCTCTAGCAAAGCCAACTCGCTGGCGCATTCCTCCTGATAGTTCTTTAGGATAGGCGTTTTCAAACCCGTCTAAACCAATGATATCGATCATCCCTAACGCCTTTTGTCGTCGGATGTCTGGGGGTTCACCTTTGGCTTTTAAACCTAATTCCACGTTTTCTAGAACGGTTAACCAGGGATAAAGGGCAAAATTTTGAAAAACAATGGCTACACCTGGGTTTAAACCAATTAGTGGACGGCTGTGATATAAAACCTCTCCCTGGGTCGGGAAAATTAAACCGGCAATTACCCGCATTAAGGTGGATTTTCCCGACCCCGATGGTCCTAGTAGCGCCACTATCTCCCCCGGACGCAGTTCTAGATTGATATTGTCTAGGATGACAATTTGCTGACCATTGGGCTGTGGATAAGATTTATTGACACCTCGTAGGGCAATGAGGTCTTGTGTTGCTGTTTTGACGGTCACTGCTCCCCCCTGTAAAGCTATGATTTAGTTAACGTTCCATGCTCAGGTTATCTTACAGCTAAAGCAGGTAGCACCTATAACTTTTAGAGAGAAGCCAGGTGAATAATAAGAATTGTTTCTCAACCTGATGATAACTGCTAGAGATGGTGTTGTGTGGGTGGTGCTTGGAGGCTGTGAGTTAGTTCTACAAATTAGCTAGAATCGTGTCAATTGCATAGTCAAACTGTCTAAGTTACAAAGAAAGGCAGCTATGCTGGAGGCTCCAGGGCAGGAGGGAAGAAAAAGTATAGATAAAAACTTGAGTTCTGGGTCTAGAGCTTAGTTCAAAAAAGGAATTGGATCAAGACTGCTTGCAGCGAGATCCAAAGCGTCCTTGCTTCAATCCCACTCTTTTCCGGGTGGGTTTCTCCAGCAAGAACTGCCTCCTGTCTCCTGAAATCTAAGGAAACATACTTAAATTACAAGTAAAAATACCCATTATGGGCATACAGGAGCGTTCACAACAATGTCAAATTTATTATATTTTGTGGCTGGGTTTGTTGTACTTTTAATCATTGGCATTGGAGCCTATTTTGTAACTGCCCGCAAGTATCAATCCTCAGCCACAGTAGCCAATTCCTACGATGAATGGACTGTTGACGGTATCCTCGAGTTTTATTGGGGAGAGCACATTCACCTCGGTCACTATGGTTCGCCGCCACAACCCAAGGATTTTTTGGCGGCTAAATCTGACTTTGTCCATGAAATGGTTAAATGGGGTGGTTTAGATAAATTACCCCCTGGGACTACTGTCTTAGATGTTGGCTGTGGGATTGGGGGCAGCAGCCGGATTTTAGCAAGAGATTATGGGTTTGCGGTAACCGGGATTACCATTAGTCCACAGCAGGTGAAACGTGCTGTGGAGTTAACGCCTCAGGAGATAAACGCTCAATTTGCGGTGGATGATGCTATGGCATTGTCGTTTCCAGATGCCAGTTTTGATGTGGTCTGGTCAATTGAAGCTGGTCCCCACATGCCAGATAAAGCCGTTTTTGCTAAAGAACTCATGCGGGTACTAAAACCGGGTGGAGTTTTGGTTGTAGCTGACTGGAATCAGAGAGATGACCGCCAAAAACCTCTAAATTTCTGGGAGAAACCAGTGATGCGTCAACTTCTCGATCAGTGGTCTCACCCTGCGTTTTCTAGCATTGAGGGGTTCTCCGAACTTTTAGCGGCAACGGAATTAGTTGAGGGGGAGGTAGTTACCGCAGATTGGACGAAGGAGACCCTTCCTTCTTGGTTAGATTCAATCTGGGAAGGGGTAGCTCGACCGGGTGGATGGCTGCGTTTTGGACTGTCTGGTTTTCTGAAGTCTGTGCGTGAGGTGCCGACATTTTTGCTGATGCGTTTGGCATTTGGTACAGGGTTGTGCCGATTTGGAATGTTCCGCGCTGTGCATAGATAATAGCAACGCAGCGATCGGGTGCAGGGCTAGCGCGTCTCAAAACCTCTTGACAAAAGGGTTGGTCAGATCTGAGTATAGGAGTCATGGATTGGTGTAATGATAATAAAAGTTAAAGTTATCACCTATGTAAATACCAGTTCAAACAAAAGGCTACATAATCGAGTTAAATGAGTTATAATGAAAACTCCACCCTGATAAGACCTCTATTGGGATGATACCACGTCGATTCGATTTTTTAGGGTATAGATTTGCGCCATCCGGGTTAGGGGTGGAGCGATTTACTGTGGAACGGTTCCTAAGGATAGTTTCCCGGCTTTATGAGCAATGTGCAACTGATAGTCGCATCGGGGAGACACCGATCGCCGGTGGTTCATTTGGGTCAATCAATTTTGGATTTTGGATGCAAGGATTTTAGATTAGAGAGGAAGCAGGGCACTAGAGCGATTATTGATCTGTTCTCTTCTCAATCCAAAATCTTAAATTCGGTCAGGACTGGTTTGTTAAGGGTCTATTTTGAGGCGGATACTATCTTTCAGGTGGTGTCCCCCTTTTTTTGCATACTTATAGCTTCGTCCGCGTATGCGAATAAGTACTTGAACAGAATTAATTAGGGTCTGCTGAAAAACTCCTCTAAGCGAATCTAGATGCCACACAGTGGAAAAAATGGGAGGAACGGAAGTTATTTCGACGATTCCACCCCAAATTATCCCTCCAAGTGCACGCCTTTTGGGACTCTAAATATCATAAGCTTGCACTTGTTTGAGCTAAAAACGATTGAAATCCTTACCATAAATAGGTTTTATCCTTATTCCGCAAGCCCTAATTACACAAACTCTGGGCTGGAATCCTTTATCCAGTCTCGATAAGACTTGATATTAGTTTGTAAATATTTCAGTTCGGTTACTTAATGGTCCGCAGTAGGTCGTACACCGCCCCCGCTAATTCTGAATTCCCCCACCATGGCTGCTCCTCCAAATCCTCGGCATCAGTTGAGAACATGCAAGTCTCATACGTTACATTACCCCCATAGATGAATCTAGTGGCTACCTCGGCACGGATAATTTGGTGTAGCGAACGAATCGCCCAATTTTGGATTTTAGATTTTAGATTGATTCAACCTACAAGAGATGACATAGGGAATCAAGTTTGACTGAAAACTAGCATCCCCTAATCCAAAATTGGCAATGCCTGTGGTCAAGAGCAAGCTCAAATCAACATCTGATAAACAAAAAGCTGCGTAAATTCTCTGAAGCTTTGTGAGTTTAACTCAGGTTGACTCAGTTGTAAAAATTACTGAGGGAATTTCTAGTGGCTATTTTTCAATTCATGCTGAATATTGGCAAACCATCCTTTTTGTCTAAAGTCCAATACTTAAATCGTTAATTGATTTGAAAAAGCGCAGTGGGTGGTGTGCAAATCCCATCCCACATCTTCCCGCTTCTTCCCACATCTTCCCACTTCTAAGGACTTCTCCCCACCACCTTCGTCTTCACAGTATTTGTCTCCAGAGGCAACACCGTACTAGAACGAACAATTGCCCCAGCGGAAAATTCCACCCCAGGGGGGACAGATGCCCCTAATTTAGCTGGAATCTGGACTTGCCGTTCCTGACCAACCTCCAACCGTCCCAAGGTTAAAACTATCTCCTGTCCATGCTGGGTAACAGCAGGACCAAGATTACCAGCAAAACTCACCTTTTGGGGCAAATTAATTACCACCTGTGTCCCATTTACAGCGGATGGGGAGTTATTGGTCAGCTTGACTACATACTCTACATTTTGACCAGCTTGGGCTACCCCAGGTCCTTCTAACTTGGCCACTAATTTGTCCCCCATATCTGCCTTGGTGATGGTAAATTGATCTAGCAAAACTGGGGTGCCTTCCACCTCTGGGGTGATCACCTTCCCTGTGGCCGGATTAACCAACACCTCGGGAATCGGATCATTCAGCGGCTTACCGTTGATATCGGTACCGTAGGGGTGGGGTTGCTCTGGTGTTGCTGATGATTTATTTTGCAGGGGTTCGGAAATCTGGTAATGGGTGAGAGTGTTACCATTAACCACTACGTCCCCAAAGGAAAAGACCTTGGACTTAAACCGAGCCGTGATTTTAGTCCCACTCCCCGCACCGGGGAGGAAAGGGGACATCTGGGCACTGGTCAGGTGGGTATCTAACCAGGAAGTACTCCCGTTGGGGAAGGTCAATCCTGGTCCATAGGTGTATGTTCCCTGGGCCGAGTCATCCTGGTCAACTCCCTCCCCCTCACCACGGGGACCTTTTAAATTATTGTCAAAATCGCGATCGCCCCCTGCTCCCTCCACCACATAAATTACCCCATCGGGGACTGTAAATGTGTACCCATCAAATTTGGGGTCAACGGCCACTACTGCCGCTCCCTGGGTTGTGGGGGTTTGGGTAACGCCGTCTAAGGCTCGTAGGGGTAGTGTGCGTTGGTAGTTATGCTCATGGCCGTTATAAACCAAGTTTACTCCATGATCTTCTAGCACCTTGGCAATGTGCCGCATCTGATTATTCCGCACGGTACTATTCCCGGAGGAAAAGGCTGCTTGGTGGAAGACGACAATTTTCCAAGGTTTCTCACTGGCATCCAGGTCCTTAATCAACCAGTCTCGCAGTTGGGAGGGGTATGGGGGGAAACTATATGGTGCTTGTTTGTAAATGGGGTCGTAGGTAATCAGGGCATTGAAGAGGTGGGGGTTGGCATCAAGGAACACAAAGTGGGCACTGCCGTAGTCGAAGGAGTAATTATTCATTCGGTCAATTTGCCGTTTTTCCCCACCACCTGTATTTACGGTGGTGCTGTTGCGGAAAGCTTCAATTGCCTTGGGGGAGTCGTAGGTTTTACCTTGATAGCTAAAATAAAACCCCTCTGCCTTTTTGGTGTCCCCGTTGTAGATGTACTGTGAATCAAACCCCTCTGGACCGTTGAGGGGGAAGTAGTAATTGTTGAAGTATTGGAGGGCATCACCCCCATCAAGATTCCCACTGTAGGGTCCAGCTTGATCGTCGGCTAACAAATTCGCTCTAGCACCAGTACTGCCTACGTCATGGTTGCCAACGACAACGTAGTCGGGAATTGTCCGGATGTAGGGAGCACCTAGGGAGTTAGCCGCAGTATCACTGTTCCAAACAGGCATCCAGAAATCTCGATAGTTACCTTCGGACCCTTTGAGGTAGACGTTATCACCAGTATTCAATGCCAAGTCTGGTTTAGGCAGGGTTGGTATTCCTGGTAACTTGAGGTTCTCGACATTGTACATGGTATTGACAATGCGAGCCTCATAATTGGCTAGGTATGGTTTGCGATCGGGGTCAGGGGGAAAGAAGCCCTCATCACCCATAACTTGAAATGAAAATGGAGCGTCTTCCTTAGGGGTGTGAAAGGTAGCCAGGAATCCAGTTTTGGTGAACCCGGCACCACTAACACGATAGGAATATTCGGTGTTAAATGCTAAGTTAGGCAGGAGTGCATAGTAGTTAGTCCGGGGTCCAGTGGCCGTTGCTGGTACTGGTAACTTAGGGTCTGCTGCTAGGTAATTATCGACGATCCGACCTTGGGGTACTACCCGATGGTTATATTTACCCTTGGCTCCGAAGTTTACCTGATAAGCCTCTGGATGTGGCTGCGACTCATTGGTCTGCCAAGCAATCACCATCTGGGATTTAGTGGCCTTGGGTAGGGTATCCCCTGGTTGAATGTAGGGTTGATAGGTAACTTTTACCTGGGAACTGCTAAATGATTGCAGACTTAAGCTGGCGATGATAACTATAGCTAGTATGGGTACCAGGAACAGGGAACTTTTTTTAATTAATTTACTTAACACTGAGTTGAAGTACTCCTGAATTTAGAGGGGGGTGAGAGTGATAACTAATCCAAAATTGGTACGGTCAACCAAAGCTCCTGAAGGATAGCAATTGATACCGCAGGTCATACTACCATGTTTAAGGAAGACAGTCTATCACTACTATTCCAGCACCAGCAATTCCAAATTCAAAAATTTAGGAGGAGTCAGCGGTTGAGAAGAGGACTGAGTCCGAGAGCATGAAGTTAATCAAATGTTGCCAACTGTCAAACAGCAAATACTTAGAGAGGCAAGGTGGTAGTTCCTACAGCATCTAACTATAGGCGCTAGCTTTTTGTCACTGTTCAGGTAGTACACCAAATTATCTGCGCCGAGGTAGCCCCTAGATTCATCTATGGGGGTAAGGCGCGGGCTTTCTTCATCGCCGTCAAGTTTCTTTTTGGTTTTGAATGTACATTTTAATTGTGTCTAATGGAGCACCACCTACAGTAGATACAAAATATGAATTTGTCCAAAGCGAAGGCAGGCGACTTTTAAGTTCTGGAAATTCTAATCGCAAGTATCTTGATGTCGCCCCTTTAAATCTTTTGACAGCACGATGAATTCCAAAT
>Ga0209611_10013396_pt1 | contig 11263 bp, 8 predicted proteins | sample S1TSphgellanicum_3_FD_187693 | JGI IMG/M metagenome (GOLD analysis project Ga0209611, IMG submission 187693) | Host-associated microbial communities from peat moss isolated from Minnesota, USA - S1T2_Fc - Sphagnum magellanicum MG (SPAdes) (version 2) | ecosystem: Host-associated > Plants > Peat...
GAACGCGCCACCTCCTGGCTACGCACGCCGAAGCTCGCCGCGTTCGACCACGCGAGCACCAAGTGACGACGTGAAATTTCCCGGGACCCTTCGAGGATCGCACCAAAGACGTGCTCGTCGAGACGCGACCGGTCCTGGTCGGGCGGTCGCACCTGCCCGTGGGCCTCGAATCGAAGCCGGTCGTCGCGCCAGCGATCGAGGATCTCCTCACGACGCCAGAGCTTCTTCTCACCCCGATCAGCGAAATGTCCACCCCACAGCACCCGATACCCCTCGTCGAGACCAATCACGTGCTCGACGCCGCCGAAGGATCGCCACGTCTGCCACGACGTCGAGTGCGCAATGGAGTCGCGCAACTCGCTGCGATAGAGCGCGTCGGCCGCCTTGGCGTGCACGAACAGCGAGCGAGAATCGAGGACCGACCTCGCGTCGAGCGTGCGAGCGCCCACGAGCACGTGGTCGTGAAGGTGCGGCTCTCCGTGGCGATTCACGCCGTGAGTGAAGCTCACGATGTTCGTCCATTGGCCCGCTTCGTCGACGTCGTGGCCGTCACGTCGATCACGGACCACGACCGCGCGCTCTTCCAGATAACCCACGGTCGACGCCACCGATCGTCGATGCGCGTCGATGATGGCGGGGGCGTTCGGTGGGTCGAGGGCGACGAGGATCGAGATCGCCCGCGGCGCGGCGAAGATCAAGTCGTAGCCCTGGACGTTCGAACGGCTCGTGGTCTCGAGCACCTGCGACACGGCGGTCGGATCACGGGTGTCGCCCGCGCCGCGCAGCCACCATCCCGGTCCGTCGACCAGTCCTTCGAGTTCGAGCGCGTGATCCTTCGTGAAGTAGGTCACGTCATTGGAATGACGCGGAATGATTCGTAGCACGGACACCCCTTTGGGTGCCCAACGGTCGTTACTTCTGGGCGATGATCCTTCGCGCGAGTTCGCGACCCGCCTTGGCGTACTTCTCGGTCGCCACCACCGCGGCGGGACCCGCGAGCAACATGAGGTGGTCGAGGAAGGACTCGTCGCTGACGTGGAACTTGGCGGCGTGACGGCCGTCGGCGAGCACCAGCCACTGCACGCTCGGCAGTGACTCGAAGACGTAGCGCGCGTAGGCCTCGACGACGACGACCACTTCGTCGCCCTCGTCGCCCACCTGGGTGAGCCAGTTCACGACTTCGTCGCTGGGGCGTTCGTCGAGCGCCGGGGCGCTCGCCAGGATCTCACTGATGCGATCGACCCGGAACGTCCGCCAGGCTTGGCGCGTGGTGCAGTAGGCGCGCGCGTAACTATGCCCGTTCAGGACCTTCAGCTCGCGCGGCTCGATGGTGCGTTCGCGCGTCTCCTCGGAGTAGCCCGGAGTGTAGAGGATCGTGATCCGCTGGTGCTCGTCGACGGCGCGCTGGACTTGGCGCAACATGGACTCGTCGGCCAATTCGACGTGGACGAACTCACTCGCCACCTCCTCGATCTTGGCGATCGCCGAAAGGATGGCGGGATCGGTGTAGACGCGCGACGCCTCACGCAGGGCGATGTTCAGTTCGAAGAGGTCCCGCCACATCAACGCCGGTGGTTCGTCGAGCTCGTCGATGTAGTCCGCTCGGTAGGTCGAGTCGTCGGTGTCCTCGTGGTCCCAGTCGTCACAATCCTTCATCACGTGCGCCGGAAAGAGTTCGGAGCCGTCGTTCGATTCGGCCATCGGCTCGAGCGACGAAAGCCGGTCCATGATGAGTCGGACGTGGTCGGGACTCATATTGAATCGCTTCGCGAGCTCGCTGATGCGAAGGCCGTCCTCGGCGAGGTAGACCGCGTGCAGCAGTTGCAAGGTCTCACCCAGTACGTCGCTCGGTCCCGACGGGGGGAACGACAGCGTGGCGACGTCGGGCGCGGTACCCCGATTGACCGACTTGAGCCACTCCTCGAGTTCGTGACGCAGTGATTTCGGACTCTGCAGGCGCACCCGCTCGGCGGCTTCGAGTACGAAGCGCAGGGCCGCCCGCGGACTCGAAAAGGAGATGCCCACCTCGACCTTGCCCTCCTTCTTGTGGGCGGCGAGCGCCTCGGGATATTGGCGCACCAGCAACTTGGCGTAGTCGGCGTTGGTCGTCACCACCACGTCAATCGGTGAGGGCGCCTTTTGGAACTCGGCGCGCCACGCCTTGGCGGCATTCATGAGCTCGTCGTCGGGGTCGAAGTTGCGGGCGAGCACTTCGGGCATGCTCGTGATCCGCGAGAGCCGGTATCCCTTGATCTCGTTGGTGTCGTGCACCCTCGCCACGAGATAGGACACCCCGTTGAAGAATCGGATGACCAGCGGATCGACGACCCGCTCCTTGTTGGTCGCCGATTGATAGTTGAAGCGAAGCGCGCGATGCGTCTTTAGAGCGCGCACGATGGGCGTGTAGTACGCGGAGAAGGCGAGTCCGCCCTCGCCCGCCGGCGTCTCGTTAAAAACGCTGAAGGCGCCGGACCTACCGAAGCCGCAGAACCGGAGACTGAACTGGACCACGCGTTGTTCGTCCTCGTTGAAGTGCAGTACCGGTGCGTAGCCGCTCGACGGGTCGATCCGGTAGCCCACGCTGTCGCCGGGCAGGGCCACCGTCTCGATGTCGAAGCCCAATTCGCGGATCTTCGCCTTATCGCGCTCGAACTTCTGTCGCACGGCGCCCTCGTTTCCCTCGTAGGCGCGTACCTTCTTGGGCCCCTTAGACGACACGGGGTACTCGTCGACCTTGAGGTCGCGAATGATCTCCTCTTGGGTGAGGGATTTGCCGTCGGTCCAGGCGCGCTGCAAGAGCAGGACGAGCGCGACGAGTCGTTCGCGGCTCTGCTCCACGCCTGCGCGTATGGTGCTCATCGACGCTCGTCCCTCACGACCACTAACGGTAGTGGTGGGGCGCAATCCACGTCGCCACCGCGCGCAAGGGTCAGTTGGCGGCCTTCTTCTCGGCCTCGAGGAGGGCCTCCTCGCGCCGCCAGGTGCCCGACCGCCCGCCGGATTTCTCCCAGAGGGCCACGTTTTCTATGGTCATCGTGCGATCGGTCGACTTGCACATGTCGTAGATGGTGAGCGCCGCCACGGTCACCGCGGTCAACGCTTCCATCTCCACGCCCGTTCGGTCCACCGTATCCACGCTCGCTTCGACCTCGATGTGGGTGTCCGCAATGACGAAATTGACGTAGACGTTACCCACGAGGACCGGGTGCGACATTGGCAAGAGCGACGCCGCCTGTTTCGCGGCCTGAATTCCCGCGACGCGCGCCGTGGCGAGGACGTCACCCTTATTCATGGCGTTGGCCGCCACACTCGCGGTGGTGGCCGCTTGCATGTTCACACGACAACGGGCCAGGGCTCGGCGTGCGGTGACCTCGGATGGTCCAAGATCGCGTGGGAAGGCGCCGTCGAGCGCCGTCCGTCGTAGTTGGTGGAAGTCGTCCACGGGTCAATGCTACTTATCCCGCGACGGGGCCTTCTTCGAGAGTGGTCGGTAGAATGTCAGCATCGTCGTGCCCCCCAGGAGTACCCATGCCAACATACGAATACGAGTGCCAGGACTGTCATCAGCGGGTCGAGGCGGTCCAGAAGTTCTCGGACCCGGCGCTCACGGTCTGTCCCCACTGCGGCGGCGAGTTACGCAAGGTGTTCTCGGCCGTCGGCATCGTCTTTAAGGGCAGTGGCTTCTATAAGACCGACAGTCGCGGCGCCTCGTCGAGCGCGACACCTTCGACGTCACCCAGCCCCGCCGCCTCCGCGGAACCAGCGACCACGCCGGCCCCCGCACCGGCACCCGAGAAGAGCGGGACCGCGGCCAGCTCCGACTAGGAGCCCGACACCGCGATTCCCTCGATCGCGAGCGACTGGCCGGCGGCGCTACTCGGTAGCCACTCGACGTCGTTGCCCACGAGCACGATGTCGAGCAGCATCCGCTGGAGGGTCGACGCGACGGTTATCTCACGGACCGGCTCGGCGAGTTGGCCGTCGCGGATCATCAAACCGGTCACGCCCACCGAGAAGTCACCCGATATTGGGTTGACCCCTGAGTGCACGCCGGTGAGCGACTCCACGAAGATGCCCTCACCCACTCGACGAAACATCTCGGCCTGGTCCACGTCACCAATGCTCAACTGGAGCGCTCGACAGCCCGCCGAAGGCGAACCCGCGATGCCCCCGCGTACCGCGCTGCCCGTCGAGGAGGTGCCGGCGCGCCGCGCCGACACCGTGTCGTAGACGAACGCCTTCAACTGACCACCGTCGATGAGGACGTTGCGCCGACAGGCGAGACCCTCACCGTCAAAGACGCTGGCGGAGAAGTGTCGCGCGTCCGTGGGATCGTCGACCAGGGTGAAGAGTGGTGACGCCACGTCCTCTCCAATGCGATTGGCGAAGAACGAACGACCGTAGTTGACCGCTTCCCCACTCAGGGCGCCGCCAATGATCGCCAGCAGCGTCGCGGTGCTGCGGGGGTCAAAGACCGCGGTGCAGCGCTGCGAGGGCGCCTTGACCGCGCCGAGCATGCGCGTCGCGCGGGTGATCGCGTCATTGGCCGCCACGGTGATGTCGAGGTCGCCGGGCGCGCGTCCCGCACTGAGACCCCAACCAGTCTGATCATTCGAGCCGTCGGTCGCGATCGCCTCTACCGACACGTACGCGCCCGAGCGCTCGTAGGTGGCTCGTATTCCCGTGCTCGAGGCAATGGCCGCCTCGGCGATGTAGTCCGAGTAGTTCGCCGAGTCGACTTGACGGATTCGGGCGTCGCCCGCGCGCACGAGTTTCTCCAAGTCGATCGCCATGGCGATCTTTTCGTCCAGCGACGTCGTCTGCACGGATCGATCCACCAGGTCGAGGTTCACCGGTGTCACGCCGTCGGGTTGCGCGAAGGCGAGGTACTCGTCCTCGGTCGCGAAACGCGCGTTGTCGCGAGCCTCGCGAAGGACGTCGTTGATCGCGTCGTCGTCGAGCGAACCCGACCAGGCCGTGCCGACCTGCGCGCCCGCGGCGCCGTCGCGTAAGACGCGGATGCCGATGCCCGAGGAACTCGCCGTCGAAAGATTCTCGATCTCGCCCTGGTAGGCCTGGACCTCGGTGTCCACCCCACTCGAGAGGAAGACTTCGATCTGCTCGCCGCTCTGCGCCAATTCAAGAATTCGTTCGGCGCGTTCGATCAGGGCGCTCACGCGGCGGTACCACCGATGGTGACACTCGTAAGACGCATCGTGGCCTGACCCGTGCCGACCGGAACCTGTTGGCCGTCCTTGCCGCACGTGCCTGGCGTCATGGAGAAATCGTTGGCGACCGCGTCCACGCGCTGCAAGACCTCGGGCCCGTTGCCAATGAGGTTGCAATCGCGAAGCGGCGCCGTGATCTTGCCGTCCTCGATCAAGAACGCCGACGTCATACCGAACACGAAGTCACCGGTCGCGGTGTTGACTTGTCCCCCACCGAGCTGGGCGACGTAGACCCCTCGAGGCGTTTGGGCGATGATCTCGTCGGCGTCGGACGTCCCTTCCATGAGATACGTGTTCGTCATGCGCACCATCGGCAGGTGTTGGTAGCTCTGGCGACGTCCGTTGCCCGACGAGGCGCGACCTTCCTTACGAGACCGCAGGTAGTCCCACATGTAGTCAGTCAGGACGCCATTTTCGATGAGGACGTTGCGCGCGCTCGGCCGTCCCTCGTCGTCGATGGCCAAGTAGCCCCATTCACCCGTGACGGTGCCGTCGTCAACCAACGTGACGAGCGGGCTCGCGACCTGTTGACCGACCTTGCCCGCGTACACCGACGCGTGTTTCAAGATGGCGTCCGCCTCGAGTCCATGTCCGCAGGCCTCGTGAAACAGAATCCCTCCCGAGCCACCGGCGAGCACGACGGGAAGATCCCCCGAGGGCGCCGGTCGCGCGGAGAGTTTGGTGATGGCCTGGTTCGCCGCGCCGCGCGCCGCCTCCTCAACCGCACTCTCACTGAGTAACTCGAAGCCCCTCGTGCCGGCAATCGGTCGATACCCCGTTTGCATGCCGGTGTCACCCGTGGCGACACACGAGATATTGAACCGCGTACGAATCTGATGGTCCGCCGCGAAGACGCCGTCGGAGTTCGCGACCACGAAACGTCGACTCGAGTCGCCGAGTGCGACCTGCACTTGAGTGATCGAGGAACCTACGGAGCGCGCGACGTCGTCCGCGTGGCGCAGGAGTTCGATCTTCCTCGCCTTTTCGACGTCACCCGGAAGGGTCGCGGCGTGCGTGGGATGGTTCGAGAGCGAACGAAGTGCGACTTCGCGCACGCCGCCTCCACCTTGGCGCGCCACCGCCGCGGCGGAACGCGCCGCCTCACGCAGACCTTTTTCGGAGAGATCCGCCGTGTGCGCGAAGCCCGTCGTGTCACCAACGACCACGCGGATTCCCGCGCCGCGGTCGCGACCCGAACTCAACTCCTCGACTCGACGTTGATCCAAGACCGCCGACGTGGTGGCCCGGTCCTCGACGAACACCTCGGCGAACTCACCACCTCGCGTGAGTGCTTCGGCGAGCGTGTGTTCGAGGATTTCCTTGCTGACGAGAGTGTCGGACATGGTCGCCAGCGTATCGTGGGCGCACAGAAGCCTCCTCACCTAAAGCGCACTTCTTTTGCGTTTCGACATGAAGTCGTAACACTTTTGGCGTAAGAAGCGGTTAAATTCGCACGCTTCGTGTGCTGTAGTCAAAGGCGTGAGCCCATCAATGGGGCCCACGCGCGATGTCATCGCAACCTACGGCGTTGTAGGAACCACGAAGTGAAGGAGAACAGATGAGTAACGAAGAACAGCACGACGATCATGCACACGAACACGATCACCCCCACGGACCCGACGCGCGCCGAGCGGCGTGGCGGCGAGGACGTCGATTCCTCTTGGTCGTCCTGCTGATCCTGGGCGTGCTCGTCTTCGTCGGCGACATTCTCACGGCCATCGTGCTCGGTCGAAGCACGTCGTCGGGCTCGCACTCAACCGTCTCGGTGACGGGCACCGGCACGGCGACCGGCACACCCAACACCGTCAGTTTCCAAGTGGGGGTCAGCAGCGTGGCGAAGAACGCGTCGGCGGCCCTCGCCGCGAATAACGCGCGCGTGAGCAAACTCGAAGCCGCGCTCATCGCGAGTGGCGTCGCGAAGAAGAACCTGCAAACGACGGGGCTCAACATCTACCAGAACACCAACGACAAGGGCGTGGTCACCGGCTACACCGCCGACGACGAGCTCAGCGTCACCCTTCACCAGATCAGCAAGGCCGGCACCGCGCTCGACGCCGCGACGAACGCCGCGGGTAATGGCGTACAGCTGAGTGGTCTCACCTACTCGATCTCGAACCAGGATTCCCTCTACCAAAAGGCCCGCACGTCCGCGATGAAGAACGCCCTCGCGGAGGCGAAGGACATCGCCAAGGCCGCGGGTGAAACGGTCGGTTCCATCAAGAGCGTGACCGATCAGGAGACCTCGACGGGCAGCACGTCACCAATTCCCGTCGAGTTCAACGCGTCGGGGGCGAAGAGCACCACGCCGGTGCCGGTCCAAGCCGGTACGCAGACGGTGACTGATCAAGTCTCGGTGGTCTACCACCTGAACGGCTAGGCACGTCGCGCGTGCTCGCAGCCGTTGTCGAGGCCACGCAGTCACGGCAACGGCTGCGAGCACACATCCAGATTGAAGTTGGTTACTCAGAAGTAGGATGGCGCTGTGATTCTGCCGTCCATCGAAGGCCCCGCCGACCTGCAGGGGCTCACGTACCAGGAACTCAATAAATTAAGCGCAGAGATCCGCGAGTTCATCATCTCGACGGTCAAGACGACCGGAGGACACCTCGGATCGAATCTCGGTGTAGTCGAACTCACCATTGCCCTGCATCGCGTCTTCGAGTCGCCGAAGGACATCTTCCTTTGGGACACCGGCCACCAGGCGTACGTCCATAAGTTGCTCACGGGCCGGCGTTACGGTTTTAAGGCGCTTCGCCAACGCGGCGGCCTCTCGGGGTACCCGAACCGCTCCGAGAGCGAGCACGACTGGATCGAGTCGTCGCACGCCTCGACCGCGCTCTCGTACGCCCACGGACTCTCCGTCGCCCTCGAACGAAAACGCGAACTCGTGGGACACGGGGGTCACCGCAACGTCGTGGCGATCGTGGGCGACGGATCCTTGACCGGCGGCATGTCCTACGAAGCCCTCAACAACCTCGGCGTGTCAAACCAGCGCGTGGTCATCGTGCTCAACGACAACGGCCGCAGTTACGCGCCCACGATCTCGAAGCTCTCGACCTCGCTCACCACGCTTCGACTCAACAAGACGTATCTCACGTTGCGCGAGCGTTTTCGCAGTCTCATTCCGCGCCTACCTGGCGGTCGGGCCGCGTACATGGGTATCGACGGTTTCACCTCGGTCGTGCGAGGGATGGTCACCCCCCACACGTTCTTCGAGAACCTGGGAGTTCGCTACGTGGGACCGGTCGACGGTCACAACATCGAACAACTCGAGACCGTCCTTAAGAGCGCCGCCCAGTGGGATGGCCCCATCGTCGTGCACGTCCTCACCGAGAAGGGCCGCGGCTACGAACCCGCCACGACCGACGATCTAAAGATGCACGACTACAAACTCCCCCCTCGACTCAACGACGAGGAGGTGGCGCCGCAGTCGTTCACGCAAGCGTTTTCGAGTTCACTCATCGCGCTCGCCAGCGCCGACGATCGCATCGTGGCGATCACCGCGGCGATGGCCGGACCCACCGGACTGCTCGAATTCCAGGAACGATTCCCGGGTCGGTTCTTTGACGTGGGTATCGCCGAACAACACGCCGTCACCGCGGCCGCGGGAATGGCCATGGGTGGACTGAAACCGGTGGTGGCGATCTACTCGACGTTCTTCTCGCGCGCGTTCGACCAAGCACATCTCGACGTGGGTCTACTCAATCTTCCGGTACTCTTCGTCTTCGACCGTGCGGGCATCACCGGTGACGACGGTCCGAGTCACCACGGCACCCTCGACATGGCGCTCTGTCTCGAGATCCCTAATATGACGATCTTCGCACCCTCGTGCGCGGAGGAGATTCCCGAGATGATGGCGACGGCGCTCTCGCTTTCGAGCCCGACGGCGATCCGCTTTCCCAAGACGCTGCCCAAGGCGTTCGACGGTCACATCGGCGAAGGTTTGAAGGCCCGACTTGTCGCACGCGGTGACGGCTCGCTCTGCGTGCTCGCGGTGGGCAAGATGGCGCCGAACAGTCTCAGTGCGCTCGAACACCTCGGTGTCGAACGTGAACGCGTGACCCTGTACGACGTACGCGTGCTTCCACCAGACCCCGCGATGATCGATGACGCGCTCGCGCACGATCGCATCATCACGGTCGAGGACGGGACGCGCCACGGTGGTGCGGGGACGCTCATGGTGTCGGCGATACGTAATCGCGCGCAAGAACTCGACCTACCGTTCCCCTCGACGAGGATTCTCGGCATCCCTCGCGCGTACCTGGAACAGCACCGACCCGACGCGCTGCTGGCGGAATTGGGGCTCGACCCCGAGGGGCTCGCGGGAGCCTTCACTCGGTTGCTCAATGACCAGCCTGAATTCCCTCGCGTGGTGCCCGAGTCGCCCCAGCCGCACTTCTTCTAAGCGGCGAGGACGCCGACGTACTCGCTCAGACGTCGAGGAAACGACGGATGGCTATGGCCGAACCGACCGACCCGATGACCACGCCGACCACGAGCACCACGGCGTTCGTGCCCAGCAACGCGTTCGTGTTGAGTTGGAACTCGTTGTGCAGTGGGTACCACGTGTGCAGTGCGGTCACCGCCACGATGGCGACCGCAGATCCCAGCAGGCCCTGAATGAAGCCTTCGGTGATGTACGGGATGCGAATGAACCAGTTCGTCGCACCGACCAGCTTCATCACCGACACTTCGCGGCGTCGCGAGAAGATCGCCATACGAATCGTGTTGAGGATGAGGACCGTCGCGGACAGCAGCAGCACCAACGCGAGCGCCAGGAAGACGATTTGGATGATGCGAATCGCGTGGTTCATCTCACGGATCTGCTGCTCGGGCGCCGTGACGCTGTAGATACCTGGTTGGGAGGAGAACGTCGAGACCACGACGTACGCGTCCGACGGCACCGTTGGTACGCAGCGGAACGACGACGGCACCTCCGACACGGTCAAGACGTCCGCCTCGGATTGCGGTAGCAGCTTCTGGGCCTCGGCGAAGTCCTGCTGCTGGGTGTCGTAGACGCAGCTCTTGACGATCGGCAGGTCGACGAGTTGGCTCTTGATACTCGCGATCTCGCTCTGAGAGGCGTTCGGCTCCATCCAGATGGTGACGCGGGTTCCCTGTTGCCACTGCGCGGACGCCTGCGCGGCGCTCTGCTTTAGCAAGAGCGAGGACCCCACCAGCGAGAGCGAGACCGCCACCGTCAGCACGGCCGCGATGGTCATCATGCGATTGCGCCAGAGGTTCCCGAAGGTCTCCTTCATCGCGTAGCGAAGGTACACGCGCACTAGAGCATCACCCCCTCGTCGACGCCGTAGACGCCACGAACTTGGTCACGGATCATCTCACCCTTGTCGAGTTCGATGACTCGTCGACGCATCCGGTCGACGAGGCCCTTATCGTGGGTCGCCATGACCACGGTCGTGCCGGTGCGGTTGATGCGCTCGAGCAACGCCATGATCGACTCCGAGTTCGTGGGGTCCAGGTTGCCGGTTGGTTCGTCCGCGAGCAATATCAAGGGACGGTTGACGAAGGCTCGAGCCACGGCGACGCGCTGTTGCTCACCTCCGGAGAGTTCGCTGGGCAAGTTCTTCGACTTATCGGTGAGTCCGACGAGTTCGAGGATTTGGGGCACCTGGCTCTCGACCGTCGAGCGAGGTCGACCGATCACCTCGAGGGCGAACGACACGTTCTCGAAGACCGTCTTGTTGGGCAGGAGTCGGAAATCTTGGAAGACGCAGCCAATGTTGCGTCGTAAGTACGGCACGCGCCACTTGGGCAACTCGCCAATGTCGCGACCCGCCTCGAGAATGCGACCCTGGTCGGGCAATTCCTCACGCAAGAGCAGCCGAAGGAACGTGGTCTTACCCGAACCAGAGGCACCCACCAGGAACACGAACTCACCCTTGTCGATATCGAGCGAGATGTCCTTCAAGGCGGGAGTCCCGTTCTTATACGTCTTTGAGACGTTTTCGAAACGAATCACGCAAATGCCCCTTTTGAGTGTGCTTGGAATCAGCGCTGACGCCGAATGACCT
>Ga0209611_10013397_pt1 | contig 11263 bp, 12 predicted proteins | sample S1TSphgellanicum_3_FD_187693 | JGI IMG/M metagenome (GOLD analysis project Ga0209611, IMG submission 187693) | Host-associated microbial communities from peat moss isolated from Minnesota, USA - S1T2_Fc - Sphagnum magellanicum MG (SPAdes) (version 2) | ecosystem: Host-associated > Plants > Peat...
CCCCCGTCCCCTTCTTTTGTCACACTCATAGAGGAGAAAAAGCCAGTTTAAGCTCCTCCCCCATGTGGTTTGCTGCACCCTCTTCTCATAAAAAGACAAATTGAGTTTTGCAGAAGTTTGCAGAGTTTGCAGAGCTCAAGAAGAACAAGAATCGGGTGACAAAGTACAAGAGATGATACTGTTGCTGCTGCTGATGAGCCTCATCATCATCGTCATCATCAATCAGCGGCAAGCATCATGGAGGAGGGTGAAAGTTTGGTGGGTGTAACAGTAGTAGTGGTGGTGGTGGTGATGGTGTTGTTGTTGTTGTTGTCTCATGAAAGTTTGGCAGAAGAGACCACCACCACCACCACCACCTTACCAAACTACCAACCCTTCCTCCTCCTTTTTCTTTCTTTCTCTTTTTTTTTGGTTTGTGTTCTCCAATCTTTCACAAGACAAACCCAAAAACTTATGCAAATTTCAACACTACACAACTTTCCACAGACAAACCCAACAACTTATGCAAATTTCAACACTACACAACTTTCCAGAGACAAACCCAACAACTTATGCAAATTTTAAAACTTCACAATCTTCCACAGATAAAACCCAAAACTCAATGCAAATTTCAAAAAACTGCACAATCTGCCACAGGCAAACCCAAAAACTTATGCAAATTTTAAAACTTCACAATCTTCCACAGATAAAACCCAAAACTCAATGCAAATTTCAAAAACTGCACAATCTGCCACAGACAAACCCAAAAAACTTATGCAAATTTTAAAACTACACAATCTTCCACAAATAAACCCAAAACTCCATGCAAATTTCAAAACTGCACCAACCTTCCACAGACAAACCCAAAAGCTTATGCAAATTTCAAAACTACACAATCTTCCACAGACAAACCCAAAACTCATGCAAATTTCAAAACTCATCTTCAGACAACAAGAAAAAATTGCTTCAGTTGGAATAGGATCTTTTTTTGGCATGGAAGAACAGATCTTGCAGACTAAATTTGTGTAGCTTGCATGTAAGTAAGCAAGCTTCATCCAAGTTCACACCATTTTGTAAATCACTTGCAGAAAAACTTTTGGGGTTTTTCTCTCTCTCTTTTTTTTTTGGCAGCTTGCATGGAAGCAAGCAAGCAAACAAGCATGCCCCAAACTCTATACCATTTTGTAAAAGAACGACTTACAGAAAACCTTTTGATTTTTTTGCAGCTTGGGTGGAAGCAAACAAACAAGCATGCCCCAAGCTCAACACCATTTTGTAAGGTGTTCTCACTGGCAGAAACTCTGTTGTGCAGCTTTGGTGGAAGGCCCTGAGCTCACACTTGTAAAGAAATCACTGGCAGCAACATTGCACAGCTTGGGTCGGTGGGTGGGTGTGAGCAAGCCCCAAACTCAACACAATTTTGTAAAGAATCACTAGCAGAAGATTTGTTGTGCAGCTTGGGAACAAGCACACAAGCAAGCCTCAAACCCAACATCATTTGAGTAAAGAATGACTCCATAACAATTGTGACTCTAAACCCTAAACCAACAAAGATATGTTAGTTAGTCATGCTAAGCATAACAGTGTTGAATAATTTGTGATCAAACTTTGCATTCTGCAAAACTTGTGAACTTCACATTAAATTAGTCAAGGTTTTGTATGTCTAGAAATCAAAGATCAAAAATTTTGCTCCTGCAAAAAATAAAATATAATCTTGATCCTCCTGTGTGTGAGAGAAAAGGGCACAAGAAAACTTCAAACCCCCCAACAAAGTCGGATTTCATTGCCTACTTGAGCATTGAATGTCACATTCCAAAGTGTCAAGCAAACCATTGCATACATATACATACTTTCCATTGCATTACACATCTGATTTGCATCAAAAGTGAAGTAGAGATTGGTACATGAGAGCTTAAAACAAGAGCAAAGAGATTTGGAGAACTGAAAATTCAGAGATTCAAATAATTGGGGTTGGTTCAGGGATGAAGAAAAGACTTGAGAATTTGAAGACTCTCACTTGATCACTTGAGAGTCCCAGGCAATTTAGCCATTTTGATGTAGCCTCCATCACCAAGCACAAAATATACTATGAGGAGGACAGAGGAGAGGAGGATTCTCCTCCCAAGTCTGGACCTTGTGAGTGTAGAAGAGAAAGCATCAGATGAAGAAAAAGAAGAGAGGAAACAAAAAGAGCTGCCAAAAGAATGACGTGATCAATGTCTTGTCTCATTCTTCTTACTAGAACCGGAAGAAGAATTCAATGCTTGAAAGCTTTGGATTTAATGCTTGGCACTGATTCTTCCTCCTCAAAGTGTCCTGTCTCTCTTGTCTGATTCTTCCTTGTTAAGGAGAAGGAAGAATTGGATGCTTGAAAGCTTGAGAGAAAGCTTGGATTCACAGTGCTCACTAATTTCTTCCTTGAATTCAATCCTCAATTCCTGATTTTTCCTCCTCAAAGAAGGAAGGAAGAATCAGTGAGTATTGGATTGAAGAGGAAAAATCAGGAATTGAGCATTGAATCCAATCTTTTTACCTGAAACAGATTTGGCACCCACCCACCTGACAGCCCGAAAATCTCCACACATGATGGGAGATAGAAATCCCCTCAACTCCACAACTTGCAAGAGTGTTTTTTTGGTTTTGTGGGAGCAAAAAGGAAGCTCTGTGTACACACACACACACATACACATCAAGGGTTTTGTGGTGGTAGAATCTTGTGGGCTGAAAAGCTTGCCCTAGTTTGCAAGGAAAGAGATGAAGAAGAAGAGGGAAAGGGAAAAAGAAAAAGAATCAAAGACTAGAGAATAAAACACAGACAAATGTTATGAGTACCTGCAAGAAAGAAGAAGAAGAAGAAGAAGACGAAGACGCTGGCAACATTGTGGAAAAGAGAAGAAGAAGAAAGGGGGAGAAAACAACACCAACAGACTCATCAGAGAAAGCAAAAACAGAATCAAAGAATAGAGAAAATACAACACACAAAAAAACTGTCATGGGTACCTGCAAAAATAAAGTAGAAGAAGAACCACAACCAGAAGCTGGTAACATTGTTGGAAAAGAGATGAAGAAGAAGAAGAAGAAGACGAGGGAGAAAACAAAAGAGAGACACTGATCAGAGAAAAGAAAAGAAACAGAAAGAAAGAAAACAGAATACAAAACAGATTTGAGCTTTGCGGAGCTCCGATTCTGTAAGAGAGAAGAAGAGTGGAGTGAGATGATGAGAAGAAGTGGGAAGAGAGAAGAGAGGTACCCAATAGCCCTAGCTATGGTCAATTGGTCGCAAACCCATTCACAAACAAAAGCAGCTCCAGCTCCTCCTCCTTCTCCCCCTGGCACTAGACCAAAGACACTTCACAAGAGCTGCCTCTCGCTCATCAGGATTTGAGTACAAATCTCGCGAGAAAGAGAGAGAGAGAGAGCTGTGAGAGATGACAAAGGCGAAATCGGCGAGAAAAGTTCTGGACTCGTTTCTGGTGAAAGGAACAGACAAAAGCGTCCGAGGTACGCGGTTAAGCTTTTTCTCAAGTTTACCACTAGTGGATCTGGATCTTAAGTAATTTGTGGGTGGACAACTCAATCAATTCCAGGTCTAGGACTTGGTGATGGTTGGTGGTTCGAAAAATGGGAGTGGTGGTGGTAATGAGAAGAATAAGAAAGGTGCTGGTTCGAAAAATGTAGTGGGTGGGGTGTTTTTTCCCCCTTCTGGACTCACTTTGTTTGTTTGCAGCAGGCGGAAGAAGGAAGAAGAAAGAAGAAGTGTTTTTGCAGCATTTGATGATGATGTTCTTGATGGAGTTTTCTCCAATTGTTTGTTTTGCTGTGGTGGTGGGAAGAAGAAGAAGAGAAGAAGTGTTGTTTTTTGCAGCATTTGATGACGATGATGTTCTTGATTGAGTTTTCTCCAATTGTTTGTTTTGTTGTGGTGGTGGGAAGAAGAAGAAGAAGAAGAAGAAGAAGAAGAAAAGTGTTGTTTTTTGCAGCATTTGATGATGATGATGATGATTTGCTTGATTGAGTCTTCTCCAATTGTTTTGTTTTGTTTTGTTGTGGTGGTGGGAAGAAGAAAGGTGCTGGTTTGAAAATGTAGTGAGTGGGTTTTTTTCTTCTTCTGGACTCACTTTGTTTGTTTGCAGCAGGAGGAGGAAGGAGGAAGAAGAAGAAGAAGAAGTGTTGTTTTCTGCAGCATTTGATGATGATGATGATGATGTGCTTGATTGATGTCCAATTGTTTTTGTTTTGTTGGCAGTGGGTGACACTGTCTTGATGCGCGCAGAGGATAGTGAGAAGCCTCCCTATGTAGCCAAGATAGAGAAGATTGAAGCAGACAGCAGGAATAACATCAAGCTGCGTGTGCGCTGGTACTACCGACCTGAAGAGTCCAAGTGTGGACGGAGACCATTCCATGGTGCCAGAGAGCTCTTCCTCTCTGACCACTATGACATTCAAAGTGCTGATACCATTGAAGGCACCTGCACTGTGCACACCTTCCGCAACTACATCAAGCTGGAGACTGTCAGAGCTGAGGATTTCTTCTGCCGCTTTGAGTACCAAGCTGCCACTGGAGATTTCACTCCAGACAGAGTTGCAGTGTAAGTAAGCCTCTTCTTCTTCTTCTTCTTGCTCTCTGTACATTGCAGCAATCAGTCCTCACAACCAGCAATTCTGTGTCGCTTCCTAAACTCCTCTGCTGCTGCTGCTGCCAAGCATTCTGATGCAACTTTCTCAATTACAATCAGCTTGCTGCTGCTGCTGCTGCTGGTGGGTTTTTCTTACAGATATTGTATATGCGGGCTTCCCTACAATCCTGACAATCTCATGATTCAGTGTGAAGCTTGCAAGGATTGGTAAGCTCCAAAAGCTCTCTCTTTCATCACCACCCCCACCCACCACCCAATTGTACAAACATAGTAGTGATGGCTGCTGTTTTGAGAGAGAAAATGCTGGTCATAGTTGTGGCTCCCAAGGTGCTGTAGAAATTGGTTTCTGCAAGTTGGTCTGCAACCTAATCTGTTTTGTCACTCTTCAAGCTCAGTGCCATCACCCAATTGTACAAATGTAATTGTCATGGCTGCTTTGGAGAGAGAAATGCTGGTCATAGTTGTGGCTCCAGAGATGCCCTAGAAATGGGTTTCTGCAAGTCAGTCTGCAACCCAATCTGTTCTTTATGTCACTCTTCTTCGAGCTTTCTATCTACCTTTCAAAGGTAGAAAGAAATCTTTCTACCTGATGCTGGCATTGAGGAAAAAAGTTGTCATCTTCTTTTTATATCCCCACCACCAATCAATTCCAAGGATTTGTGTCTGCAAGTGTTTCTTGCAACCAAGCTCTCTTTATGTTGTTGCTCCTCAAGCTTTCTTTCTACCTTTGAAAGAGAAGAAATCCAGTGTGCCATTGAGAAATAGGGCTCTCTCACCTTCTCTTCTCTTCTCTTCTTTTCACAACAATGCTGACTAGAGGAGGTACTTCATTTGGTACCACCATTTTGTTGCCTTCACTATTCACATCTCTTGGAACCAAGAGTGGAATGCTGAGCAGAATTCGGTGCTGTAAGAGTGCTTGAACTCAAGTAGTGTATTCTTGTGAAAGGTGACAAGGGTATTACAGATTGATTGGTGAATTAGCTTTGATTGTAGATTTCTGTTTTATTTAGCCAAGGAGCTGCTGCTGCCGCATTCTTGTTCCACTTGATTCTATTGATAATGAGAGTCCTGCTCATGCCCTGAACTTCTTGATGATGTCCATAAAACTAGAAGCTTTGTTTGTTTCTTAGCTCCTGCCTGCAGTTTCATTTGTCTAGAAGCACTGATATTGGAAGCTTGGTTTCTTCTTGGTTACAGTGTCCTGACACCTCCCCTCCACCAATGTAGCTGACAAACTGTGAAAAATGGATGATTGTAGGTTTCATGGCCACTGTGTGAACTTGAGCACAGAGCAGGTTATTACCACAGAGAAGTACATGTGTACAGTTTGCAGCAACACACCTGAAAACAATCGCAACAAGGGGATTGCACCTGACACTTGACTTTAAAAGGTAACCCTTGAAAAGAGTGTATGGCTTGCATTTATCTGCCATGTTTCCTCTGCTTCTCATCCTTGAGATCCTCCTCCTCCTCCTCCTCCTCCTCCTCAGCAGCTTTCTTTTACATGGTTTTCACTCCAGATCAAATGGAGAAGACTAGACTATGATCTCTGACACTGCCACATTCATCTTTCAAGTTGATAGGAAAAAAGACTTGGCTTTAGAGCATTCTCTGATTTGAAAGCTTTGTGGTATGTTATTATCTGTACAAATTCTATCACTTGCCAAGGTATATGTTGGAAGCTGCTTCCTTCCAACAAGTGTGGTGACCTCGATACCCATTTGTTGAGAGTTTTTTTTGTATCCAGACCATTTCTGCTTACCACCGACTCTTGAAAATCATCTCCAGATTGTTTGAGCACTGTTTCAGAATCTGTTTTTTCAGTTGATCTCAAAACACAAGTATGGACAAGTTCTTGTTGGTGTATACATGATGATGTAGACCTATGTACTTAACTAATTGTTTGTTGTCAAGCAGTGCATACTCTGTGTGGACATCTTTTGGGTCAACACATCAACTCGCCCAAAATCCTGGCGCCCAGAAAGCTGCAGGACACAAGCAAAATTGCCTACAATGTTTTCACATACCCACTGTCAGTTAGCTCTGATTTGGTTGTATATTACATATGCAAACTGGGTTGTTACTAAAGTATTGCGACCACCTCTCTGTAAGGTAGGTAGCTGGTTGGTCCCATTTGTCTAAATATTTATTAGCAAGTGTTTTCATCAGGGCAGGGCCTCTTAACTTCAACTTTGAATATGCATGCAGCAGCATTCAATCAATTGAGAACTTCATTATAGGAAATCTAGACACCATTGTTCACTTATTATGATTTTGTCTGCCGTAGAATTGCCAATTTGATCAGTAGACTTGTGTGTGAAGAAGGGATAATGGGTTGAACTTGTGTGCTAAGAAAGTGACAATGGGTGCTATGAAGGACCCAAAGAAAAGTACTGTAAACAGAGGGCAAACTTATGAGCCCACGAGCTGCTAGTTGCAGCTTGAACGAGGATACTATTGACTTTTGCAATTTACGCTACAAAGTTCTCTCAAGTTCTAGTCAAGATTGTGAGCATTTGTTTCTTCTTGTTGCTTCCAGAAATACAAACAGAAACTGAGCTCAGGATGCAGATTTTGTCAAATGTTTTGCTCATCTACAGTTCCTGCTGTTGGGAACTGATGAAGTTAGTGGGGAGTCAAAGCCGCTCATCAGTCCTGCTATTCATGATGATGGTGATGGGTCTTGTACTTGGTGATGGTGCTCATAAGGTTACGATCACACTGAATTGTTGTCATATCCATTTTCTGTTCTTTGCTGGAACTAATTCACAATGGGCAGTTACCAATAAGAGGGTTTAGTGTAGAATTTTCTCTCTCACTCTCTCTGTGGTGATCTGAGAGAAGTATATTTGAAGTCTAGTACAGCCCACAGATGCTCCTTCCACACACACTTGCAGCAGAGATGATGATCCTTCTTCTGTTGGGAAGGGAGATACATGCATTTGCATAATTTAGGGTTTAGGGTTTAGAAGAGAATTATTCTGTTTTGTCGTGTGTAGAAGAGGAGAGCTACTTGAGGATGATGGATAGTTGGTGTTTTGTTACCCGGCCATGATTGGGTCTCTAACAAGTTACCCGTATTTGTTGAACTAGCATTGTGTATGCAAGTGTCAATAGTTGTATATATGGCGTGTAAATCTCTCAAGTGTTAATCATTTACAATTACATGCTCAAACTTTTTGCACTTGTATCATTGTTGTGTATAATTTTGTTTTTTATATTTTACACATGAATAGTGTAAACATTTGTCAAATACACTTACACAATGTCATGTAAATGTTTTGGGACATGTAAATGTAATTGCATATATATATATATCCTTAATGATTATAAATACTTGCAATCCATATTAATTAATTAATTGTGTGTGTGTATCTTGCTTCACCTCATTGCTTGAGTAGAATTTCTATTCTTAACTTTGTTTATCATCATTTTTGGCTTAGGCTTTTACAAGAGCTTGGGTACTTAGAGTGATTCATATTAATTAGTTTAATTGGTTATGATGCATCCCAAACCACAAATGTTTTTAAGGTTTTTTTTGTTTTTTAAAAATAATTTTCTAAAACTTATAATAGACCACTTTGATCGGCCCATCATCAAAAACGTTTTTGAAAGTTTACCACCACCTACCCCTCCCCCCTTTGTAAATAGAAGTGACGTTTTTTTACATTGTTTTACATAGTAGTGTAAGATCATTTAAGTGTATTTGTTTTACACTTCCATTTACATGGATGTAAATGAACTTTATACACTTATGCTTTATACACAAAGCAAAAATAAATTTCATTATGGCATTAAAAGATTTAGGATTTTGTGCAAGTCATAAATCATATACATGCACAATACTTGTTTTAAGCATGTCTATATACAAACAAGGCTATGTGATAATATTAATGTACTATTATATAAAGGGTGTTGAATAGGCTTGTACACATAAGTGTGAAAAAAAATGTTATGGCAAATGCAATGACTAGATTTGGTGATTTGAATTTATTTATTTTAAATGAACTAACAATTAAATATGTAATAGAGTTTGGTAGGTTTGTGAGAATTTTAGAAGACCAATGGAAATGATAGAAAAGGACAATTATTTTCAATGTTCAACAAAATAAGGTTATATGTAAGCTTGAAGATTTTTTTTTAAGGCCAATGAAATTATTGGATTTGGTGGTTGAATTTATTTTAAAAAATTTCTTGAGTGAACTAATAGTTCAATGTGTAATAATTATTTTAAAACATGGTTTTTACACATTATTTGTGCATTTAAAAAAAAATCTTATTTATTTTCCATTACTTTACAATAAAAAAACTTTGAAAAGCACAAAAAATTGAGATTGAAGACACTTTTATTGATAGAAAATTGTTTTTAAAAAAAATGTAGTTATCAAAGTAAATGGCTATCAAAGAATGTATGAATTATGTAGAAATTGAGTTGAAAACTTCAAATAAATCAATGTTTTCTAAAACTATAGACTTTGTGTTATCAAATAAATGTTTGCAAAATTGTTGTCAATTTGTCGATTGTGCCACATAAGGAGAGGTCTTTGGATCAACAAAATATGTGATGGTAATTGGACAAATCTTCAAATTATTGGAAACGTGACTAGCAATAGTCTTGACATCCAAATATATAAATGGCAAATGACCGTGAATAAGATCCAAGCTTCACTCTTGAACATGTCATTCTACAATCCATCATCAACACTGGAAATTATTTTTGTCGTTTCAAAAACATGAACAACAAGAATGGAAATAAAACCAAGAGCCTTGTTTTGAATAAATGAAACCACAAAGCAATATAATTTACAACATCAACTTCAAGACCTATACACAAAGAAGAATGTAGAAATTTAAATTATGGGAATAATTACCTCCATTTGCATAGGAGCAACATTTAGGGCCTCACACCCTCCATGTTCATTTTCTTGCACAAAACATCAAAATGAAATAAATCTTTTCATCATAAAAGGAGATGGAGGAGATGGTGTGTGTTTCATAATTAGGTTTTTTTCAAATGCTAAGGCATTGAAAGTATTGAATTCTTGCTACTAGATGAGGTGATTATACACTTGTTTTATGAAGAATGTAAACATGATGTAACTAAAGAAATACATAATTTTTTATGTGCAATGTTTTTGGTCCCCACACAATTTGGCAATGTAGAAATTTATTTTAATTACAAAATCACATACAAAAGCATATTTTAGTTGTGAAAATTTTATTAAACAATGCATTGCATCTAAAAGTGACATGATGGTAGTCAACCATAGCAATGTTTCCACATCAATGAGCAAAGACAAGTTGGATATAATGTACTACATATTATGGGTGCATTCAATGCCATTTTCACAAGGTGTATTCAACCAAGCTACAATGTTTCATAAGACTAAGCACAAGTAACCATGTCTAGTTTTGATATTTCATAAAATTGTGCTACATAAGTAGTTCCATGTTTTCTACCAATTTGGTGAATTCCAAATAACTTTTAGGGCTATGGCTAAAATAACAATGTAGACATTGCAAAAGATTTTCAATGTAAGATACCAAGGATAGGTTAGAAAAAGTTTGTATTGCAAAATTTGTTTAGTGAACCATGCAATGCACACCTATGACAAATGGAACATATTGCCATTGTATCTAAATTGTTTTCCAAATCTAAAACCTTGGAAAATGATAACCCAATTAGCACCCAAATTTAACCTTTGGGCAACATGCTCATTCTATAATCCCCCTTCTACAATCACAAAATACATTATTAAGAATGTCAAATTATTAGTTCCAAATCTTTTGTAACACATGTTACAAATTCAATAGCAAAAATATTTAATGACTGTCTGGCACAACATAAGCATGTATATGTGCCCAACTTGCATTGTCCATGGAATTGATTTCATCACAAGTCAAAAATAAAAAATTGGGATTTTGGATGGTAGATTTAATGGTGGTTAAAACTTTTTTTTCAATGTTCTCTAGGCTAAAGGCACACTATAGGGAGACCAACTTGCGCACTTTCATCACATGTATGGAAAGTATATATCTTCAAAATGTGTTGTATTTAATTTCAAATTTCAATTTTGGTGTTTGGGCATTATATTTTGATTTTCACATAGTTAATGCTATAACACATTACTTGAAAAAAATCTTTAAAATCAAATTCAAGGAATAATGGGTATATTTATGGTATACACAATATAATGTAACATGTTTCTTGTTTTAAATTGCATTAGTTTTTGGTTTAAATTAATCAATCAATAAATGTTTGAAATGAATTTTTAAAAAATGGCCCACTTCACATTTCTTGTCTTCTTCTATTTGAAATTGGTTGTTTATCAAAATTTTAATTTACCACATACTTAACATCATCACCTAAGAAAAAATTCATTTGTGATATGATAATTATCAAATTGTTCACATGGTTCACAACTTTATTTCAATCATATGAAATCACAATGTTTAATAAATACTATAAATTTCATAAGGATTAAAGATCATTTCAATCATTTCTTGAGTATATTTGTATTTTTTTGTACATTGTGATGACATTTTTCTTGTGCAAATATATTATAACATCACATCATATGAAATAAAAAAATTGTAGTTTTTTTTGGCATTTGATTTCTTTGTGTTTTGACCTACAATAATAT
>Ga0209611_10013398_pt1 | contig 11263 bp, 7 predicted proteins | sample S1TSphgellanicum_3_FD_187693 | JGI IMG/M metagenome (GOLD analysis project Ga0209611, IMG submission 187693) | Host-associated microbial communities from peat moss isolated from Minnesota, USA - S1T2_Fc - Sphagnum magellanicum MG (SPAdes) (version 2) | ecosystem: Host-associated > Plants > Peat...
GGGGGGGGGGGGGGGGACACATTGTAAGGGTCCATTTTCCGTCCAAAATACATTTGGAGTTAATGATTTTCTCCAAAAACATTTAACCCAAAAATTGGGAAAATTTCTTATAAATGTGCATATCTAGAGTAACTTCAACTAATTTTGCTAGATTTTTGGGCCAAAAAACTCCAATTTTTTATTTCCAAAAAGTGGAAAAAGTAGTGCTTGGAGTGAAGTTTAGGTTACTTTTATGCATAAAAAATAATGCCAACAAAGTGTTGGTGTTTTGTGCAATCTTGTGTAATTTAGTAGATTCATAAGGTCATGTCTTTTCTAATGGGTGGAAGGTCATAATATATCCAAGGTTATGTTTGTCTTTGGTGGGTTGGTGAGGTGGAGGGGGGCGATCAAGAAAGAAACGTCATCCCAAATTATCCAAGGGATTGGGTGCAAAGAATTTTGTTGAAAACATGTTCATTCATCTACCTTTGGAAATTACAATATTTTCTTCATTTTCCTAGTCTTGGGGATGGATGGTTGCTCACTCTTGATGGGGGCAAGGACATAATAATAGGAACTATTATGTCCATCTCAAAGTGAACCAGATTACAAACAAGTGTGGGCACATGAGAACCCCAAGGTTTGGTTACAAATCTAGCAACAATTTGGTTTTAATTCTGTATGCAAAGCTAGACAATTAGTGTTTCATCAGGATTGACAACTTAATTTGAAATGGATGTTGGTATATTAGGTCAGTTTGGGAGTAAACAAAGAGGAAGAGGGTTGTATGCATAGGTGTTGGAATGCATCTGAAACGGTGCTATCCAAATAATCGATCCATTGATTTTGGGCCTTTACAAGAGTAATATTTTGACATCCAAGGTGACTTACTAATTGTATCCCAAGCTCCACTCATAAATGTGAAAGGGAGACTACCGAAACAAAATCACAAGGACCATTCATTTTATCTCGCAATTCAACAACAATTTTTTATTTTATGTAGGTAATGTCAAAATTTATCGCCTCTAACTGGTTTGAAGTATCACTAAACCCTCTTTCATTACATTCTTGGTTGTTTTTTATTTATTTATAAAAGATTAAATTAATTTAGAAGTCAAAATTAAATTTCATTGTACATTATTTTATCTCAAGTATTGACACAATTATTAAATGTATTAACATAGATATTGATGTACCGTATACTACAATCATAAATATTGCATACCATTGATAAAGTTTCAATAATGTGTAGTGTTTATCACAATGACACCATAATTATTATAATGAATATATAAAATCAAACATTAGTATTCTTTGCATTTTACTCAAGTATGGAATAAAGTATAAGTTTACATAGATTTCAATGTGTAGACGTTTGTAATAGTTATATTACTAATATTTTAGGGTTTGCAATTCACATATGAAACACAACCACATGTATTATTATTCTTTGGAAATTGCATCATTGATATTACATGTCCTTGTACATTTAATTTACATGTTTTCATGTATATTATGATATGTAATTATTGTTTGGATTTTTTGACCAAACATAATATTATTTTGTAGTTATGGTAAGATATTCTCATTATTCACAAGTAAAATTGTGTGTGCACATAATAATGTAGAGAGTGCATATTGTCCGAGGTTATAAAACATAGGTATTGTCAAGGAGATTGATAATTTGTATTCAAAGCAATTGGACGTACATCATTGGTATTACCTCGCTCATATATACCCACATATGAAATATTAATTTAACTATCACATAAAAATTGATGATTTTAATTTATGAGAAGAATATTTAAAAGGTCATAATTTGTTTTATCTACTATAGCTCCTTTGCCTTTTATGTTTTGATTCTAGTGGTACGTGTATCATAATACACCATGGTATGCCCAAAAGGCGTTCATGTGCAAGATGTGGCCATTCTTGTTTTGATGCCCAAAACTCGCCAAGGTTTTGGGAATGTGATGATGTCATGGCCAGTTACATGCCATTTGCTAGTGTGAGAAAATACATTGAAAGAATTTTAAAAACAAGGATGTTCCATGCCAATTCATATGGTGGCATTGGAACTAACCATAAAATTTGATAAGGCCAATGATTGATTGTCACATTGGTCATGATTGGTAAGTAGGTCACATGAAAATAAATGCACTTGAAATGGGGATGTATGTGGGTACAACATATTGAAATCGATAACATCAATGTGCTTTGTATGCATGTAAGTATCATTGCAACTTTGGATTGCCATGATAATTTGAAGCATTTGAAATCAAAAAAGTAGGGGTGGGCAAATGCATATTACAATGGACCAAAAAATGCATTGAAAAAGCCCATTTCTACATTTTTTTGGTGTTGTCATCACCTTTTTAAATGAATTTTTTGATTACAAATTCAGTTTTTGCAAGAACTATGTGTTGTACATTTTTTTAAAAACATTATAAAACACATTCAATGAAAACACTTGAATCAAACTCAAAAAATATATATTGAAAAGTACTTGTGAATTTTGACCTTTCAAAAAAGTATTCAAATGGTCACTTTCATTAATAATAACATCCTTAATAAGAATTTTAGTCTCCATTTTAATCATACAACTTGTGACAAAGTACTATCAAACAAATAATTTAATAACCCAAGATCTATGAATCCATTTATAATTATTTAGGGACTAAATAAGGATTGTGACTAAATTTAAAACACAAGTTTTAAAGTCCCCTTTAAACCAAAAATTGAACATATGGTTTTTTTTTAAAATATGATATTTTTATGATAATATAGATCGTATATATGAGCCCTTTTTTTAAATTAAAAAATAATAATCTAACTCAAAAAACATCATGTAATTGGAAGGTCAGGAATTTTTACATTGTGACACAAAAAGAGGGACACCATAATATGTATTTATTTGATGCATGGCCAAGTTTTCCATGAAGTGTTTGTACAAATATCCAAATGCTGCATAAATTGTTTGGTATCATCAAAAGCACACTTGTGAAAATGGTAATCCAACCCATGGAACATTTGACTTTAAATTTCAATGTGCAAATTGTATTTTGATAGAATTGAAGGCTTGGACTCAAAAGTAGTTGGATAATGGTCTTACCACTAGGGAAATATACAAGGAACATAAGAAAATATGATGCCATGCATAGTTTCTTGGGGAAAAAAAACTTGTGGAGATGATTTTTTGATTCAACAAACCATCTAATATTATGAAAATAAAATGAGGAAATGGAGTGTTAAGAAGTGCCACATTACTGATCATATGAGTGTGCATATGTGGGTTTTGGAACGTCTAAAGAAAAAAAAAATCTTCTTGTAAAAAGAAGAAAAAACAAAGGACTTACCCTTCACAATTGGCATACAAAACACCATTGCAATTTTTTGGATGTAATGGAGCATTTTCCATGGATGAAGCTTTTGGTACCAATGTGCAACAGTATCACCTTTTCACCTTGATGGTGTCTGAACATCATTGTCAAGGTTTACATATAGCATCAATAATCACAAGTTGGTAAATAAAATTTGATTTAGTGTTGAAAGAACATGCTTTGAAAGAGGATCCTACTTGGAGGCCCTCATGTTTCATTATAGATGATGCCCCTCAAGAACATCATGCAATCAAATACAACACACAATTTACATGTACCTTGTACCATTTTGTTTTGTGTAATTTTGTTTTTAAGGGTTTTTTTTTAAATGTTTAATATTTTCATGTGGTTGTGGGTGTGGTTGTGTTTTCCTTTTGAATGGTTGTTTATGTTTTTTCATATTGGGTTGAATTATCATTCTTTTGTTAATGGATAATATATATATTTTGTAATCATGTGTGAAAAGACAAAAATGTAGGTACATTCATGGTTGGGGTACACAAAAGGAATGTCTCGCCCCAAAATCACTTTCAAGACACTACTTTAAATGACCATTACATTTACGAAATAATTTATTTGGTAGATTTTCTTTTCATTAGATACTCATATATTTCTTGATTAAAATGGCAGTGATTTTTTGTGATTTGGATTATTAAAACATGTCCTTAAATGTCATGAAAGATGACTTAGGAATTGTGTCCCACTACGTAGTTTTACCAAGAAGGATTCAACAAGACTAGCAATAATTGTTCAAATTGCTCCATATTTTGACCACAAATAAAATAAAATATGTTATGTATGATGGCACAAATTTTTAGTATGATAAATCATCAAATTTTGTGGAATTGATGTTAGAATCTTGGATTTTTTCATAAAACAGATGCATTGATAAGGACAATCAAATTCATTTCGTTAATTACAAATTTACATTTCAAAGGTTTGGAAAGAAGTATACAAAACATGGGTGCAAAAAAAAAGGACATTATTTGATGTTTTAATAGGGTTTTGGCACTCCAAATGAAAGTATGTCATTTTGAAATGTTAAAGTAGTCCTACATTCCTTTTTGGTTTATACTTGAACAAAACATTCAAAATTTGTTCAATTGATTTGAATCATTGATTATAACATTTATTGGTTGAAAACCTAAACATAGATATCCCAGTTTCATTGTTTAACATCGCAAAACATTCATTAATGTAAACAATGTTAGTTTAGTTCAATTTAATATGTAAGCTTGTCAAATATTGTTGTCCATCTTCAATTGAATCAAAATACATCATTTTCATTTTCTGAAATTAATTAAAAAACAGTATTGTCATTGGTAGTGCATAGCAAAACGAAACATTAATTACATCATATTTATGTTGTGATTCAATTACCCTTGTTATAACTTGTAATGCCTATGATGGGGGTATGTGGGAAATGTGTTTGCAATATTTATGTTCATGTTCCATGATTGCAACATGTTGATTTCACATAATCAAAATATTCATTCTAGAATATTGTTAATTGTGCAACATTATGTTATGATTCATTAACCCTTGTTCTAACTTGTAATACCTATGATGGGGGTATGTGAAAAATGTGTAATATTTATGTTCAAGTTCCATGATTACAGCATTTTGATTTAACATAATCACAATATTCATTCTAAAATAATGTTAATTATGTGCTATTTATGTTGTGATTCAATTGACCTTTGTTCTAACTTGTAATACCTATGATTAAGGTATGTTGAAAATATATAATACCTATGATACGGTTCAATGATTGCAACAATATGTTGATTTGTGTTATTCACAATATTCAGTATACAATACCTTTGTTCACCATATTATAGAAACCCAATAGTATTTTAACCATTCGTCCAACCACATTATAAGAAGCCACATGTGCCCCCTTAGACCACTACTTTTTCATTGTTTTTTTGAAAAATATTCTTAGAACTATTTTAATACATCTTTTTTAAAAACATTAAAAATATTTAAAGTTTTCTTTATATTATTATGTTAAGGTGTATATTTTTAAAATCCCAAAATATGTCATAAAAAATATTTTCAAATTGTGCTTTTAGCATCAAATTTGCTTTTAAACAATGGTTACAAGTCCTTACAAATGTAATTACGTATTTTTCATTAATTCTAGATTGATTCCAAATTTTTACAATATGTACATAATGTATTAAAAATAACATTTTATAAAAATATATTCTACTTATAATTTTTATTTTTCTTACAATTCAAAATTCCAAAAATTAAGTAGTGGTTATGATTGTTAATGGTACATGTTAATATGATTACACTCCCATTTAACAATGTTGTACCAATGATCCCATATATGAAGATCATTTCAACACACATGCATGAGATGGAAATACATGGATGCATGTGCAGCAAATTACATCTCTAATTTTCATTTGTTTCCTTTTTTTAGATAACCTTTGCAACTTTCTCCCAACACCTTCCTCATTTTTAATGCCTTTTCCTTATCCTTTTCCTTGACTCCTTCCTTGACCTTTTTTTTACCCTTAGCCTTGCCCATTTCTTTCAAAAAAATTTTACCCATTGCCTTGGCCACCATTAAGGCCTATTCCTTGGCCTTGCCCGCCTTCCTTGGTGTGGCTTGTGAACTATGAAAAGATCTTCTTCTCCTGCTATGAGATCCTATTGGTTTTTCCACCACCTTATCATCATCATCATCATCATCATCATCACCTTTTTCAATTTTCTCACCTTCCTCACCTTCTTCAAAACTAACATCTAGACACCCATCTAGTAAATTGCCACGTAGCATCCAATGCCCCTTTGGAATGTCTCCACATGGTCATATCATGTTGCTTCTTCTTGATTTGAATAAATGCTTTGATGTATGCCTTCTTGCAATTCTCTTGCCCATCCCACCATTTAGTCCTATAATGAACATGCCGAAAAAATCGAAACTAGGAAACAATGAAATTAATCAACAAATGATTAAAATTAAAATTTTAACTACTTGCCAAAAATGAATCATTTGATTTATATGGTATTTCTCCAACCTTAGCAACATTTTTTTCCTCTTTTTGGAAAACCATGGGCACTTGGATCCATATGCCCACCTCAACCTCATGTATGTTAAAAAGAGTTTTGAAGTCTTGACAAGGTTGTTAATCTTGGGTCCAAGCATGGTAAAGTGGACCAAGAAATATGTTTGCCCAAATCCAAATTTTTAATATGGTAGTTTCTCAAAATAAACATAAGAAAGTAGGTTCAATTCTTTTAAAAATTTCATTATGAAAGTCTCCATGCTTCCATTGAATTTTGATGAATTGAATACAAAATTTTAAAAATTTTATACAATAAAATAGGAAACAAGTAGGAATGAAACTAACATGTTGATTTGTGTTCATTGTTATTTATACATTAGACGTTAAATATATTTTGATTATATTCTATGAAAAACTTCAAAGTTCATTAATATATTTAGCATGCCATTGACTTAAAAATAAAATAGATCCAATATTTAATCTACTTTGCAAGTTGTGACATATGCTTTAATTTTGATGAATATATATAAACTTACTTTAAACATGTGGTTTTAAAATATAATTGTAACAAAGTCAAAGAAGTTCATATAATTAAACATTAAAATAAATAATAATTTTAATTCAATATAACAATGCCTACTTGATGACCACTTTCCATTTATGCTGCAAGGTAATTCTTTGGTCTACTTTACCATGTTTTCACCTCCTTGTCATTATCTTCCAAATTCGAGAAAAATTTCCATGGAACCTCCCTTGCACCCCCATCCAATGATGTCTAGTAGCTTTGGCAAGTCATTGTCCAAAATTAATGCCAATGGAGGTGAGTTGAAATTGGGAATCTTCTTGTTCCATTCAAGCAAAAAATCCCACTTGATAGTTGCCCTTCTTTTCCACTTGTTCTGCATCTTGGACACATTATTCCTTACTTGAAGATGCATGGTGCCTTGAAACCATTGGTTCATCTTGGCATGCTTGTTTGTGTGAGCCATTCAAATTGGTGAATGGTTTTTCCCCCTTTTCCTTAAGGAGCCAAATCTTATTGATGTTCTTGAAATGACAACACAAGGCAATTCGTTATTTCCATGAACCCATAATATACAAATAACATTCCCCTCCTTACCAACCTTGCCCCCTTTTTTTTCCAATGATTACCTTTTTTGGCTACCAAGTAATCGGATGCTATAAAAACAAAACCAATTACAACAAACATAGGTATTATAATGAACATGAAAACAATGTAGCAAAGTAAATATCCATGACATAAGTAACAAATTTGTTACTATGGAATCTTGACATATATGTTTGTTTTTAACATGGGTATTGCATTGGGGATCTCAAATAAGTAAAATGCATCATAGGTATTACACCAAATTAAGTGCACCAAAACCCTAAACCTTTAAACCCATACCCTTTGCATGAAATTGGTTTAAATTTTAAAGCACAAAACATATATATTGTACCAAAATTGTAAACCCCTAAACCCTAAACATTAAACTTATGTTCCATTCAATACACTAAACTTCCAAACCTAATACCAATATTTTTTTGTTTCACTCTGATAAACCCTAAATACAATTTCATGCAATATTAAGTCAACATAGGTATTGCACAAAATGGGGTTTAAGGTTTTGAACATAAAACATAAACATTGCACCAAAACCTTAAACCCAATACCCAATATCAAGGTTTGAAAACCATACACCCAATTCTTTACAATATGATTCAACATTGAATATGGGTATTACAATAATTTGGACTTAGGGTTTTAAACATGAAAGAAAACTATTTCATCAAAAACCTTAAAATTGTAAACTATTGTTTCATGCAATATTTTAAACCTCAAGACCCAATACCCATACTTCAAATATTTCAATGGTTAGTAAACCTTAAACCCAATTTCATGTAATACCTATTCAACATGGTATTGCACAACATTGGGTTTAGGGTTTTAACCATGAAACATAACTATTGCACAAAAGGTGTGGTACATAATTTTATGAATATATGGAAATCATTGGTATTGGCATGTCAACAATATAAAGAAACATAAAATATTGTAAATTTAAAAAATTATTTAAAAAATCATATTGTTTCCCATCAAAACAATGATGGGGTTGAGTATGGCTTCATGTTGAACATTTGTAGAATTTTCCATGGTCACAAATTCTACTAGTTCAAACAATAATGTTCAAAGTGCCAATTGTTCACCTCCCCCTTTCACAATTTTTCCATCATCAACAATGGAAACTTCTTTTACAATGTCATCCAGTGAATTTACAATAACCAATTTTGAATACATCAAATTATTTTCAACATTAAAAAACATAATGACATTTGACATTCTAAAAATTCAACAATGGGTTTAGGATTTCAAGTTGCACCTTTCAAAAACAAAGATGAACAATTGTATTAAAAAATAAAATAATTCTTTTCCTCCATCTCCCTATTATTGTTACAAAAAAAACAAGGGGGAGCAATGCCCCTCGTTTTCCTCTTATTGCAACCACCGCTACCACTATTGTGAAATAAAGTGAAGGTGACGCAATGCCCCCCATCTTCTTCTTGTTGTAAATGTTGCTAGCACCTTCGAGAAACCACAAAACGAAAGGTGGCATCACGATGCCCCTCGTCTCCCTAGTATGCTACGAAAAATAAAAACTTGGGGGATGCCTTTTACTCTCATCTTCCTCTTGCTATCATGAACCTCTTTTCTTCTTGGAATTAGTAAACACAATGATAAGACAACATGGCAACAATGCATATTGCCCTCGTGTTTTGTTGCCAGGTTGCAATAACAAACACAAAAACAAGAAGAAAACTAAAATACGCACACACAAACAAGAGCAACAACAAAACAAAAGAGAAAACATAAAGGGAAAAAAAAAGCTTACTTCTCAATGGAGAGTGTTGTAAAAAAAAAAGAAAAAAGAAATAAAGCGATGCTTTAAAAAACCTATAATTTGAAGTGAACCCCTAACTCTAAAATTAGATTGATATTAAATGACAAAAGAAAATATTTTTGAACCCAAACACTTTCCTTTCACCATGAATGATTAATGAAAGAAATAACAATGATATTGGTGGTCATTGTAAAATCTCCACAGGACTCACAACCCCACACATATTAATGCACCCACACATTTAATAAAATATTAAGCAATAGACCCACACACCCCAACAAGGTTCTTGTGGGACCACAATTGTTAGATGAAAAAATCCAACCATTTGGTTGTGGTGAATTAAGATAACTTCCCAATGTGGGGGGTCAATTTGCCCTCTTGGCTTAAGAGATGGAGATCCATCTGGGTATGTGTTTGGGGATTCTCAAGGGTAGTTGACAAAGTTGGATAGCAAATTATGCGTACAAACATGGCTAGTTATAGGAATGTTTTTTTTGTTCTTGTGGGATATATCTTGCTTGGGTGTGGTGGTTTTGGGTTTTGATCTATTTTAGTATATCTCCTTCCTCCCTCTCACCAACACTTTGGGTAAAGCGGAGAACTTATGAACTACAATGATTATACGAATAATGTGTTTGGTAATAGCTAGTAAAATATCAAACGTCTCTTCAAGTGTGAACCTACAACTTTTATCCCATAAAAAGCATTTGTATGTTTTGCAAAAGTTGTACATCATGATGGGAGTGACACAAGGCATGATATACACCAGGACCAAAGGCAAAGTTGATTAAAGCCCAATTACATAATGAATGTGCCCCCCCCTCCTCCTAAAGTAGATCATAGTTGTGATGTTGAAATGAAACCAACCTAACCCAAGCAAAGGCGTTTGACAAAGACCAATTACCTACCTACTCAAGTCCCCTCCCCCCCCCTAAAGTAAATCATGGTTGTGATGTTGAAGTGAAACTAACCTAACCCAATCAAAACCATTTGATAAAGTCCAATTACCTACTCAATGTGGGCCCGGCTAAAGTCGACCATGGTTGTGATGTTGAAATGAAACTAACCTAACCCAATCAAAACCATTTGATAAAGTCCAATTACCTACTCAATGTGGGCCCGGCTAAAGTCGACCATGGTTGTGATGTTGAAATGAAACTAACCTAACCCAACCAAAAGCACTCGATCAATCAAGACTGATTACCTAACTCAATGTGGCCCCTCCCCCCATCCCAAAAGTAAACCATTGTTATGGTGTTGAAATGAAACCAACCTAACCCAACCAAAGGCACTAACTAGATAAAGGCTGATTACCTACTTTATGTCCCTCCCCCCAAAGTAGACCATTGTTGTGATGTTGAAATGAAACCAACCTCACCCAACAACCATATTTGCATGTACCACAACATACTTTCCAACACCACACAAGTGGAGACAACAACTTGCAAGACCAAAAGGACCTGCTTAAGTGAATGTATCACACTCAAAAACAAAGTATCACAAACCCCAGGACAGCACATTGTGAGAGTGTGAACAATAAATCACACACATGTGTATCCAGCCATGAAATCCTAGTGTAAGTGAGTGTATACTTGTTCTTGAAGGCATCTATGGTTCTATATAGCATTAGAAACATGGGAAACATACGCCAAGTCCTTGATGTTTGTCCTTGATGTTTTGGTGAAGTGAAGAGGGAAGGGGGTTTAGCCCATTATTTCCACTCCCCAATTTATGTGTCAAAAATAACAATTAAAACAAATGTCCTAGCACAAGTGACCACCATTCTAGTCTTTTCTTGACCAATATGGAATTTTGAGTAATTTTTGTCACTACAAATTCAACAAAATTGCTGCAAATATATAAACCAAAAAAATTTGTGTTTTAGACTTAGGCCAAGGAAGATGTAGCATACAATATGTGTGCAACCACAGATAATTAATGGTTACAAAATTTTCTAAGAAACTCAACAATAAAAAAA
>Ga0209611_10013400_pt1 | contig 11263 bp, 9 predicted proteins | sample S1TSphgellanicum_3_FD_187693 | JGI IMG/M metagenome (GOLD analysis project Ga0209611, IMG submission 187693) | Host-associated microbial communities from peat moss isolated from Minnesota, USA - S1T2_Fc - Sphagnum magellanicum MG (SPAdes) (version 2) | ecosystem: Host-associated > Plants > Peat...
GTCGGTGGTCTGGGACGAGGCGGAGAACCGCCTGCACGTGCAAAAGGCGCTGATGGAATACCTGCTGCTGGGCACCGGGGTGCTCTAGGGACGATGGCGGCAGCGATGGATAACGGGAGAAGCATTGACGATGTCGACGGATAGCAAAACGAAAAAGAAGAAGCACGGCAGCGCGGCAGCCGCGGCCGGGGGCGTGAAGAAGGTCGTGCTCGCCTACTCCGGCGGCCTGGACACCTCGGTCATCCTGAAGTGGCTGCAGGACACCTACGGCTGCGAGGTCATCACCTTCACCGCCAACATCGGCCAGGGCGAGGAACTCGAACCGGCACGGCGCAAGGCGCTGCAGATGGGGATCCCCAAGGGCAACATCTTCATCGAGGACCTGCGCGAGCCGTTCGTGCGCGACTTCGTCTTCCCGATGTTCCGCGCCAATGCCGTGTACGAGGGCGAATACCTGCTCGGGACCTCGATCGCGCGGCCGCTGATCGCCCAGCGCCTGGTCGAGCTGGCGCGCAAGACCGGCGCCGATGCCATCTCGCACGGCGCCACCGGCAAGGGCAACGACCAGGTGCGCTTCGAGCTGGGCGCCTACGCGCTGATGCCGGAGGTGCGGGTGATCGCGCCGTGGCGCCAGTGGGACCTGCTGTCGCGCGACAAGCTGCTGGCCTACGCCAAGCAGCACGGCATCCCGGTCGACTTCAAGAAGCGCCGCGGCGGCGCGCCGTACTCGATGGACGCCAACCTGCTGCACATCTCGTACGAGGGCGGCGTGCTCGAGGACCCCGACTTCGAGCCCGAGGAGTCGATGTGGCGCATGACCGTATCGCCGAACAAGGCGCCGGCGCGCGCGCAGACCATCGAGCTGGGCTACGAGCGCGGCGACATCGTCTCGATCGACGGCGCGAAGCTCTCGCCCGCGCAGGTGCTCACCGAGCTCAACCGCCTCGGCGGCCTGCACGGCGTCGGCCGCCTGGACCTCGTCGAGAACCGCTACGTCGGGATGAAGTCGCGCGGCTGCTACGAGACCCCGGGCGGCACCATCATGCTCAAGGCGCACCGGGCGATCGAATCGATCACGCTGGACCGCGAGGTGCTGGCGCTCAAGGACGACCTGATGCCGCGCTATGCGCGCATGATCTACAACGGCTACTGGTTCAGCCCGGAGCGGCGCCTGCTGCAGATGCTGATCGACGAATCCCAGCAGCGGGTCAATGGCGTGGTGCGGCTCAAGCTGTACAAGGGCAATGTGCTGGTGACCGGGCGTCGCTCGGCGGCCGACTCGCTGTTCGACCCGGCCATCTCGACCTTCGACGACGACCGCGGCGCCTACAACCAGGCCGATGCCGAGGGCTTCATCCGGCTCAATGCGCTGCGCCTGCGCATCGGCGCACGGGTCGGCGCGCGCCGGCGCAGCGCCAGGAAGTAGCGCGGGGTCCGGCCGGCGCCCGCGCCGCGCGCGTGCGTCAGTCCGCGGCCAGGGCGGGCCGCCATCGGGCCGCCCTGGCCACGACCGGGAGGCCGGCGGCAAACACGAAAGCGAGCAACACGATGTCGACGCCGGACCCCCTGCGCTTCTCCGACCTGGAACTGGGCGAGCCGCTGCTGCGCGCGCTGCGCGATGTCGGCTACGAGGTGCCATCGCCCATCCAGGCGGCCACGATCCCGCTGCTGCTGGCGCGGCGCGACGTGCTCGGACAGGCGCAGACCGGCACGGGCAAGACGGCGGCGTTCGCGCTGCCCATACTGGCCCGCGTCGACCTGGCGCCCGGGTCGCCCCAGGCCCTGGTGCTGGCGCCGACGCGCGAACTGGCCATCCAGGTGGCCGAGGCCTTCCAGCGCTACGCCACCCACCTGCCGGGCTTCCACGTGCTGCCCATCTACGGCGGCCAGAGCTACGGGCCGCAGCTGGCGGCCCTGCGCCGCGGCGTGCAGGTCGTCGTGGGCACGCCGGGGCGGGTGATCGACCACCTGGACAAGGGCTCGCTGGACCTGTCGCGCCTGCGCACGCTGGTGCTCGACGAGGCCGACGAGATGCTGCGCATGGGGTTCATCGACGACGTCGAGCGCATCCTGCAGAAGACCCCGCCGGAGCGGCAGATCGCGCTCTTCTCGGCCACGATGCCCGCCGAGGTCAAGCGCATCGCCAAGACCTACCTGCGCGATCCGGCCGAGATCACGGTGGCCGCCCGCACCGGCACCGCCGACAACATCCGCCAGCGCTACTGGCTCGTGAGCGGCATGCACAAGCTCGACGCGCTCACGCGCATCCTCGAGGCCGAGCCGTTCGACAGCATGATCGTCTTCGTGCGCACCAAGCTGGGCACCGAGGAACTGGCGCAGAAGCTGCAGGCGCGGGGCTTTTCCGCGGCGGCGATCAACGGCGACCTGCAGCAGCAGCAGCGCGAGCGCACGATCGGGCAGCTCAAGGACGGCAGCATCGACATCCTGGTCGCCACCGACGTGGCCGCGCGCGGGCTCGACGTCGACCGCCTGAGCCACGTGATCAACTACGACGTGCCGCCGGATCCGGAGAGCTACGTGCACCGGATCGGGCGCACCGGCCGGGCCGGACGCAAGGGCGAGGCGATCCTCTTCATCACCCCGCGCGAGCGCGGCCTGCTGCGCGCGATCGAGCGCGCGACGCGCCAGCCGGTGTCGATCCTCGAGCTGCCCACGGTCCAGGCGGTCAACCTGGTGCGCGTGGCGCGCCTCAAGGAGCAGATCACCGCGGTCCTGGCCGAGGGCGAGCTCGAGGCCTTCGCCGGCATCGTCCAGGAATACGAGCGCGAGAACGACGTCCCGGCGGTGCAGATCGCCGCGGCGCTGATGAAGATGACGCGGGGCGGCGTGCCGCTGCTGCTGCCCAAGGCCGGTGCGGAGCCGGCCGCCGGCGCCGAGCCGCAGCGCGCTGCGCCGCCCCCGGTGGAGCGCACGCGCGCGCGCGCGGCGCCCGGGGCGGACACTGCGGCGCGGATCGACGCGGCGGCAGTGGAGCGCCTGTCGCAGGCACCCAAGGAGGCCTATCGGGTCGAGATCGGACAGGCGCACGGCGTCAAGCCGGGCAATCTGGTCGGCGCGATCGCCAACGAAAGCGGCCTGGACGCCCGCCACATCGGGCGCATCGAGATCCTGGAGAAGTTCAGCCTGGTCGAGCTGCCGGTGGGCATGCCGGCGCCGGTACTCGAGCACCTGCACGGGGTGAACGTGGCGGGACGCCCGCTGCGGATCCGCGCCGGCGCCGCGATGTCGCCACCGCAGGCGCGCCGGGCGCGGGCGCAGCCGCCCGCGGCGCCGGCGGCCCGGGCCAAGCCCAGGGAAGTGCTGCATGCGCCGCCGCCGTCGCCGGACCGGGCTCCCAGCCGGGCGCCCACGAGCCGCAAGGTGCTGGCGAAAAAAGGGAAGCGCTAGGGCGCCGACCCTCTCCCCCGGCCCCTCTCCCGCGCGGTAGCGCGGGAGAGGGGAGCTTGCTGCGCTTGCTGTCGCAACGCGAAGAAAGGGGAACGCTAACACTCCCCTCGCCCGCTTGCGGGAGAGGGGCGGGGGGTGAGGGCCAGCATGCCGCTGTCCCCGACTATCCTTACCTCAGGCTCCAGCACGATCCCGAATACCCCGTACACCCGGTCCTGGACCTCGCGCGCCAGCGCCAGGACCTGGGCGCCGGTGGCGCCGCCGCGGTTGACCAGGACCAGGGCCTGGTGCTCGTAGACCGCCGCCGGTCCGCGCGTCACGCCCTTGAGCCGGCAGGCATCGATCAGCCAGCCGGCGGCGATCTTGTAGCGGCCACCGGCCAGCGGATAGCTGACGAGCGAGGGGAAGCGCTCGATCAGCGCGCCGTGCTCGGACCGGCCGATGATCGGGTTCTTGAAGAAGCTGCCGGCGTTGCCCAGTTGCGCCGGGTCGGGCAGCTTGCGCCGGCGCAGCGCACATACCGCCTCGAAGATGTCCACCGGGCCGGGCGCAGCGGCGGCGCCGCGCGCCGCCAGCTCGCGTTCGAGGTCGCCGTAGCCGGTGAGCGGCTGCCAGTTGCGCGGCAGGCGCAGCGTGACGGCCATGATCACGCGGGTGCCGTCGGGGTCGCGCTTGAACACGCTGTCGCGGTAACCCAGGCCGCATTGCTCCGGCAGCATCTCGCGCAGCGCACCGCTGGCCGACTCCCATACCGTGACCGAATGCAGGCGCTCGGCCAGCTCGAGGCCGTAGGCGCCGATGTTCTGGATCGGGGCGGCGCCGGTCAGGCCGGGGATCAGCGCCAGGTTCTCCAGGCCCGGGCGCCCGGCGCGCACGAGGCGTTCGACGAGTTCCGGCCAGCTCTGGCCGGCGCCCACGCGGATCAGCCAGGCATCGCCGTGCTCGGGCAGCTCCTCCAGGCCCGGCACCGCCACCTGGACCACGAGGCCGTCGAAGTCGCCCGCGAACAGCACGTTGGAGCCGGCGCCCAGCAGCAGGCGGGGCAACGCGCGCACGCGCGGATCGTCCGCCAGGGCCTGCAGGTCCTCGACCGCCGCGATGCGCGCGAACCACGCCGCGCGCGCGTCGACGCCGAAGGTATGCAGCGACTTGAGAGAAACGCGCTCCTGGAGTATGAAAGGCATTTTCTATTATAAAAGAAGCGCCCACCCCGGGCCCGCCGATGGGAGAGGGTGAGAGCGATCGACAATCGCCGTCGTGATTTTCTACAGGATCAAATGGAGGCTCCGTGCCCAGCTTCGACGTGGTGTGCAAACCCAACCTGGTGGAGGTCGGCAATGCCGTCGACCAGGCCAATCGCGAGATCTCCACGCGCTTCGACTTCAAGGGCTCGGATGCGCGCGTCGAGCAGCAGGATGACGCCAAGGGCTGCGAGCTGACGCTGTTCGCCGACGACGACTTCAAGCTGGGCCAGGTGCGCGACGTGCTGCTGGCCAAGATGGCCAAGCGCTCGGTCGACCTGCGCTTCCTGGACCGCGAGGCCGAGCCGGAGAAGGTCGGCATGGACAAGCGCAAGCAGGCCATCAAGGTGCGGGCCGGGCTCGAGCCGGCGCTGGCCAAGCGCATCGTCCAGATCGTCAAGGACAGCAAGGCCAAGCTCACGGCGAGCATCCACGGCGACGCCGTGCGCGTTACCGGCGCCAAGAAGGACGCGCTGCAGGAATGCATGGCCCTGCTGCGCCGCGAGGTGACCGAACTTCCGGTCAGCTTCGACAATTTCCGCGACTGAACGCGCATCATCCGGGCAGATGGTCGGCCTTTGCACCATAATTCGCCTGCCCGTAGCTCTCAGCGGATAAATGGGGGGCTTTTACCTATCACGTGTTTGCGCGGTTGCTTTTTTCGAACGTATAATGCGTTCGCATGAGCACCGTCTTTCGTCACTCGCGCCCCAACCGTACCTACCTCGCCCGGCTCATCGAAGCGAGCAGGCAGGACGGCCTGATGTCACCGCAGGCACCGGACGTCACCACCGCCCGCGGGCGGGAGGCCCCGTCCGATCCGCCGCCGCCAAGCGCACCGGAGCCTGCCGCGCCGGCCAGCAGCTCGGTGCTCGAGGAGCGCCATCCGGACATCGCCAAGGCGGTATCGCTGCTCTGGGGCTATCCCGAGATGAACGAGTATTTCGACCGCCTCTGGCTGGCCGAGGGCGGCCAGGGTCCGATCGATCCCGACGCCATGTCCGAGCTGATGCTGCTGGCGCGGGTGCACCAGGTGCTGGTCCCCCAGCGTCCGGCGCGCAACCTGGCGCGGATCTACGGTGCCAGTCGCCTGCACGAACACAATCCGGTCGCACACGACCCCTGGGCCGAGGTCCCGCATCGGCGTTGAGCCGCCGGCACCCATCCGCGGCGCGCCGGCAGCGGAAAAAAACGGGAGACCCAAGGGTCTCCCGTTTTCTTTCTTGCCGGGTGATCGTAAGTGCCGGTCTTCAGTGCCGCACGAGTTCGAGCGCGGTCGCCGTCAGGTTCTCGGCCGTGAAGCCGAACAGCTTGAACAGTTCCGGCGCCGGCGCCGATTCGCCGAAGCGATCGATGCCGATCACGCGGCCGCGCAGCCCGACATACTGGTACCACAGCCGCGTCACGCCGGCCTCGATGGCGACCGTGGGCAGGTCGCTGCCGAGCACCGAACGGCGATAGTCGGCCGGCTGGCGGTCGAAGAGCTCCAGGCAGGGCAGCGAGACGACGCGCGCGGCGACGCCCTGGGCCTCGAGTGCGCGCGCCGATTCGACCGCCAGCTGCACTTCCGATCCCGTGGCCAGCAGCACAACCCGCGGTGCGCTGGCCGGTTCGACCAGGATATAGCCGCCGCGCTCCGCGCCGGCAATCTGCGCTGCCGTCTTGACGAGCGCCGGCAGCGCCTGGCGGGTCAGCAGCAGCGCGCTGGGGCCGTTGCGCTTCTCGATCGCGTGCTTCCACGCCACCGCCGTCTCCACGACATCGCAGGGGCGCCAGACGTCCAGGCCGGGTATCAGGCGCAGGCTCGAGGCGTGCTCGATCGGCTGGTGGGTGGGTCCATCCTCGCCCAGGCCGATCGAGTCGTGCGTGAATACGTGCACGACGCGCAGGTTCATCAGCGCCGACATGCGGATGGCGTTGCGCGAATAGTCGGAGAAGGTGAGGAAGGTGCCGCCGAACGGGATCAGGCCGCCGTGCAGGGCCACGCCGTTGAGCACGGCCGCCATGCCGAACTCGCGCACGCCGAAGCTCAGGTAGTTGCCCGGCTGCGCCGCGGTGAAGGTGGTGGCATCCTTCCAGTGCGTCAGGTTGGACTCGGTCAGGTCGGCCGAGGCGCCCAGCAGTTCGGGCAGTTCCTTGGCCAGCGCGGCGATCGCGCGCTGCGAGGCCTGGCGCGTCGCGAGCTTCTCGCCCTTGGCGGCGGCCTGTTCGATGTACTCGCCCAGGTGGGCGCCGAAGGCCGCCGGCAGGTCGCCGGCCATCACGCGCTCGAACTCGGCCGCCTCGGCCGGGTAGGCGCTCCGGTAGGCGGCCATGCGCGCGTTCCAGGCGTCCTGCGCGATCTTGCCGCGCGGCCGCGCGTCGAGCAGCGCGTAGACCTCGGAGGGGATCTCGAACGGCGCATACGGCCACTTGAGCTCGGCGCGCGCCCGCGCCACGCCCTCGACGCCGAGCGCGGCGCCGTGGACGCCGGCCGTGCCCGCCTTGTCCGGGCTGCCCTTGCCGATCACCGTCTTGCAGGCGATCAGCGTCGGGCGGTCGGAGCGGCGCGCGCGCGCGATCGCCGCGCTGACGGCGGCCACGTCATGGCCGTCGACGCGTTCGGCGTTGAAGCCGTAGGCCTTGAAGCGGCCGATGGTGTCGTCGGTGAACCAGCCCTCGACCTTGCCGTCGATGGAGATGCCGTTGTCGTCGTACAGGCAGATGAGCTTGTTCAGGCGCAGCGTGCCGGCCAGGCTGCAGACCTCGTGCGAGATGCCCTCCATCAGGCAGCCGTCCCCCAGGAACACATAGGTGTGGTGGTCGACGATGGCCGCATCGGGCTTGTTGAAGCGCTGGGCCAGCACGCGCTCGGCCAGCGCCATGCCGACCGCGTTGGCCAGGCCCTGGCCCAGCGGGCCGGTGGTCGTCTCGACGCCCGGTGTCACGCCGACCTCGGGGTGCCCCGGGGTCTTGGAGTGGAGCTGGCGGAAGCGCTTGAGCTCCTCGATGGGCAGCGCGTAGCCGGCCAGGTGCAGCAGCGCATACTGCAGCATCGAACCGTGGCCGTTGGACAGCACGAAGCGGTCGCGGTCGGCCCAGTGCGGGTCGGCGGGGTTGTGCTTAAGATGGTGCTGCCACAGGGCGATGGCGATCTCCGCCATCCCCATCGGCATGCCCGGGTGGCCGGAATTGGCCTGCTGCACGGCATCGACCGCGAGCATGCGGATGGCGTTGGCGGCCAGCGCCTCGCCGGCCGGGCTGGCCGCGGCGGCGCCTGCCTGGGTGGTCTGTTGCGTCATGTCTCCTGCTCTCCTCAGTGGCGCCCTAGCGCCTTTTTGCGCCGTTCGATCAAGCGCCAGATCAACGGTGTGAATATCAGCTGCATCGCCAGCTCCATCTTGCCGCCCGGCGCGACGATCGTGTTCGGACGGGACATGAACGAGTCGTGGAGCATCTGCAGCAGGTAGGGGAAGTCTATGCCCTTGGGGTTGGCGAAGCGGATGACCAGGAAGCTCTCGTCGGCCGTCGGGATCTCGCGCGCCTGGAACGGGTTGGAGGTGTCGACCATCGGCACGCGCTGGAAATTGACGTGCGTGCGGTTGAACTGCGGGCAGATGTAGTTCACGTAGTCGGGCATGCGGCGCAGGATGACGTCGGTGACGGCCTCGGTCGAGTAGCCCCGGCTGGCCTTGTCGCGGTGGATCTTCTGGATCCATTCGAGGTTGATCACCGGCACCACGCCCACGAGCAGGTCCACATGGCGCGCGACGTCGACCTGGTCGGTCACCACGGCGCCGTGCAGGCCCTCGTAGAACAGCAGGTCGGTGTCGTTCTCGAAGCGCTCCCAGGCCGTGAAGGTGCCCGGCTCCTGGCCGTACGGGGCGGCCTCGTCGGCGTCGTGCAGGTACTTGCGGTGGCGGCCGTTGCCGGTCTCGGCGTATTCGCGGAACGTGGCCTCGAGCTCGGCGAACAGGTTGGCCTCGGGGCCGAAATGGCTGAAGTGGTTCTGGTTGGCCTTCTCGGCCTCGGCCAGCGCCCGGCGCATCTCCTTGCGGTCGAAGCGGTGGAAGCTGTCGCCCTCGATCAGGCCGGCCTTGATGTGCTCGCGCCGGAAGATCTTCTGGAAGGTGCGGGTGACGGACGTCGTGCCCGCGCCGGAGGAGCCGGTGATGGCGATGATGGGATGCTTTTCGGACATGGTGCGTTCCTCGATCAGTTGCCCGGCCGGAACAGGCCGCGCATGTTGAACAGCGGCGTGTCGGTCTCCAGGAATTCCGGACCTTCGGCGTGGTAGCGCTCGATGCGCTCGACCTCCTCGCGCGAACCGAACACGAGGCCGATGCGCTGGTGCAGCGACTCGGGCTGGACCTGCAGCACCGGGGCGACGCCGGTGCTGGCGCGGCCGCCCGCCTGCTCGATCAGCATGCCGACCGGATTGGCCTCGTAGAGCAGGCGCAGGCGCCCGGGCTTGCTCGGATCCTTGGTGTCGCGCGGGTACATGAAGACGCCGCCGCGTGTCAGGATGCGGTGCGCCTCGGCCACCATCGACGCGATCCAGCGCATGTTGAAGTCCTTCTCGCGCGGGCCCTTGCTGCCGGCCAGCGCCTCCTCGACGTAGCGGCGGATCGGCGGTTCCCAGAAGCGGCTGTTGGAGGCGTTGATCGCGAACTCCTTGGTCTGCTCGGGGATCCGCATCTGCGGATGGGTCAGCAGGAACTCGCCGATCTCCGGGTCGAGCGTGAAGCCGTACACGCCGCGCCCCACCGTGAGCACGAACATCGTCGTCGGTCCGTAGATCGCATAGCCGGCGGCCAGCTGCTGCGTACCGGGCTGGAGGAAATCGCGGTTCTCGGTGCGGCGCTTTTCGGCCGGTGCGCGCAGCAGCGAGAAGATGCTGCCCACCGAGACGTTGACGTCGATGTTGGACGAGCCGTCGAGCGGGTCGAAGGCCAGCAGGTAATCGCCCTCGCCGATGTTCTCGTTGATCCAGGGCTCTTCCATCTCCTCGGACAGCATGCCGCCGGTGTAGCCGCCCCACTGCAGGCAGCGCAGGAAGGTGTCGTTGGCCAGCACATCGAGCTTCTGCTGGTTCTCGCCCTGGATGTTGATCTCGCCGACCGAGCCGTGCAGGCCGCTGAGCGCGCCCTGCGCCACCTTGCGCGCGAGCACCTTGCAGGCCAGGGCCACGCCGAGGATCAAGCTGTTGAAGGTACCGGTGGATTGCGGAAAGCGCCGTCGTTCCTCGATCAGGAACTGCGTGAGCGTGATGGTCTTGCTGAACATGGTCGTGCCCTCCTTGTAGCGGCGCTCAGAACCCGTCCGGCCGCGTTATCGTGCAGTGCCACCGCCACCGTCACCGTGGTGCCATCGACGACGTGCCGCGCGCTTGCCTCAGATCATGCGGCGCGCGCCGCGGCCTCCCGATCTGCCGCCACGCCCGCGCCGGCGCCCTGCCCCGCAGCGGCAAGCGCGGCCAGGTCGCCGATGCCGACCCAGCGCTGCGCAACCCGACCGCGGCAGTTCCCAGGGTTGCTGCGGGTCACCCAGGTGCGGCACCAGCGCCGTGGCGCCGGAGAAGTCGTGGTGATCGGTGTAGAGGCTGGGCGTGGCCAGGACGGCCAGGCCGGCGCCGCGCGCCGCGGCGATGCCCACGGCGGAGTCCTCGATGGCGATGGCCTCGCCGGGGCGCAGGCCGAGCTGTTCGAGACAGGCCAGGTAGACGTCCGGGGCGGGCTTCTTGCGCGGTACCTGGTCGCCGGCGACGATGCAGGCGAAGGTCCCGGACCAGCCCGGCCCTAGCGCCGGGCGCAGCAAGGCGTCCAGGTTCTCGAGCGAGGTCGTGGTCGCGATGCCCAGCAGGACACCGGCGGCAGCGGCTTCGCCGATCAGGCGCCGCACGCCCGGGCGCAGGCGCGCCCCGCCTTCGGCCAGGTTGCGGGCGTACTGGGCGTTCTTGGCCAGGTGCAGGGCCAGGATGCGTTCATCGCGCATCGGCAGGCCGCGCTCGCGAAAATACGCGCCGATGCGCTCCTTGCCACCGGTCACCTCGAGCAGCTTGCGGTACTGATCGACCGTCCAGTGGGCGTCGATCCGGTCCTGGGCAAAGACGGCATTGAACGCGCAGCGGTGGAATTCCTCCGTCTCGGCAAGGGTCCCATCGACGTCGAAAAGCACAGCCTTTAGCATTGGCGTCACCGACTCTGACTCTGTCTCTAATACAAGAGGGGACCGTGCTTTTCCCGCCGGTCCGGTAGACCGGATGGGCACCCGGAGCTTATTCCCCCGCCGTAGCGAGGATTCTTGTTATATCCGAAAAAGCATTCTCAAACCACTATTAGATAAGGTCTAATAAATATTATTGAGCGATAGGATAATATCGCCTTATGTCTCGGCGCCAAACCACCATCCGGCAGCTCGAAGTCCTGGACGCCGTCGGGCGCGAGGGCAGCGTGACCGCTGCCGCCGTCGCCCTGCACCTGACCCAGCCGGCCGTTTCGATGCAGTTGCGCCAGCTCGAGGAACAGCTGCAGGTTTCGCTGTTCGAGCCGGTCGGACGCGGCCTGCAGATCACCGAGCCGGGCCGTGAACTCGCCGCCATGGCCGGCGAGCTGCTGTTGCGCCTGGACGATTTC
>Ga0209611_10013403_pt1 | contig 11262 bp, 9 predicted proteins | sample S1TSphgellanicum_3_FD_187693 | JGI IMG/M metagenome (GOLD analysis project Ga0209611, IMG submission 187693) | Host-associated microbial communities from peat moss isolated from Minnesota, USA - S1T2_Fc - Sphagnum magellanicum MG (SPAdes) (version 2) | ecosystem: Host-associated > Plants > Peat...
TTGGGGGAACTACAATCTAGACAATGGAATCTAAACTATTTATAGATGTCTTTGAACTCTGGTTTCTTTTTCCGCATCATTCTTTTAGGGACCACATTCGTGACTCTGAAGACACCGCTTCTCCAACAGATCAGCCAATGTTTATCCTGACAATATTATTGTAGCCTCCACTTGGATCAGCAGACGATCTATTTATATCTTTGGGTAAGTTGATATACATAACCATCCCTAGTGAGAATCTCCATGCTCTGTTTGGCTGTCAGGTTAGTAGTTACAACCCATGCCCTTCAACCTGCATTTCATTAGAAACCTACTAGTCAGTGCAAGGTAACCACCTCAGACTCTAATTGGCCCAATAATTCTCTAACCCTTAGCTGCTTTGATGAAGATTTCATACTCACTTTCTGTGTGGATGAAAAGAGGGCATCTTGATTCTCACAAGGGATGGTTATGTCCAGTAACCAGTGAGAGTGCACAGGTTACCATGAATAGTCTTGGTGGCATGGGGTGGTCTCATCGCTCACATACCTAGTCCTTCACCTCTCTGAAGAAGGGTTGTCAGTTTGTCAATGTGCTCTAGACAGCAAGAGTGAATGCTGGACGGATTGTGTGTGGACAGGAAACGCTTTTGCATTGTATTCCTATCTCACAGCTAACAAGATCTAGTTACCAAGGTGGAGCCTTGGGAACTCAGTGTATGAATGAACCACGACTGAGTCTTAGTGGGTTTCTAATTGATGGTGCATTGGTGGGTGCTGGGTCACACAATATCTGCCTTCCTAGATCTAGGAGAAAACGATTTCACCTGCAGCCATCAATGTTGATAATTGCAGTGATGCTTAAACAACAACATATGCAGATTTACAAATTATTATTTCCAGCTTATATTATTTATAGGGCAAATACATCTGTCTTCCATTTACTACCCATCATTTTCTAGCTTATTTATTTGTTCCATTGTGCCATGGAAATTGAGATTACACATTGGTTAAACTATAAGATATTCACCAAAAAGAACTCATGCTATAATGCACAATAAAATTGTCACTCCCATCAAAAATGATTAAACCAGGAGAAATAATTAGGCAAAGAACTAGGACAAAAGGTTTCCAAAATGATGAAACCCTGCCAAATTTTATTAAGATAAAACACCCAACGGAGGGGGAGAACAAGGAACAACAAGAAATGACCCATGACCAAACTAGAAAACAAAAACCTCAACTAGGGGGGCAACAAAGAGGAGTGGGAAAAAGTCATGTATACTAGACTGTCATAAGAAGCATGTCAAAAAAGAAGAAGGAAAATACACCATAAAAACACCTAGCTTAGAAAAACCCTCGCTAGCAATAATGATCCACTTCAAAATAGATGCAACCTACACCCCTTACAATGCCACTAACACCTTATGCCTATAAAACGCATGCAAAACCAAAAGAAGAGGGCCTTTGGAACCCTTTGTAGCCCATGCCATTGTTAGTAGAAGGATGAAAAAAATTGTCAACTTGTTGATGTAAACACCCAAAGACCTCAATGGCAAGAGGGAGAAACAAGTCTAGGGTACCGATCTTGATAAAGTCCTTCCTTTGCTTGAACTACCACCGTTGCAACCACCCCCTGAGACAATGTAGCACAAAAAACCATCCACTCAAGTGGGGTCAACAATGACGACATTGGCCAATGTGCAAATACCATCAACCAAAAACACAATGTCAGCCCACTGACACGAGGATTAAAGGGTAAGAGACAAAAGAACATGGGTTTGCTCATGCACAACATGAAAACTTGAATATCTCACGATGGATGCAAAGGCATCCCACACAACATCATGGGACAACATCCTTTCCCCACCATGAGTGCAATGAAAAAGATGAATCCCCATGAGGTCTAAAGGTTGGCCATAAATGCAATGAGAGAGACCTAATGTTAGTGAATGGGGAAGGCCCAACCTAGTGTGCATCACGAAAAAAAAAACATTTGAAGTTAAACAAAAAAAAGGGATGACTAGGCAAGCAGACAACCAAGTTCCTATTCATGGCCCTATGCAAAACCTCAAACGTGCATAGTGTGAATTCAAAGGCAAATCATAAAGGATGCTAGAAAAGGAATGGTCATGCAATCTTTTTGAAATGTTCTCCTAAAATCGATCTACACCCATCTCTACAAGTTGTTCAAAAGGGGTATGCACAATGCCACCACCATAGGAAAAAGTTCTCAAACTAGCTTCAAGTGGGCTTGGAATGAGAATGAACATGAACTACTCACCCCTATCACCTCCAATAAAAACAAACAAAAATCTACCAAGAATCTTGAAACAATGACAAAAGCAACAAAAGCCTAACTCCCAAAATAAGTTGTCAACACAATAACATTAAAAGAAATGAGGTCAACCCCTTAAAAAGAATGGGGAAAAAGATCTACCAATGCATTAAAGAGGCTAGGGGCACTTTAAAAAACTTAGACCTAACCCCCCAAAAACCCCCATAAGGGTTGAATTAAAAGCCACAAGTTAATGTCCAAAGCCCAAAAAGGGGGGAAAGAACATAACAAATAAGAAAGCCTTTGGGCGAAACATTGAAAAAAGATACCAAAAGTAACCTGAACATCCCCCAACCTTGGGAGCACCTCGATGTGGTGAACATCCTTCTCTAAGGTGGCTTGTAAAAAAGAAGAAGAAACAAAAGAAGTGGAACCAAAATGTATGCCTAAAACCTTGATGTTATTTGGAGGCCAACAAAAATTAGAAAAAAGGGAAAACCAAGAGGGAGGCTTAAAGGGGACCAAGTTGAGCACTTGTGATGTTGAATGATTAACCCCACAAACACTAACTAAGAGATGAAATGATCAAAAGCAAAGGAAACAAAGCAGAAGATGTGGGTGTCATTAACCAAAGAAGGGAAGAAATAAAAGGGAAAAACCCTTGAGGAACAACACAAAACATGAAAATGGGCAAAAACAAATAAAGGCCCGACAAGCAAATCACCTTAGCACACACCAATAGACGAATGGAAGACAAACAAATCTCCCAAAGGAGAATGATGACTAAAAACCAAAGGAGATTCTAAAACATAAAAGCATCAACAAAAGGGAAAAGCTACAATAATTAACCTCCTACCGCCCAAAGTTTTTGAAAAATGGCCTTATGTGAAATAAAATGGAAGGCATTTGCAATGTCCACCTCAAGCACCACCCAATTGGGATGGACATTTAGAACAGCTTAGATACTATGAACCATAGCCTCACACCCGGCCCTAACATCCACACCAAATTGATGTGGCAACAAATGCAAAAAATACACATCATGGAATTAAAAACATAATGCCCTATTCACCAACTAATAAAACGCATCACCCAGTGCTATCAATCAAACACCACCTAAAGGTTTGGCCAAAACTAAAAGCTTAATCTCACCAAGAATCTAAGCAACAAACCCTAGGATACAACCTACATTCACATGGGAATTCAGCTAGTGGAACTAGATGAAACCACTCATTAAATTTTCAAGGTTGAAAGAATCCCAAAAATGTTCAAAGGTTATGTGTAAAGGACCCCTTACTAACAAATAGGACAAGCGCATGAATGCCAACTTAAAATAATCAAGAAAAAGTTTGAAGTCTACTTCTAGCTAAAAATTCATCAAAAAACGTAGGTAAGTGGAATTTGAACCTAACAAATGCAAAGTTCACAATGCACTAATAATCTCAGAAGATATTGAGACTAGGACAAGGGGGGCAAAACCCTAACAATGCATGCAAACTCCCATCCACATCAAAGGGCTAAGCTTCTCTTGAACCAACAAATGGGGGAAAAGATAGGCACAAAGTTTAGAGAAGGCACAATTGCCAAAAGAACTTGATTCATAAATAAAGCCATTGCAAGTGCTTGAGCCCTAAAAAAATGTTCCACCTAAAATTCCTCCCAATCACTTGAAAGGAATCGTCAAAGAAACATCCTAGTCTCCTAACAAGGTTTTTTTAAAAGATTTTGTGATGTAGCCAAGGTGGTAACCATCCAGAAATTAATTTAGCCAATTATAGCTACATGCCACGTACGAAAGTAAAAAAAAACCAAAATCCTTCTATATTCTTAACTACCTATTAAAACTTATTGTAGAAATTTGGTTTTTTGAAAAAAAAATTTCAAAATTTGGCAAATTTGGACCATTTTTCCCATGAAAATCCTTTGTATTAGTTGAAATCACATTTTTTTAGGTCCAATTTTTGAAAAAATTCACCAATAAAAAAAACATTGTCTCTTGATGCCCAACTAGTCCATCCTTAGGGGGAAAGGTGAAACGCCATTGTGGAAACAAAAGGAATAAGTGCAAGGTGGCCATGTCAAATGCATCCCAAGTAAAGCGATCAAGGGGGAGACAAAAAGTTAAGTACACCTCTTGTCACAAAACAAAAGGGATGCCCAAATACAAACAAGGTTGAAGAAGACCTAAATGAAAGGCATCAAAAGGGTCCAAAGCCAAAACCCAAATGCATGTAACTAGAGGCGAAAAGGAGACCAAGGGGGAAATGAAAAAACCAAAAGCACCACCTATTGGATGAGCATGAAAAGCTTGACAGTGCCTTTGGTGATGCACCATGCCATGCTACAAAAATAATAACCCATACTCAAAACAAAATGACATCGCGTTGGGCCCCACCTTGGTCTGCAAAGGACAATTAAGGACCAACCATGCAACGAGCACAAAGAATCACACCAAGACTAGAAGAAGGAGGAGGTCTTAAAGCTGAAAACAAAACCACAAGAAGAATGAGAAAAGAGAACCCGATGTTAAAAGGGGGCAAAACCTCTCAAAATAAGGAAAAACTGAAGAAGGATGGGGAGAAGATACAAACACCATCTTTAAAAAATAAATTAAAAAGCAGCCCAAAACAAAAGGGCAACTTGACCCCACCCACCCCCCAAATTTAACCTCAATGGCTACAAGCCTTCGCATTCGACCAACGCTGCCCTCACCTCCACGCTCTACAATTGAGCATCTCCGTTGCCTCTTAGCATTCCTATCGCCAACACCACCCTCACATCCACACTCCTCTACAAAACACGTCTCTTTACTTCCTTACCTCCCCTGACAAGCTGGAAAACTCTTTTATCTAGCTATGGTGTCTTCTTGGATTGGAATGTGGAACATCAAGCTGGAAGGATATGCAAGTTGGATATCTAGTCCTCCACCTTCGACCACAATAGTAGCAACAGCTTGTATGTTGGAACCCAAATGATGATCCGAAATCCATGATATGCAAGGTTAGCATTCATTTTTTGGCATGCGACTTATGAGACTTAAGTGCCTGGGAAGGATTGAAATCACCAATTATCCCAATACTGAATTCAAAGGTCACCATTGCAACCACCATTGCCATTACATTTATTTCCTTGTAATTTACATTGTAACTTTCACTTTGCTTGTAGCATCAATTTAAACAAGTTTAGTTGAAATGATACTACATCAAAACTAATGAAGGAAGCTTACTATATAGCAACTTTCATGCAACAAAATATGTGGTTAAATTTCTGGTTTTCACATTTGCATGGTCATTTGCACAAAATCAAGTGCACAAGTTTAACAACACCCTGAAAATGCAAAATCGAAGGCATTTTCATGTAAAGCCTTCCACCAAAGCCACAACATGCAAACATTCTTGACTTTCAATTTTATTGAATCTTGCATCATTTTGATAATTTGTCCAATTCATGATATCAAATGCAAATTTGTGCTTGTAAGACCTTGATTCAAAGCACATATTTGGAAATTTGGCAAATTACCAATGAGGAAATTTTCCAAAAAAATTAGTCATTTGGGTTGACAATAACATTTATTTCTATTTTAATTGAAATGACATGTCATCTTCTAATTAGCCATAACACATGTTTTAGTTATAGCATCGAACCCCATTTCAAATGAATAATTTTTCATATTTGTAAAACTAGGCATGTTGGGTGGTTTGAAGGGTATTTCAACTCATGCTGGTTACCTCAATGGAAACCTCTTTGCTCTATTCCCAATTATGTTCACAGTAATTTTTGCCTAGGTTAATGGTAAGCAGGATATATATATCATTAGCACATTTAGGGAATGCAAGAATGGTGGAAAGCAATTACATCAAATTGTATCATTGGTTTCAACCAATGTTTTTTTTCAATTTTGTGATGTCGCCACAATTGCAATCACCTGTAAGATAATTCTGCCAGATTTTGCCTATAAACAAAAAATCAAGAAGTCAGAGAATTTAAGCATCCTTTTATTGCTTTTAGCTAAGTACTGGTTGTAAAGAATCTGCTGATTTCCTTTTGAAATCTAAATTTTTTTTCAAAATTTTGGTGATTAGAAAACCCAAGAAGAGAGTTAAGTTCCCATTTTTTAAAAACAAATTCACCAATTGGCTGCTTTCACCGGTGATAACTTATAGAATAGAATATATTCACAAAAAGACCAAAACTCTGGCCCCTAATCATAAGGATATTCCAAAAGACCCAGGCTTCTCTGGACCCAAATACCAGAATACTTAGAACCCGGCTTATATTGCAAACATTCCAGGCTCTCTACCTGATAATGAAATAGTTGCATTCCCCTTACCGGGATACAGAGACCAGCGTTAGCCAGTTATTAAGAAAATGGCCAATTATCAACTAGTGTCCAAGGGTAAGTTACCCATAACCAACCTGGTTATCCATAACCCTGGTATAGTGTATAGTCAGTCACTGAGTTGACCGAAGCTGAAACAAGATCCAGATGCACTCTGTAGTATCATTAGCTGAAATTCACTCAATGCCAATCCATTACACACAATTAGCTTGGTACACAAATTCAGGACAGTAATACAGTTCAATACAAACTCCATTGAGTGTGTTGCAACTCTGATCCATTCATTACACACAATTAACTTAGTACACAAACTCAGGACAGTAATACAGTTCAATATAAACTCCATGGAGTGTGTTGCCTCATCACCTCGGGGAAGGATTACATATCACCTACATTAGAATGGTACTCAAAAGGAGAGCATCCAAGAAGAGAGTATGAGGCCCATGAGATCATTGATGTCTGTTATACTGAGAAAACATGGATGCCAAAAAATGTCCCACTTGCAAATTCTGGCAGTTTTTGGCAGCATTGCAATGAGCAATACAATAGGAATACTTGTCATACCTTAAGGAACATACTGAGTTTCTGTTACAAGAAACCAGCAGTAACAGAGACTACATATCAATGGAAGAAGTCCCTAACCCCTTCTTGTTAGTTTCTAGGTTTCAAGTACAAATACTCTTTGACTGCATTGATGATCAAGAGTCAGATGACACAGAGAAGCCCTCCTCAGTGCCTTCTCTGTGCCACCCTGATATCAGATGCAGGAATCAACACAAAAGTGATACCAAAGCAAATGAACCTAATCAAGTTGGCACAGCAGAGGCTGCAGGACCTCTTTGCCCTTGACCATTAGTTGCACCATAATCACCTTCAAATTTGGCCATAGCCCTAATGGGGGCTCTAGTTTTCAACAGCATTTCTTCATACTCTGCATCAGGGTTAGACAATGCTGTCACAGCCCCCCCGGCCCCAATGCTAACCTCTCCTTCTGAAAAAACCAATGTCCTAATCACAATGTTCAAATCAAAAGATGAATTGAATGACAGAAAGCCGACTGTTCCTGAATATACACCCCTTGGTCCACTTTCGATTGAATCCAGTATTTCCATTGTCCTCAATTTTGGTGCTCCTGTCATAGAACCTCCTGGGAATGCAGCCTGGATGCATTTTATGGGAGTGATATCATCTCGCTTTGCACCCCTCACAGTGCTCACTAGCGTATGCACAGTTGTGTAAGACTCCACTGCCATCAAACTTGGTACATGCACAGACCCTGGCACAGATACACGGCCGAGATCGTTCCTCAAAAGGTCAACAATCATTAGATTCTCGGCATGGTCTTTCTCACTGCAAAACCCAGAAGGCACATCAAAACCAGCTTACTTTCTTTCAGAACGAAAGATCATGGCCACTCAAGGCTCTCACCCAGCATAGATCTCTGACGAGCATTCTCTAGGATCAAATCCTAATTCATGTTACAGTTGGTATGGCCTCAGATGTCACTGCCACAATTCTCTGATTGCAAAAACAGTATTGCAACCCAGGCCAAATCCATGAGATTGCAGAAATGTCTCCAGAACATCACTCTGAAAGTACAATCCTGTCAATTCTAGCAAAACCAAAAACTAATATGAGAAGAATGATTGCAGTAATAGCCTTATGAGTGTCACCCACAAAGTGCCCAACCACACCTTCATCATGAATCAGTAATGAGCTGCTGTGACAAAACATAACACTGAATGGACATCTCTATGCCTTCAAAATCTGACCAATGCCAATAACAACTTTCACCAGTGCAGAATATCAAGCTTCATACTCACACTGGACCTTGAATAGACCAATCAAGATATGAGTCCAGGTATTTCATAGAGTGAAAGGTTATACTGGAAGTAGAGAAAGAGACCCTACTACAGACAACTAACAATAAACAGGAACAGTTTTGGTGAAAGAGCTCATATGGTAGTTAGCACATTACCTGTGTTGCAACTCATAACGGAGCCTTTCATCCTCCACTTGTGAGCTACCACGTGGCAGAGTTCCCTTAATGGGTTTTGCCTCCAGTGTCCCACTGCGATCTAATTGCAGAAACCTCTCTGGAGAAGAACAGCAAACACAGGGGCCATGGTTGCCAAAATGCAGCCATGATGCATATGGAGCAGGGTTCATCTTCCGAAGTGTAAGATACAGCCCGAAAGTGTCAAGGTCATTTGTTTTCCTTCGAAGCTGTGTTGTCAAGCAAACCTCATAACTTTCACCATCCCGGATGTAACTCTTGCATTTAGTGACATCACTTATGTATGTTGCCTTTGATTTTTCGGTTGTGAATGGAGGTATGTATGCCTCCTTTCCAGTGTTAATGGATGAAGTGAACCGTGAGGATTGCCTTCTTTCTGCTGCTAGGTCTATTCCACGCTGCCCCAGAGCTGTAATCCTTTGTATTGTCATGCTTGTCCACAATTCAGCAGCTTCCTTATCAGACTCAAGCTGTGTCTGCAGCCCTCTATGAAAGCCGTTGCAATGCATCTGACTTTCATGTTCCATGCTAAGGCCAGTTCCTGACTGCCCCTTCACTGTCCCCAGATGTGTGGACAGGGACTCCTGGAACAAGGCCAGAACATAAATGTCATCATTCACATGATCGATAACGACTGCTCGATCTGCCAAAAAGAGGGCTGCATCTGGAAGGGAGGACTTATGACTATTGGATTGTACTCCACACTCCACTTTCAGCTCATACCTGCAAAATGCGGAGTCCAACACTTAAGATATAGAATTTGTAGAATAAGGGCTTTGTTGCTGGAGTCAAATAAGGTGTCATTGTAGAGAAGAAATAGCATGGAGTCTTACACACAACTACAAATTGTAAAACCGCCTGACAAGGTGCAGGTGGTAGGAAACGCACCCTAAATAGCCAACATAACCTCCACAAAAGTCAAAGGGAAAATCTTCATAGTCAGCCTCTAGACAAGTTCGCGATTCAAGCTCCTGCAAATCCAGCCAGTTTCATTTATGTAACTTCTAATGCGCATTTTACCTTATCGCCTTAAACACTACCATGGGAAATTGAACCAAGATGTACCCATGTTTGTGCACTGGTGGGTGTGGCTAATAAATGAACAGAAGACTTGACTGCAAGTATGCGTTGACTGCATACAGGGATGCACATGCACAATGCACACAACTTACGTTTCTGGGTCAAGTCATGTCAATGCCATATCTCTTAACCCCATGGGACAGGTGACATATCTCCTTCTTGATTGCATAGCTCTTATCAAGTATTCCTTATGGATACCGAGTGCTCATAAGTCTACATGCTTAGATATGGATGCTGAACAAGCTATGATGCCCCTATGCTTCCAAAATGTCTGCCATGTGATGTTGACAACCTCAAGTGCTAATTCCACACCTAGTATTCACCTGGCTAGAATTCAAGAGCTTGGACAGATTAAAGTTCAGGAATGTCTCGCAGTACTGTTACTTTCACCCAATCATTTTGGTCAAAATAAGTTCCAAACTGCATGCTTGCAAGGCATACACTTCAATAAGGAAATGAGGTTCTCATTAACACAGTAGGAATGAGAAGCAAACCTTGTTCAGAAAGTCAAAGAAACCTTCTTCCAGAACTTTTTGCTTGACATGTCCAGCAGAATCTTCTATTCTTAATATGCCTCCTGCTCCTGTTTCTCCTCTACACAATCCAGTTAAGTTGATTTGATATCTCTTGGGCACATGAGCTCACCTAGCTAAGAGGTTCATGAACTGCTATCATTCCTTATCCTAGACATCATAGCCAAAGCATGTTGTCTGCACCAAGTGAATTCAAATCAATGCCTACAGTGCCTCTGATACACAACCTAATCAATAAGTTCTTTTCTGGAAGCAGAAAACCCTGAGTCCTACACCATGAACTGCATAAACTGCACACTGAACTTTGCTTCTGAACATGAACTCTGGATTCTCCACACTAAACCCAAAAACCTAAACTCAAAATGAGACTTGAAATACTTGAAATGTGATCTACAACTGCAAGAGACAACATCTGAACCTCTCTCTCTCTCAGCTATTGAGCTCTGGAATACAAAATTGAGCAACAAAAATTATCCTTCCAGTAAATTTGAGCAACTGGAATTGATACACTTATAGAATAAGTTAGCCGCCTCCACAATGGCCCACCTTTACCCCCCATATATGAAAATCGAGCCCCACCCTACACATGTGACAGAGCATTTTGGACTTTATAAGGCCACCATGTAAAGCAACTCTACAGTCCTCAGTGCATCCCAGCCACATTGTGAGTTATGTTAGATGAACTCTTTGCTGCCTGCCATAAAAAATTAAAAAAAGTCCCTGATCATAACAGCACAGACAGTCCTACAGTAGGGTAGGATCAGCCAGTATAGTAGTGTAGACATCATCACTGCCTTGCAAGCAGTTGTGGTAGCCACAATGACAAAGGGTCAGTCAACATCTTATCTAGAGTGTAGAACCTAGAAGACTTCCAGGACTTTTGACAGCAGAACCAAGTTAGTTACAGCCATCAGAAAGCCCCCACCTCTGAAGTTGCCAGAGGATGAGACACCATGAAGAGCAGATGGCAACACATTGCATCTGACTCCTTCCATGAATGTCAATCAGCACACTTGAATAGATGCAGACATATGCAC
>Ga0209611_10013404_pt1 | contig 11261 bp, 6 predicted proteins | sample S1TSphgellanicum_3_FD_187693 | JGI IMG/M metagenome (GOLD analysis project Ga0209611, IMG submission 187693) | Host-associated microbial communities from peat moss isolated from Minnesota, USA - S1T2_Fc - Sphagnum magellanicum MG (SPAdes) (version 2) | ecosystem: Host-associated > Plants > Peat...
TTTATATATATATATATATATATATATATATATATATATATATATATATATATATATAATAACAATAAAATTAATTCAATTATTATTATAGCTCATTGGTAGCCAAGGTTAATTATTTTATTTTTATTATTCATATTATTACTTCACTCATTAAATCTATTTATGAACTATTATAGTAAATATTTTATATTTTTAATAAGTATATTTTTCCTTTGAAATAAACTTCTGATGTATAATAATTTATTAGATTTCCATTTTAACTAATATGGTAATTATTATAAAATAATAGAACTGAAAATAAATATATATATTAGTAAATGATTATAATCATTGAATTATTAATAATTAATAAATATAAACTATAAATTTGAAATATAAAAACTTTAAACTATATATTAATATTTTTTAGTAATTATTATATTAATCTAGTAATACTTCATAATTGATTACTTATAATAATATTAACAATAATGCAATTTTTTGTTAGCCTAGGCTAGCTATTTTATTATTATTATTATTATATGTCACTTGTTAGAATTATTATAATTTATTATAATTAAATTTTCATTTTAATAAATAAATTTTAATTCGTAATAAATACATTAGTCATTTGAAAAGAATTTAATAATAATTTAGTAATATATTAAAATTTTAATAATTACTTCAGTAATTATAGAATTGTTTTTCTTATCATTTTAATATCATCATCATCATTGTGATCATTATGTAATAAGACATTACTATTTTTAAATTTTAATTAAAGATAATATTGAAAATTAATTTTTTATTACATGTAAATACATAATATTATAATAATAATTCAATTTTAATAATTTTTTAATATAATAAAATGGGTTGGATAAATTTGTAATATGGGCACGATATATTTAACAAATATCTAACATATAATTTTTATATATTCAAAATATATACCATTTATTATAACCATAATATTGAAGCCATTTATGTTAATAATAATATTTGAATACACATATAATATAGTTGTTTGTATATATTCAAAATATACATTTATTAATCCTAATACACCCAACTATATGTTTTAGAATTCACAAAATACACCTTTATATACTCATAGGGTTGCAACTAAATTGGTCACATTTACAACTAATGGGACATAAATTGCTTTTCTTGGATGAAAACTAAACTAAATGTTGTTCACATAGAATGATGAACACCAAAATAGTTGCAAACTAGTTGCACTATAATTGTAAATATGACCAACACAAGAAATAGTTGCAAAAATGTCCAAATGTAGTTGCAAATAACTAATAGTTGGATGTAGTCGCAAAGAGAATGGTTACATTTTGGCCAATTTCTATTACTGGTGTTTTGCCCCCAACACATGTGCACCATGGGGAACATTAGTGGAATTGAGAAATCTTTAGCTCCACAAAAAAATCCCAAATAAAGATTTGATCCTAGATGTGTGCAACTAAACTTGTGCAACGTAGTGTCTTTGCTTTCTTTTCTTCCAATTTTTGAGTTGTGATCAAATTTCCAACCAAACAAATTGATCTTAAGTAATGGCCATGTTAACACCTCATTCTTAGTCATATACACTTGCACACTACAAGAATCCAAGTTCAAAACACAGCCAAAATCATAAAACAACAATCATGTTTTTTATTTGTGCTCTAGAATTTAAAAACACCAAAAAAGAAAATCTAGAGCCACACCATGGGGATAAACCCCCAAACACAAATTGTTTTTGAACTATGTTCAAATTGAACCAAGTTCCCAACTATAGGAAATTAATGTCTTGTATTAAGTTCTTGACCATGTATTTTGTAATTTGTCTTTGATTATCTCCTACTAAAAATCTAAGGATTTAACTTGTAGTATTGGTACATTATTTTCAACATTGCATTAGGAGTTAATTATGTTAGATTTTCATTGTTTTTGTTACATACAACATGCATGTTGTGACCAATGATTGTAAGAGGTTGCCATGTAATTAAAGTATAGGAACTTCACCATGCACCTTGAAGCATTCTCTTTTTTATAATCCTTTGGTTTATGTTAATGCCCACCACCTCACACTCACTCTCTTGTTAAAGGCAATGGGTCTAGACTCTAAACTAAACCTTGCCATACCTTTAAGCAAGAACACCATCAAGGGAAACACATAATGACAAAAAGGGTGATTGACAAAAAGAAAGAAAATTTAAAACAAAACAAATGAAAGAAGGAAAGATAGTAGGTAGAGAAAACACAAAAAAATAAATGGCACATAGAGGCAAAATTGAGAGGAAAGAAAAACATGAAAATAATATACAAATAAAAGAAGAAAATGGCAAACATATAGAAAGATAGGAAGGTGCAAATGGGATAACATGAACCACACCCGCTTGCTTTTTGATTGCTTTTGTGATTGCTTTTGGGGAAATATTTTAAGAATATTCCCAAATATTATTGAGTTTTTTTTTGAAAAATATTTTAAAATCATATTAATTTTATTTATAGTACTTTGATAAGTTTTGCATTAAAAATTTGTCAAAATATGTCATTTAGAAAAAAATTCAAGTTATTAAACATGTCTTTTTATTGCTTAAAAACACTGGTTACAAAACTTAATTAGTGTTTTCTCTTTTTTTTTATTCATTTGATTAATTTCAAATTTATTCAAAAAAATTCATGATATATTATGAATGTTATCATATAAATAAATCGTACAATTTCAACACAAAATTTAATTACATTTTCAATAACATGGAACATTAAACACTAATTACACTTGTTGTGGTATGTGTTAACGTGACTACACCCAAGAGATTGGCATATGTGAAAAAATGCTAAAGAAGCAATGGAGAAGAAAAGAGTGATAGATGGAGAAAATGAAAAAAATAAAGGAAAAACAAATAAAAACAAGTAGAAATTGAGAAAAAATAATAATGAAAGGAAAGAAAAGGAAAATTTGAAATGAGGGAAAGGTATGAAATTGATAGACAACAAGAAACCAATTGAAGTAAAGAGAGTGTGGTAGATAGAGAGAAAATAAAATAAATAAAAAATTGCCAACCAAAGGAAAATGTGCCAAATAAAGAAGAATTTTTTTTTTAAAATGCATGGTAAACAAAAAGAAGGAAGGAAAAAAAGATACAAAAGCAAATAGATAGAACAATGGCAAAACAAGGCCAAAAAAAATTTTAAAATTGAGAGAAAAATAGAATGGTAAATCTTCATTTGTAGATGACCTCTATTCCATCCCACCTTCTCTTGTCACAATGCATGTTCCACAACTCCCCTCTTTTTGTGAAACCTCGATGCCACCATTCAACCTTTTGAGCTTTGAATATTTTTGCAACAAATGCATGTTCCTATCCTTCTATTGATGGCATAATAAATATGTGATTGTTTTTGAAACTTTTAATCTCACTAAAAGCTCTACCCTTTTTTTCATGCCCTCTCTTTCCTCCCCTGTTCACACCATTTTTTTTGGAACAAAACTTGAAAATAAAAGTTGCAACCCACTTTATGAAACTTTCCAACATTGAAAACATGAAATGTAACTTGAAGTTCTTTTGAAATAGACCTTGAAACTAATGCAAACATTATTTGAAACTCTTTGACATTGCTTCTATCATATGGACCTATCTTGAAACAAACAAATGAAACCAAAAGTTGCAACCACACCTTTCTAAAATTTTCCAAAATTGTTTTTGTTACATGAAGTTTGAGGACATATAACCTTTCTCATCCAAACTTGGAAATGCACCAATTTTAGTGTAATTATGAGTTTCACCCCCTTTTTGTTTTTTCATTTGCACCAACTTCATGCCAAGTTTAATAACTAGTTTCACATTTTGCCCAAAGTTAAGGTTCTTGTCCCAATTCTAGGCAAGTTTATGCACATCTTTATTGTACTAGCTAAGATTTCATGTGTATAATCTTCATATTAAAAAGGTTATAATTTCAATGTTTTAGTTTTTGAAGCTAAAAGTATAAAATTTAATTCATAAAACATTGGCATAATCTTTTTAATGTATATGAACGGCATGTTATCAAGAGGAATTTATATTTTTCAAAAGGTACGTTATTTCCAAAAAAGAAACACATGTTGAAAAAAATGGAAAATAAAATCATCCCAATCCTTTATGCAAAGCAATGCATGGTACTTAATTGGGGAATGCCCTACTCCTTGGGTGTTACTTTACACATCCAATTAACCAAACTTAAATTTCCATTTCCCACACCAAAATTTGGCTATACCATTGACCCATCACCCTTAGGGTTATGTTTTTAAATTTGTTGAATGAATACCTATCTTATCATGGTGAGTGTTAATTAAGTTAAGGTACATATGTGAGTGTCATGTTTGAATGTTTGTTGGTGAGTGAAATTTTGGACCCACCTTCAAATAACACTTGTTTGGTCTCACACTAGATTGTTATAATGCTTTCAAGAGTGAATTAATTTCAATTCACATACTAATTTTGTGATCCCATTCATTGATGAACAGGAACTGGGCCAAAATTGTTAGTTTCCAATATTGGTAAAAAGATGTAGAAAGGGTTAAGCTTTTAGGGGGTTGTGGCATGATTATTTTGTCCCTAACCATGTTTATAGTGAGGAGCATTTTTGGCAAAGGTTTCAGATGTCAAGGCTAATTTTTTTGCACATTGTTGATTCAATATGTGATTTTGACAACTATTTTCTCCAAAAATTTAATTGCATTGGTGTCCTTGACCTCTCTCCTCTTTAAAAATGCACCATAGTTTTACAAATATTAACTTATGAGGTTTTTGCTGATGTTGTAAATGAATATAGTTGGAATGTTGAAAACATAATTATGGAATCACTAAAAAGATTTATAGTGGCCATTTGTGGATGTTTTGAAAATGTTTATTTCCCACAACCTGCTTGGGAGGACATAGAGCACATTTAAAAATTAATCTTCAATGATGTTTCCCTAATATGTTTGGGAGCATTGAATACATGCATTGGTAGTGGAAAATTTGTCATATAAAGTGGCAAGGGTGGTGTTAGGATAAAAAAAAAGGCTAAATAAGTCATTCTAAAGGTGGAGGTGGATTAAAGCTTATGGATATGGTACACTTATTTTGGGTTACTTGGAAATTAAAAAAACCTAAATGTGCTAAATTGCTCTCCAATTGTTGTGGATATGTTTAACGACCTTGCAAATGAAATCTTTTTTGAGGTGAATAGAAAGTTGTACCCCATGTACTATTCATTTACATTTGAGATTTATTTTCCTCAGTCTTGTTTTGTGAAATTGTTCATGCACCTCAAGATGAAAATGTGTTTTTCTTGCCATTAAACAAAAGGTTGTACAAAAAGATGTAGAAAGGTGTTTTGTCATTTTGTAATCTCAATTTGCAATCATTCAAAACTTGGTGAGGCAATGGGACACTATGACCATCACACATATTATGTATGTGTGTATCATCTTCCATGACATGATAGTTGAATATGACCTACAAAATAATGTACCACAACCCAAGCCATAAAATGTGCCACCCCAAAAAGAGGTTTAACATTTGAAGAATTCAAAAGAGGCGCAAAAGATATGGAAAATGAAAACTTGCACTTTCAATTGCAAAATGATCTAATCCAACACTTGGCCAAAATTCATTTTATATAAACTCCATTTCAATTGAAATCATTTCTTAATTACAAATGTTTGTTAGTGTTCATGTGTTTGCTTAAATTTCCTCACATCACTATATATTCTTGTGTGCATTCTTGCTTCTTCCTATCTATTATGGTATTTGAAAATCCTAAGGTACCATCCAATTTTCTATAATTGGCATGGCATGGTGATCAAATGCAATTTTATGGATGTCAAAGTTCAACTTGTTGGCACTAGAATGAAATTACTGCATTGAATATGGGTTGTAAAGCAAGCTTCCAAATTGATTATACACATTGGTTTGATTGGTGCAATCCAATTGTAGGAGACATCAATGCATGAACTTCAAATTCTTGAATATGTTCCATAGGCAAATTACTATTCAATCCACATGTACGCCCAACCATGAATTCTTGAATTACCAAATTTATGTCATAAAACACCATAGGCACTTGCACCATTAGTGTCACATGCATTTAAGTTGAATCCATGAACACATGTTGATAAACTTCTTTAGGTTGAAATGGGCCAATTAAGTCCCATTCAAAGACATTGTCTGCTACGATATTTGTGTGTACATTACCCTCTTCACATGATTAATCTTCGTCAAATTCTTGTTCTTCATTCTATCCTCTCTTTCATTGCACATTGACCCTTGCTATTACCTCTACTAACACATGTCAAACACACCTTAATTCCTTGATAGGTTTTTTGCCATCCAACATATTGCCATACTTTTTTATAGTCATCCTATCAATTAAATATAGTCCATAACGAGTGTTTATGTTCTAGGTCAATATTGATACATTATAAAAATTGAAATGACCATATACATTCATTTAGTTGATTACCACATATGTGTATTAGATATATACACATGATGGATGAAATATCATAAGAACAAGATTGAAATCGCACCATTTTTGTAACATCACAACCATATTTTATTAATTCAAAACACATTCAAAATAATTCACACTCCATTTATGAACAACGAATCATTACTTCATGGGTTTAGTAATGCATATCAACTAGCCCAACAATATGGAAAACAAGAAGAAGCAAAATGTTCAAATCATCTGAACATCTATGTTCAATTGAAAATACACATATAATAAGTAATTTGTGACAATGGAAAAATTTGAAAATATGAGTACAATTTTCCATTTCACATGTTTATTATTCAAATGAACATGCCATGGTCTACAAGCTTGTAATACACCGGGGACAATATAACTAGATGAAAACACTGTTAAAAAAAATGCAGAAATTAATCTATCCAACTTTCTTGTTGCAACAATTGTTTAACCTTCTTAATATTCATTGTAGGTTAATTGAAGAATTTTTCAATCTTTTGGTGACCTTGTCCAAAAAAATAAAACAAAGATGTTGCAAGAAACAAATTTCCTGATCTTTCCCAAACAATTTGACAGCTTATTCACCAAGTCTATATGGAATTGGGAAATATTCCAATTGCCACCTCACAGGTTGTTGCCGCCATTCCACCTATGGATATGGTTTTAATAATAAATTATAATGTCTGTTAACACTTTACCACGGCCCTCAGCCTTCTCATGATGATTATGTCTGAAGTCATGTCCTTTTTAACTTTCTTTTGGGCTTTTTTCCATGCTCTTGAAACTCTATTGGTTCCCCTTAATTTCCTTGTTGTGAGAATTTTCTTGTATGCTTTCAATACAAGCCTTACTCCAACATGTGTCTTCATTAGATAATATTTGCCAATAGTGCCATCCCACCTGACCTAATATTTTGGCTTGTCCTTTACAATTAGCCTACCCATTTCAAGAACAAATTAAAGTTGAAATGAGACCTCAGGTCAATTACACGTTCCACTATGCCGATATGTGAAGAAGGTTGGTCGTGATAATCACTTCGGGGGAATACGTGTGCATCCTTGAGGTAAGCAAGAAGTTGAAATCTTCTGAAAGTTGGCATTCCTGCACAGATTATGAAGTTATTATTGTCATCATTTCTATTACCTATCTCCTATTACACATGTATTGATAATTGTAGCGTTCCTCATGTTGTGTGTTCATATCATCCCTTGAAAAAAAATAGGTTGAGCACATATAAAAGGGGCGTTGACAATAATTTGTTTGCTAAAAATGAAGTAGTTTCAATATAAGTGGTAGGAGGTCTTGAAACAATCATGCATTTGTCGGTGTTTTAACTCCACCGGGTTATGTACATATCAGGGTATTCTAGCAATAGGAAACTCATCTACAAGTTGACAAAATTGTGTCTCTTTCAAAGGTTTGGGGCCAAGCATGGCAAACTTCTCCATGGTTGACATGTTCACATATGAGTCCTGAGAAATTTTATGGAACCTACTTTTCTTGTTGTGGCACAGGGCCTTATTCAAGAAAGTCATGTTAACATTGGAAAGTATATAAGGGCTAGTAAATGGAAAACTTGTGAGGTGTTCTTTCATAAAGTTTTTGCTTATTCTTGTTTGACGTCACCAAGTTACAAGTAGAATGTTTTTTATTCTATGGAACTTTATGCATCCACTTGAAGTATTGTAGGGTGGAGAGTAGATTTTAGTTTTAGTATAAGGAAGGTGCATTTGAAATGCTTAGGATGCTTCACAAGCAATCAAACATGTCTTCAAACAACATTTCAGTCATTTTAACATGGTTGCCACACTTTTACTTCTCCATTTGGCATCTACTTCCATGGAGTGGTGGTAAAGGTTAGCTTGTCTATGCAATGGTGTATTTGTGTTATCTTGGTACCTGAGATCTAATTCTTTGGTTCCATTGTTGTGTAGGAAGCGGACAAGATTTTGACCAAACACAAATCTTGAAAATCCTTGCATGTCTGAATAAATTGCTACTATTACATAATGGAAGTTAGCGATGAAGATGATGATCTATTCAGCCTTGTCAAATGCACCATATGAACTTACTTCCTTGCTGTTGCAAACTTATCATAGGTTTCAGCTCCTATTTATTCTTTGATATGTTGCCAAAATGTTGGGATTGAGATTCTGCAATGTAGTTGCTTGGGATGCAATGGTTTTTGGGACATGGGAAATTTGGGCAAGGGCAGAAGGTGTTGCAATGTTTGGAGTATGGGGCACATAGTTAGATCATGTCATTTTCCTAGTACTTATATTTTCTCATGACACATAAGGTGCACAAATGCAAGTAGAATTGTGTGATGATGTATAAAGAGATTGTCAGGAATGAGGCATAGTGAACACCATAGTTATTACAAGGAATTCGCTGATGTTCTAATGTTTCATTCCCTCAAAAAAAAAAAATTCATGCAACACAAATTGTTTTATGACTTGGCAATAGGGGTTACTATTGCATATGTCCTCACAACACCATCATTTAATAATCCTATTGTCAATTCCATGTGTATGGTGTCGGTTTAACTATTATATATTTTCCCTAGTCATTGATTTTTTTCATGTTTTTAGCTCCAAGTGATGGACTTAGTCAAGCACATGATTGGATGTAATTGATAATATGTGGCTTTACATTTATGTGTAGATACAACATTCTTGCAATCCTTTAACATGTAAATATTTGTTCATGACTTGTTCTTGTAGCCGTTTGAGATACATGATCAAATTAATGTTTTGTACTTTATCAAGTTGAACAAACATGAACATCATCAACCTAACTAGTCCAAACACACATATATGCTAATAGTTTCCTTTTTTCCAAAAATAACTTTAGTTCATCCAATGCAAGCTTACCTAAAATTTTATCCAAGTATGCCAATTTCACTGAAATGGAGTCATTACTAGTGTTGTTGTTCTATTGTGGAAGAGGTTGTGGATAATCTAAAGAGAAAGTTGGCACAAGCTTTCACCAAATTTGAATATTTTTTTGGGTTCTTTTCCCCCTCCTATCATCTTTGTTGCCAAAAGGGGCTGTGGTTGAACTAATGAAAACTAGTTGGCTCTTGAACTTCCATCAACTTATGTTTTTTTTTTTCATCCTCCATTTGTTTTACTGCTACTCTTGCCATCTTTGTTATCAAAGGGGCTATGGCTAAGCAAATGAAGTGGGTTGATGCGAAGTTTAACACATTTGAACAATTTTGTTTTCCCTCTTCTTGGCAATTTGTTTATTATTGCTCCATCTCCATTACCGCATGTGTTATGGCTAAGTTGATCAAAACATCCTGCAAGTTTTAATGTGTTTTCTTTTAGTTGGTTTTGTTTTGTTTGTCTTGCATTTGTGGTTGTTCCTACCATTTCAAACTGGGTAGGTTATCTCAAATTGGGTAGGTTGTGAGTGAGCTAAGGAAGTGGGTGATGTTGATGATCAATTTTGATATGTATATATTTGAATCACTTTTAACATAGTTGCAATGCATTTTGAGAGTTGGAATGTGTTCATGTTAGATGTGAAGGATACAAGGAGTACCTTAACATAATTGAACCTTATGTCGTATAGAGAGGAGGGCAACAAAATGTTGTTGATGCAAACTTCAAATGTTCAATTCAAGAGGTGAGATCAATTAACCCTTCACATGAGGTATCCATGAGGTGAAATTGTGGTAGCTTTATCCTTATTATATTCACAAGATACTCAACAACAAAATCCTTTACTCCAAAGCTTAAATTTCAATCCTTAAGCAAATAGATGGGTGACATGATTTTCATCCCTAGAGCATCCACGTTCAAATTGTATTAATAGATAGTAAATGATGGAGAGGAGAGGACACACATGCAATGACTGTTAAATCTGGTGCATTGCTTTGACCAATACTAGGAAAAGTTAAAGAAGATTTAGATATGCCTTGGGTGAAACACAAATGCACCAATCGTCATCATTGAGAAAAAAACAAAATGGCAAAAAATGTAAAGAACCTTTCAAAAAAAAATCAATGCATTTTTCAGTCATGTCTCTTGATGAAATTTGACATTTCAAAATATAAATGAACCTTCTTCCATTTGGGGTAGATCCTAATTTGATTAGGAAAGGGACTTTTCACTTTTGTAAGGTTCCTAAAATTTGAAAAATTCTTAAAGTGATGAGTTTGGATAGAGTTTTAGATTTAGTTTGGTCTTTTCAAAATTTCCCCGTTCCAAGTTTCTTGTGTAAAGTAAAGCCCTAGGATAGAGGCATTCTCAAAATAAGGGGTCTAGGATGAGGCAATAACCAAGTCTAGGCCCCCATTTTGGGAATGTCCCCCACCATGGGCTTTACCTACCATAAAACATGCAACAAAAATTATCATGAACCAAATCTATATGGGTCATGAGGCATAGGAGTGAGAGGGATATTATGCCTACTTTTAGGTGTAAGAACCCTCCCATTTTTGAGGAGGGAAATTGATGGGATATAAAATGCCTTCCAAATGCATTACAAATTTTCTCAAAATACTTTATGTAAATGTAAATGCCAAGACTTACAAAACCACTAGGGTATGGAAAGAGGGTGGTAAACTCCTCATGAATGTATATGAAAAAAGGGTGTCAAACTCCCCATCAAATATATAAAGGCCAAGAAATGCCAAGTTTTGTGATAGGAAGTAGGTTTCATACATAGGTAGGTAGGTAGGAAAATAATACCTATTAGGTCAAGAAATGGTTTATACATATGTAAATGTTGTTTTTACTACCTACCTACTAACAATCTTCTTGGGAAAAGGAGAAGAAGCAGCT
>Ga0209611_10013405_pt1 | contig 11261 bp, 10 predicted proteins | sample S1TSphgellanicum_3_FD_187693 | JGI IMG/M metagenome (GOLD analysis project Ga0209611, IMG submission 187693) | Host-associated microbial communities from peat moss isolated from Minnesota, USA - S1T2_Fc - Sphagnum magellanicum MG (SPAdes) (version 2) | ecosystem: Host-associated > Plants > Peat...
AACCTTCATGGTTCCTTAAATAACCTATTCTAAACATTGACCTTAACCATCATGCCAATAATAGTGATGAAAACATTTCCACCATTCAACGCATTCTTCATCAAGGAAATTTTGTACCATATAAAAGCATCGTGCAAACATATTGTGCCCAACAAGGGGCAAATGGGTGATTAGTTTATTTTTGAAGCTTGAATTTCATAAAGGCTAAAGTGGAGAAACATCTTTCGTCCACCACACTACCAACTACTTGCACCAAAACTAATTTAACCATGTTCATATACTTAAGGAAATTGGGAACCAAAATGTAAAAGGTTGTCACAAGGTGCCACATCTTGGTTAAAAGATGAATGTGAAAGAGGGGGTGGGTGGGGGGGCATGTGTGTCATTGCATTTGAATTCATTGTTAGTTTAAACATACATTATTCGCATTTGAAGTCACTTGCATTAAGGAAATTAAGCACTTGAACCTCCATTTGATGTAAAATTTTGGATCTTGCCATAGCCAAAACATGATGTGAATTGTTTTGCAAATGAAATTTCACAATTTGGCTCAAACCAAGATTAGGGATATACAATCCCAAGGGCATTCATGATGGCATGAGCTAGAAACCTAACATTTAATTCATAAGTTATTTTGTAGCCCTTACCAAAGCACAAATATGTGAAACCTTCATTAAAATCATAAACACATGGATGTGGACCAAAAAAATCACATATAAGGGGATGGCAATACCTATGGAATATGTTTCCACTAAAGATTGAATAATACAAAATATGTCTTTTATCACAAAGGAAGCCATCATTGTGTTTAAATCTATGTGCACAATCTAAACATGTTAACCATAAAGCACAAAGGCCAAGTGGCAAACTTTAATATTAACATATGCCACCCACCACACCACATTTGGATATTTTCATGTTTACACTGAAGCAAAAAACATGAAAGCTTAAAAACTTTTATGTAATAAACTTTAAGGTCTAATCAACATACTTGTTATAAACATTACCTTGACAAACTTTGACATTAACCACCAAATCACAAATAAATGTGTCTTGCATTTGGATAAGCTTAATGAAAACATCTAGACTTTCTAATGAAGGAAAAATGTATGCAAAGCAAAACAAAATTTGGAGGTCACACATGTGCTCATTATTGAACTTTGCTTGGTGATTTACAAGACTATCCATAGCCATTTTTAGCAACACAGTTTTGTATTTTGCTAAATTTTTTTTGGCAAGGTTCAACATTGAAATCCATCTAGTATTAACGTTATGGAAAATCTTATTTCCCTTTGTTTCTTTGACTTCAACAAGTTTTATGAACTTCAAATGTTACTTAGGGGAATGTGCAAAGTAGGTATGTAACAAACTCTCAATGTGCTTAATCAATGGCAAAACTAATTACACCACTAATTTCATGTGATGTTCCTTACAATGGACCCCCATGTAATATGGACCATAATTATCACAAATTTGTTTAATGACACCATGATTTGATCATTGAAACACATTAACACCATCAACCCCAAAGTTGAGTTTTTTTGCAACATTAATTTTTAGCATATCCCGTTTAATTGTCAATGCCTCCATGATACCCTAGCTAGATTGTCACTTCTAGATTTTTCCAAACATGGTCCAAGGATATCAAAATTAAAATCATTACCCATTTTTTCACAACATAATGGCCATACAACCATGACTGAATGTGGTGTAAAAAATTTGTTGCAACTAAAGGACACATATAAACATGCAACCACCATTGTTATTTTGATTGTCCTCATTACTTCATGGTGCATAAACTTAACCATGTGTTGACTTGTTTTTATTAATCCAATGTTTTTTGTTGTTTTTTGGAATTACCAAAAACTCAAGTTGTGACTTCCTATATTCATACTCTAACATGGGATGACCTTGTTATAACAAATGTAAAACAATTGCAAATTACAATACTTTCCAAGTGGTTTTCTTTCTTACAATCTCGCTTGCAACTTTAGTTTGATGACTTCAACTAACAAGCTCAAAATGGTTTTTTTGCATGTGTTACAACTCTTTGTGTAGTAAGTACCACGTTGTTTTTTCACAAAACCCAAATCCTTTTATGTTTTCATACAACTTGGATGCTTACCAAATGAATCCCAATTAATAGCAAACTTGTCTTCTCCTTTCACCTTATGAGAGACTTTACACTTAACAATGTGCAACAACCCATTTACGCGGCAATTTCGTGATCCACGATTATTGGAGTTGTATGCTAAATTGTAATTGCATTTTAAAAAAAGTAGGTTAGGTGAGGTGGGAAGTTCTACTACAAGATGACTCAAGTAGACAATATGATTATTGACTAGTTGCTTCTACTTCTTGTTAAAAGTGGAATTAGGAAATGCAACCAATGCATCAAAACAACAAGAGCAGGAAGCTATATCTCAATCAAGCAACACAAGAAAGTCGAAAATAGTAAGGTTCCTACTTGAATTTTTTTTTTACAACTTGTAGGATAGTGAAAGCTCAAGAGCCATCATGATTTGTGAAAGAGTGAGATTGTGAAAATAAACCAAAAAGACCTAAACCCAAAACCTCTAAATTTATAACAATGCAACATTGGTGTATAATAAATGGGTTGCTTGGTTTTATAATGTGGCAACTTACAAATGAAGCACACAAACACAAGATAGAAAAGTCTTGAAACTTACCTATTTGTTACAAAATTTGTAGTGTTGACGTTAGTTCAACTAAATTAATGATGGTGAGATCAAATCAATAAAATCAATGATGGCTGTGCAAATTTGCAAGACATGTCAAAGTTGTAGTGCAAACTCCTAATTGCCACATGTAAAAAGAACATAATGCACAAGTTAGTTGAAGCCTTTTAAATTTAAAAAAAAAACCAAACATATTAGAGCTCCCAAGTTTAAAGTTTGAAGCTCATTACTCTTGGACCCTTCCATGCTCCCATCAAATCACAAAGACAACATATAGAAATTCATCATTACCACCCTTGTAGTTACATTTTGCAAGCTTACAACTGCACAATGTTATTCTAGAAGTTCACAAGCTTGGTGAGTAGGGGGTTGGTAGCAATAGAAACTAGAAATCCTCCATCGCAAATTCATGAACTTCAATGGCAAGAAGAACAAAACAAGAGGAAAAGGAAGCTTGCAAGATTAGGAGGAAAGTAGGAGAATGGAGGTGGTGATGGTGGCTTCATGCTATTTGTGAATAGGCCCCTTTGATGGATATGACTTGGTCAATAGGCAAGACGAATTAAGGTTGAGTTATTTGGTGATAGCCCCTCATAAGCCTTAGTTTAGGGTGGCAATTCGAAACCCTTTCATGATGCTATTTGGTGCATTGAAATCCAGGTCAACCATTTTTTGGCAAAAAATCAAGAAAAATCTACTCCATTTCCCTTTATACAAGTAACCAAGCCTTTTTTCAAGTTGAGAAATGGAAATAAATCACTGAAAAAAAAACTGCTCTAATAGGATATTTATTCCCAACCACCAAGTAATATAATATTGTTTAAACCCACCAAAGGAGAGGTGGGTCTAGAAGGAGGAAGTGCAGAACGAAGCTCACTATGAATGCTCACAACCTAAGATGGAAGGTGCTTGCATCTTTTCAAGTGTAGTGGAAACTACTGAAAGTGTCCAGAAGGTCCTCTGGCCCTTTCATACGCCCAAGCTGCATGGAGAACCCATTGTCCCATAATCACCCCAAGCCACATTGGCACAATCATGTAGAAAAAATTCACTTGTTTTGTGGTTTCCTTGATTTTTTTTTAATGAATTGGGAAATAGTTCAGGTATGGGAGTGTTTGGTAAACGAGAACTAAAACAGAGATGATTAGGGGGGAACAAATGGATGCATCTCATTAGCAAGAGATTGTTTGAGTAGGAGCAAATCAGCACTCGTACCATGAGAGATGAGTTCCATTAACTCTTATGAATGCAAAAGCTCATCAAGATAGATTCTGTGCTTTTGAGAGATATGGCAATCACCTTCAGCATGATGACATTAAAGTGCCTAAATGCTCATGATGCTGCTCCTAAAGCAGGAACCTTGTGTTCATTACTTGGGACCACACGTATATATTTGACTCAGTCTCTACTTGGAACTTGGGACCCTCCTGCGGTGCACTTGTGTTGGGTCTGTGTGATGCAGTAACACAGAACTAGAACAAACCCATATGAACCCATGATACAGAACAGTTTGCAAGACGGACTACAGAGGGTGCCAGGGATAATATGTGTAAACCGTAACAGCATATAACTAAACTGCAAATTCAACAGCAATAGTGCTGAATCGGGCTACTCTCTCTGCGAGAGTTTTGTCTTCCAGCACAACCTCAATTTGAGATGCATCAATCTTCAGTTGTGCTAATAAAAGCTCAGAAACATTGCCATCAAATTTTTCTTGAGGTCCTACTACGCAATTATATGCACCCATGCATGGTGGTTGGTTTAGCACATTACTGATGGAGAGTGTCAAAGCATTTTCACTTCGGACAGAATTATGGAGGTTGAGTATGATGCGGTGCTTGCGGCCCAGAAGGTCGGCTACTCGCTTCAAGTCTCCAGCAGCCAATGCTTTCCGGACCCGAGTTGTTGAAACTTGGCCTCTCTCTCGGCTGCTGCCATCATCACCTACATCTGCAGAGCTTGTCACTTCTTGTGTATCCATTACTGGGTTTACTATTGAAGCTTCTAAGCCATACTCTTTACATAAGCGCACCAAGTCAGTCACATCTCCTGCTGCCTTGTAACCAAATCGATAGTTTGATCCTGCACCCAGTTTTTCATTTCACCAGTAAAACTTGCATCAACTGCCTAGCATATGCATACCAATCAAGATATATTGAACTTGTTTCTAAAATTCAACAGCTTCCCAGATGCAAAAGCATCACCTTACCAGTATGGCTGTGTGAGAGCTAGAAAATTTGATGAAAGAGGATTCTAATGTCTTCCCTCCACCAGAGGTTTCTCTGGTAGAAATTTTCTATGCAATAGGTAAATTTTCGGTGCAGTTCTAAGTCTCGTAAGTTGCAGTTAAGAGGCAGAAGAAAATTATAGAACCACAAAGAAATGGATACCCTGAACACTTGAAAAAAGATTTCAGAAATCCACAGAGATTATCAGTTCAGATTAACCCCTTTTGTGGAGTGCAAACATATCTATGAGATTGCAGAGAAAAACTTCACAACAATCATGTGGAGGGTGGTCACCAGTTGATCAGTTCAAGATGCACAAAACAATCACAAATCTCCTATTAACTCTTTTCTTCTACACTGAATCAATCACAGAATTCACAAAACAAAAACCAGCAACCCACGACAAAGAGTATGCAGTCTACATAACCTTTCAAAGTGTCACTTACAAGCGACCACCTTCATCAGGAATAATGGCAATCACTAGCTGCCATTATTCCACACTGACTTCATCACCTCCTGACAGTGGGTGTGTAGATAAGTTTGTGATAATCTGCTACAACATCTCAGGTCAAAAAAACATCACGTAAAGTTTTTTCGCATCCAGAGTTTGTGTCACATTTTCGAGAAGCAATGGGAAGACTCTGTCATGATCTCAGCTACCGCTATTACTAGAGCAAACATCCAGAAATGTAACAGTAAGGTGGTCAGAGAGGTTCTGTAGATTCCTGAGTAACCCACTATTGAAGAACCATATGCTTCTGAAGAAACAGTAGACTTTTCATTTGCTGGCCACATGATTGTGGGACATCTGAGAAACTTATCAAATTGTGCACAAAAGTTGACAGAAATTTTTTCTGAGATTGTTTCCAGTCACTGAAATTTGGTTTTGCTTCATTTGTAGTTGGATCGTCAGGGAGCAAATGGGATATCAGAAGGAAGGTGGGTTTTGGATGTGATCATGATTTTGTGTACCTGCTACAACACCTTTGACATCTAGCTCCTTGGCAAGCTTTTCAACAAACTGTTGAGGACTAAGAGAACGCACTTTGGCAAAATCGAGGTTGTATTCCTGGGGAACAATCCCTCTGCAGTAATGAGACCATAAACCCATCACCCTTTTCCTGTCACACCCTGCCACCACTGGCAACCTACCATCCTCAAAACCCCCCACCCACCCCCCAAATGACAAAAAGGAAAAAAACACAATCAACAACACATCCTGCAGAAACCTACAAAATGATCTCCTGCAGAAAAATGTCTTCAAAAGCTCTGTGCAAAGAAGGGAGGAAGAGAAAGAAAGAAATCACAGACAGAGACCGAGAGAGAAGAGAGAAAGAGGTCATACCTAGGTTCCCAGCCAAGGACTTGAGCCATTCCAGAGAAAGAGAGCAAGAAGGGGATTCCAATCTCTGCAGCTCTTTCTGCTAATGCTCTGTGTCCAACATGCAGAGCATCAAACTTCCCCAGTGCCACAACTCCACCTGCCAAATCACACCCAGCTGAAGCAAGCGGCTGGTGGAATGCTGCAGTGCCCATCATCTCAACAGCATCAATCCTCCTTTCCCTTTTTTCTTCTTCCACCCAAAAATCTTCTTCAATTCTCAGACTTGGGTGGACTCTCTTCGTGCTAGTTACCATACATCTCCAAGCTTCAAGATCTTTGTTTGGATGCTAGAGAAGAGAGAAACCGTAGCTCGCCCCAAATCTATCGGATACGTTTCTCCCTCCCTTTCTCTTCCTGGATGGATAGTGGGGGTCGGCGGGGGGATGATTCCCCCTCTCCCTCTCGATGAAGACGAAGACGAAACTGGGTATCTGGAATCTGGATTTGTATCCAACCCTGAAATCCCTAGATTGCGGATAAACTGGGGTTCGACTCAAAGGATGAAGAAAGAGCCTGGTTCAAAGGCAGCAGGTGGATCCAATCCTTGAAGCAGCATGTAGCACAAGGTTTGAAGAAGAAGAAGAAGCAGCAGCAGCAGCAGCTCCTCTTCTGGTGTGAAAGCTTTTGGAGGAGGAACTGGTGATCATCGAGGACTGGTGATCGTCAAGGATCAGCAGCAGTTATGGCTATGTCTAGCACAGGTTGCTGTACAGTCTTCTGTTGTTGTTCTTCTTCCAGATGGTTGTCGTCCTCCTCACAGGTTTACAGCGGATTGCCATCAATGTTGGGAATGTCCCCTTCTATTTCTGTGAGCGTCCGCCATGGAGGATCAAGAGGAGGAGGAGAATCTCCTCTTCTGCATCAACCTTACAATGTGGGATGTTCACGGCAAATCTCAAGGAGATTTCAAGAGCTTCGAGCTATGGGGACAGAGAATAAAGAGTCCAAGGCTGAAGAGACGAGACCAGCAAGAGCAGCTGCTCCAGAAGAGGAGAGCGGAAAAGCTGCAACTTTAGTGGAAGGTTCACGCTCCAGCAAATTAGGGTTTGGAGCAGATGCAAGAACTGATGAAGGAAAGGGATCAAAGGAGAAGAAGCAGCAGCAGAAGAGGAAGCAGCAGTCTGCCACAGTGAGAAGAGCAGCTCCTCAACAGCCTCTTCTCTCTGCCCCTGGGAATCCACAAACCCAGCAGATCGAGACAGCGTATGCTCTGTCTCTGGGGTTCTTGGGCATTCTCATCTTTGTTGAAGGAATCATCTTAGCTGCTTCAGGTTTGTCCTGCACCCTCTCTCTCTCTCTCTCTCTCCATCCTTCTCCTGTTTTGCAATGACAAACGAGGTGAGGATTTGTCTCCCCCCCATCTACAAGAGAAAAAATCAAGATGGAGAGAAGAAGAAGAAATCAGACCTTGTTTCTCTTTCTGTGTTGCAATCATGCCAGGATGATGATGTCAGGATGGGGTACACCCATCATTTCTGGTAAAAAGACCAGCTGATTTCTAAACTGTAAAAACTGGAAGAAATAGATGGAATCTAGTGTCTCTTCTTTTGCTCAAGATTTTTGTTTGTGCAACTACTGCATAAGTCTCTCATTATAATATCATGTGAGCTGTGTCTTGAGAATTAAGATGGAGTTTCTTGCCCAAAGAGTTGCGGATATATATATATATCTTTGTGGTGTAGGTTTCTGGCTGCAAGTTCTAAACTGCAGAATTGGAACCAGAAATATCTCTTCTTTGCTAAAGACATCTTGTTTGCACAATAGCATCTCTCATTTCCTGCATCACCCACATCTTCCAGTTTTACTCTCAAGAAAGCTACACAGATTTCAGTTTTATGGTTACACTACAGATTGCAGAAGAATTCTCAAATGTCACGACGGTTCTCTTTTTGAGAATTCAGGATGAGCTAATAATGGGTATTTACATCCTTTGTGGTTGTACAGGTTTCTTGCCTGAAGAATGGGATGGGTTTTTGGTGACCACCTTATATCCGTCATTCACACCGACAGTAGGTGTATTCCTGGCAGCAGCTGTGGCGTATGGTCTGTTTAAGACTCAAGGGGGCGAGCCAAAGAAATAAGACCTTCACAGATCTACACTCCTTTGTGAAATAGCTCACCTTTTTTTCCTTCTGAAAGCAAGTTATCTTTATCTTGTTGCAATGTATGATACATGATAGATTTATGTGAGTAGTTGACAAAATCTCCAACTTGAAAAACCCAAGATAGAGTTGTGTTGCAATGATTAGTAGGCATGAATCCAGAAGCACAATCTCATTGTAATTTAGAAAGGTATGATCTGTATTCAGTCATTCCATGAGTGAGGTCAAAGAATTTCATAAACATTATGAGGATCTTTCATCTGCTCTGATCTCCTTATCTTCAAGGCTACTGTTGTTGTGCAACACTTGCAATACCTGTGAAAAGATCTTATGTTGAGGCCATGCGTCTCCCTTGGAGAGGTTCATTTGAAAAGTGTGCAATGTGCAGGGGCAACAACAGTAATTTGTTGCCAACAGTTTGCATTTGCTCACAACCATGGCAAGCAACATTCTGCGGCTTTGCAGGTTTGGAGACTTTGAACTAAATCTTGCATATTTGCTTCACACTTTCAGGAGAGTAAAATTCATCTACAGCTGAGATTGTCTTCTGTTGCCCCAAACCCATTCAAGATGTTTTCCTTCTTCTGGAGGTTCAAATATTTTTGCTTACAAGGCACCCATAAAGACATTCCTTACCTTCTTTTCTGCCATATTGGGTGCATGGCTACATCCTTCCCCTATTCTCTCTCTTGACTCCAATCATCAAAACAGTGCTTGAAGATCCATGATTCCATAACATGAATCAGCAAAGTGGAGCTTGAAGCTCTACAAACCCATAACTCCAATCGTCAAAGCAGAGGTTGAAAGTCCACAATCTTATAACTCCAAGTGGGGCTCCATGCTGCTCTGCACTACCAGTGACAATGATTTGAAAAAAAAGAAGAGTTGATTTTGTAGAAATTAAGTTCCATTTGAATAAAAATTATATTGAATGAATGAATAATGCAAGTTGAATTGAATGCAACTCAATTGAATTAGGATTGAACTGAAATTCCTAAAAATTCTTAAATTAAAGTGAATTAAACTAAACATGATATTTAGTTCCTTTGGATGCAACAAGGTTAATGTTCCCATTGAAATTTCAATCGAATTGAATTTAGTTGAATTGAATCATACCAAATCCAATTGAATACAAATTGGTTGAATTCAACCAAATTATGAAAAATCAAAAAGACACACATTGATTTGGCTTTTCATATTCATGTAGATGGGGTGGTTGTTGCGCACTACCAAATTGACACACAACGCACATGACAACATTCAAAAAAACTCACGTACAAACTACAAAAATCCAAGTTCAAAGCGACAACAAACAATGCATGTTTCTCTTGTGTGCTATCTAATCTCAAAACATGAAAGATAGAGACTCCACAGCCACAATGTGGGGATAAACCCCGAAAACATGAAAGGGCTAGAACCCCATTCACACTACATAATTCACAATAGATTACATAAACTAGTTATCCTACAGTAAATACCTAACATGGTGAAAGGAGTGAAATAGTTATGGAATGTTTTGTGATGACCACTAATGGATTCTATACACATTTCACCTAAACTAGTTCTAATTATCATCATCATTATAATGATCAAAGTAGAGAGGAACACCCAAACTTCAATAATTCTACTTCTAGTGACAATGATTCATTGTTTAAGTAGGATAATTTTAAGCCATCATTTGGACAAATTCAAATTAGAATTTGTTTAAATCCATTCTCAAGTAAAGAGGCATGGAAAGGTGTCTTTTCAAATTTGTGTCCTTTTTATTTAAAAATTCCAATGTCATATTCACAAGCTGATTTTCAATAACTTCTCAATAAATTTGTATTTCATTTCCCTTCAATTAGTTTTGAATTTAATTCATTTGAATCTGAATCCAATTGTTTAATTCAAGTCAATTCAATTGGAATTCATTTCAATATGTTTGAATTCAATTCAATTCAAATTGAATCCCATTCAATTTAATTTAATTCTAATTCTAATTCAATTTGTGTGCAATCTCATTCAATATTTTTGTTTGGATGGAACTTAATTTTCAAAAAATCAATTTTTTTCCATCAATTCAACAATTGATCAATTGATCATCATTGGTAGTGCATAGCAATGTGGAGCCCAAGTTGATTATAAATATAATTCCAATTGAGTTTTGCTGGTTTTCCGAGTAGCCAGATTTTAACATATAAATGGCCAGATGTTTCTATTGGGTTCTAGCATGTAGCCAAAAGTGTGGACAATTTTAAAAATTTTACTTCACACCTGGTCTATAGCCAAATTTGGCTAAATTTTTTCGTGGCTGATAGCTAGTTTAGCTATATCACAGAAATTGCCAAAAAAACAAAAACCCCTCATTGTCACCTGTTGGCAATTTTTGCAAAGAAAAAAGTAGACGGAAGTGGACCCCAATTTTTATAAGAAGGCCCCATAAACTTTGCACCTGTCAATGGCGACTACAGATATGAGAGCCAATTGTCTATGTTATTTAAAATTGTTTGTTGAGAATTTTTTTGGACATCTAAGCAGTGTTTTTTTTTTTTTCAAATTCTTCAAGTTGGTGCACTGGCTAGGATCCCCAGCATTAATTAGCAGTAAATGGCGACTGTCCTGGTGGACTAATAAATCTTTTTTGGAATCTTGCCTAGTTCTGGCGACCTACACGAACACACTGTCTAAATCTGGCGACTTTTAAGTTATTTTTTGTCAAGATATGGAGAATTGTTTTTTTTTTAAAATCTCAAAAATCCCTTTGTTGGATTCGGTAGCCCTTTTTTTTTTTGGTTGCCAGGTTGCGAAAATTCGAAAAAAAAATTAAAAGAAAAATGCATCTAACTGTTTTTTTTTTTTTTTTTTT
>Ga0209611_10013406_pt1 | contig 11260 bp, 3 predicted proteins | sample S1TSphgellanicum_3_FD_187693 | JGI IMG/M metagenome (GOLD analysis project Ga0209611, IMG submission 187693) | Host-associated microbial communities from peat moss isolated from Minnesota, USA - S1T2_Fc - Sphagnum magellanicum MG (SPAdes) (version 2) | ecosystem: Host-associated > Plants > Peat...
GTGTGGTTTGTCAAAGCAAAGAGTTCTCAAGTTACTGACATGTTCCCCAAAGAGTTCCAAATAGCACCTCACTTCTATCCCATATGCTTTGGCAAATGTTGTCCTCCTTCCACCAATATAGGTGGGCAAAAGGGGTGGAATAGATACTTCAAAAGAGAACCTTCTATTTTGGGCAGCCTCCATAGTTTCATTTTTTTTAGTGATAGGCCAATCAAATTGGCTCATGCAAAAGAAAAAAACTACTTGGGAGGCACCTCATCTAATGAATAGGAGAGGTGAATGACCACCGTCCTGGGCGCCTATTTTGAGAATGTCTCCACCTTGGGGGCTTTATTCCCACTGTTCACTTTAATTCTTTAATTTCTGGTATTACCCTATATTTCCAATAATTTCTAGCTACGGTTGCTGTCAGCGACAGTACTAGTTACTCCAGCAAATTTCCAACCACTGCCTGTTTTCAGATCGGTTAGGTTTTCTAGATTCCATTAGCGTGTGTTTGGCAATCAACTTTTGGTTATATTTTTTTGGCAATTAGGTGCAGGATAGGCCAACCTACATTGTAAAGGGTCATTGCATCTAGCTCTTCTGTTGAGCCCAGAAGTCAAATGCAAAATTGGAACCCAATGTCCTTATGGTTATCAGTTATCACCCTTCCTGTCTTGTTCCATTCCACTTCTGCCCCCTTAGTTTTTGGATATGATTTTAGTGTGGTGCACTATCCTATCCTTTAAAATGTATACTACAAGTGGAAAGACATTAAATCGCCAATGGATCCTTATTTCAGCCTATACAAATGTACTGTGTGATTCTTTTTTACCTTGTCTGCGCTTAGCCTAATCCATCTTTTTCTGAAATAGATGGATGCAGTGATTCTTTTTTGGCAAATTTTCACTACTTTGCTATAAAAAAAAGGTCCCTGGCAACCTGGCAAGGGAACTTTTTGAAAATTTTCCTAAAAACTCATCACATTTCAAGAAGGAAGAAAGTAATGTGATCATCAAGATTTTTGGAGGATTTTGGTCAGATTTCTAGCTTTCTAGCTTTGAATTTAGCTAATAGGTTCTAGCAGTTCCTCAGCACATTATAGAATTCCTAGACTTTTTGTTTCTCTATTTTTTTTGTAGCCAAATTTGGCTACATCCCGTTGTAGCTGAGCACCACTTTTGGAGCAACATGACAAAAATGGGAAAAAAAAAAAAAAAAAAAAAGAAAAAAAAAAAAAAAAAAAAAACTGGATGGATGATGCCCAGAGTGTGTACTGGGCGCCACCAAAATGTGTCTGAGCACCTCCAGACGCATCTTGGACAAGAAGTTGGACAGTTGGGGAAAAAAGAAGCCTGCAATAAGGAGCTATTGCCGATTTAATGTCTTCCACAAGAAGTGCATAGTCCATGTTTTGAGAGTTGGCTGACATGACATTCCTTCCTGACCCTGAGCATGGCAACTACATCTCAGAGCCTGGCTGTTCTCTCATTGACCTCCTTATACATAAGTCAGTAGCTAAAAGGTAGGCCCGGAACCCGGTTTTGGGTGCTTGTAGATGGCCACTAAAAGGCCTCACTCAAGGTGGAGGTACTGTAGCTTGATGCTGATCACACCCAACATTCAAATGATTTCAAATAGTGATTTCATCAAATCATAGTCGTAGCAGCCAGAGTGCTGATTTGTTATTTTGTCCTCGGTGGCAGTAGAAAGTGTGGCTATAATGTATCTCATGGCTAGATTTTGGGGTTCTAACCAGTGTTGGGCGGTTCTCACATATACAATAACATCTGGTTTTCACAACTCAGCTATTACATTTTTCACAAATTATAATTTAATTAATAACTTAATTACATATTTATTTATTTATTTATTAAATTTAAAAATCACTAAAAACAGATGCAAACTTAACAATTTTCTTAATTCAAATTTTAAAACTCCATAACTTCATCCTTTTCAAAAGCTCCTTCAATCAGTCTCAATTAAATCTATCAAGCTAGAAAGGGATTTACAACTTATCCTAAGATCATTCGGTCAATTTTTGTTGACAAAGATCAATTTGTCCAAACTTTCTAAGTGTAAATAACATCTCTTAAAACTAGTAAGGATTCTAGTTTTTTAAAAAGTTCTTTTTATATCAATTTGGGATCCAATTATCCCAAAGATTTGTTTAGCACAAAAGCCAACTATAAGAAACATATTTTCATTTTTTCCCACCATTGAAGTGGACATTTGATATTTTTAACATTCACTTAATAATGCTTGAAAATTAGAAACTCTTTATTGATCACTTTTGTTACTTGCTCACTTACGCTCATTGTCATTTCAAAGATATCCAAATTATTGTCCTCTTCAACCTTTTCATCAACAACACCCTTTTCAAATTCAACCAAAGGATGCAAATAATAATGACACTTGAGAAACATAGGAAACAAAGTTTTTTTGTCATATTCTTCAATAATGACCTTACCTTGTTCATATCCAATGAATGAAAACACAAGATGAAGGGTCTTAAACCTAGACTCCAACATAAAAGAAAACATATTATGAGACTTTTTTCTTGATATTTTTTTAAGAAGGAAATAAAAGAATCCAAAACCCCAACAACTTTTTTTTTATGTTGGAAGCCAAACATGATAACTCAAAAACAACATTTGCATATTTTTTCATTAAATTGTCAAAGGTTGCAAAATCAATTTCATCCCTGAATTTTAGACTTGTGGGTATGGTAGAGTTTAATGCATCAATTAAAAACCAATGACCCTTAGATTAGTTTAGAATACAAGCAAACACAACATGGCAAAAAGAATTAACAATAATCTAACACATGTGCCATGTCAATGGAGGTGGTACTCTTGCATTCATTTTCATAGAATTTTTCATGTTGTAACATAGTATAATAATTTATTTCAACTGCAAAGCTTCCTAGAAAAAGAAAACTTTACTAGCAAATTTGCAAAAGCAAAACAAAATTTAAACTATGCATGGCAAAAATTCAAAAAACAATCCACCATAATATTCAAGTTCCTTGGGGGAAAACCTAAATTGATACCTGTTTTCTCCCATTTTTGCCTACCCTTTCCTAATTGTTTTTGCCAAATTATGCACTTTTGCAAATTTCCTTGGGCAGCTTTGATAGATACATATCTTAAACTTTTGCAAAAATTTCATGTATTGTTGCATATGGCACAATTTTTAAAATGCATGACCAAAACAAATACCTTGAAAATTTTCTTCCAAACCCAACACAACTTACAACTGATTTTAAGGTTATAGTCATATTGTTCAAAATGAATCCTTCATCATTGACACAACCAACAATTTTCCTTTTCAATCCATAATTGTCCAATAATTGTATAAAATTTCTAGCCAAGGTTTGTCCAATAGTATCTATTATTTCAAAAATGCCAAGGGTAATGTGCTATGGCTACCAATTAGCCCATAATAAAGTGCTCACCAATGCACAAATATCATGTCCACCTTTTGACATTTACAAATCAAAGCTTGTAATTATAAAATGGCATTATGTTAAAGTTGATAAACATATAATTGTTTAGTTTTTTCCACTAAACTGTGTAGTAATTCATGAGAAAACTATCTTCTAGAAGGAAAAACAAGTCTTGGACACAAATGAATACTAAATCTTTTCAACAAAATATTTTCCACAAACTGTAAAGGAAGATGGTCTTTAACAATTTAAAGGTTCAAATGCTCCAAATTTTTTTATCATAGATCATTTTTCTTGAAAGGTTCCTTTGCAACAAAAATTAAATATGGAATTAGAAGACTCATTTTGTCTTTTTTTTAAAGGTTGTTTTTCATCTTCTCTCAAAGGATTGTTCATTTCTTCTTCAATTTTAAAAAATATATTAGAATGGTTTGAATTTACATGTTTTCTCAATGTAGTTATACCATTAATTTTGTTATATATGATTAATCCTTTTCTAGCTTGAATTTTTGGATTTAAATTCAAAATTGGACTATTGTAACAAAGAAAACAACGCATGACTTGAACAACTATGAAATCAATTTCTTTGTTGTCATTAACATAATAAAATGCCCAACATAATGCATTTTTATTATTTGGTTTTTGAAATAATCTTTTGTGCATGTAATTTCTTCAAAAAAAAATTCATTTTCTTTTCATTATTTTTTGAATTTTTGCTTCCTCTTGTTTGGACACTTGTAACCTCTTTAGGTTCTTACAAAGTTCATTTTCCATCCTTATTTCATTCATGAATACATCACATGTATTTTCATTTTCAAAAGATTGTTCCATGTTTAATTTGAAATTATTGATTACTACCTTTATGAGTAGCAAAAAAACTAAACAATTATATGATCTATCAAAACTAGCATTTACATAGATTTATAAAAATGGAATCTATTTTCTAAACATTTACAAAACAAGATTCAAGTTGTAATTTGGAGTCTTGTGATGAAATGTACAGGAAAATGTAAGTAAGGAAAACCCTACAAAAAAAGACAAAACAAAACAAAAAAACAAAAATGATAAAATGGAAAAAAAACTCACCTCAAGGTTTATCGATGATCTAATGCTCCAAGATTCGACTTGCATGAGGTATGAGGGGGGGGACATACCAAACTAACCAAGGAAACGATAATAACACCAACATGAGAAAAGCAATAGCGCCCATGTTGGAAAAGCGACAACACCAATGTGAAAAGAACACCAACACCCATACAAGAAGAGCAACAATACCAACATGATAATAATAACAACACCTATGTAATAAAAACAACAACATTGACATAAGGGTGTAAGAAAGATAAAGTGAATAACTTGATCACCTTGTCAAAATTGGAACAAATAGATTTAAAATAGCAACAAAACCCATTATACAAGTGTGGAACATTGAATTTTTTCTTTTCAATGATTAAATATAATATATGGTTACACTAATGTGCATTGATTTTCATATAAAAGTAAGTTTTAAATAGCTTTTTCAAAATACAAATAGCTTTTGATGTTTAATTTTTCACTATGGGTTTTTGGTTTCAAGTAGGTGAATGTAGGTTCTAACAAAAAGGAAATAGATTTTTTTTGATGACTTGCTAAAACATATGTTGATCTTCATTTCCTAACTTATGACATATCAATTTCATTAACTTTTCTAACCAAAAAGTAGGTTTGAACATGCATTTTTTAATCGATTTCAAATGTACTTTTTATTTATTTTAAAATTCATTTGCTTTCAATTTTTTTGAATTAAATTCTTATAAACTTAATAGAGCAAATTAGTGCTACTTGACACATACTTTCACTTAATTTGGTGCTACTTTTTCTATATACTTTATCTTGCTTTGACCCATAGGAAAGGTAATAGCATCAACACAAGAAGGGCAATAATAACAATGTGGGAAAGGTAGCAACATCAACATGGGAAGGCAACAACACCAAGAAGAGAAAGCAATAGCATCAATACAAAAGGGTAATAACACCAATGTGAAAAGGCAATAACACTAATGTAAAAAGGCATCAACACCAACATGTCACAAATAACAATACTAACATGGGATGGCAATAACACGAACATGTGAAAGGCAATAGCACCAACATGACATCAACAACAACACCAATGCAACACAAATAGGAACACCAACATGACACGAACAACAACACTAATGCGACATGAAAAGTAGCACCGATGTGGAAAAGCGGTAGCACCAATGTGGAACAAACATTACCACCAATGCAAAAAAACAACACGAGAATAACAACGCAAAAACAACAATGTGAGAAAAACACAACCAATAGGAAAAAACAATAAGACAATAGAGAAAAATAGAATTAGCTTTCATGACTAATTTTCATTCATGTGAAGAACCTGAAGTGCATTTTGATTTTGATTTTGACATGTAATGAGCAAAACCAATTTTCATTGTGAGAACTATGCTAAAAATTGGGTCAAGAACTGAGTGATGATTCAAAAATGGCCCAACATGTAGTTGTAACACCAAAATGGGTTCATAGAAATGAATTTTGTACTTAAGATTAATTATTGTGTATGGGTATAGAAAAGTGAATAAATATGAAAATAAATAATAAACCTTATGGGCTCTACATATATGGATTGTTTGATTAAAAACCTTTAGGTTTAATTACAATTGAATTAACTATTTTAGGTAGGAAAAATATTTTATTAATCTCCTTCATTTAGTACAAAACAAAAAAAATTTGGGGATAAAATGTCGAATAATATAAAGGTTCATCCATGGAAAGGATGAGTGACAAATAATAATTATTTGTGCTCTTGAATAATAATGTGTGACAAATTATTACTAGCCTAGAATTAATTCATTCATTCTTCTTTCAAATATTTAAGATTTTGTGGGAATTTTGAGCTCATTTTTTTTTTCCATGCTTGTGTGTGGTTAGTTTTTTTATGAAACATTGAAATTCAACTTTGTGTGTAATGAACCCATGATAATAAACTCACATGTTATTGCGATTGTGAAATCATTCACATGGAAAAACTTATGCAAGTTTGGTGATCCATATTAAACAAGGTTTTTATATGTGATAAGTTTTTTTAAATGTACTTTATATAGGATGAAGTTTTAGGCATGTGGATGATTATAGTTTTAAAATATGTAAGTTATATGTATGTTATGTGGATAATGTACATGTGGAAGACATACGAGTATAGGATTGAAACTATGTATTTTTATTACATATTTATTCATATCTATTCATATCTATTTTTTATATATAACTATTATACCATAATCATCTTTCCTACCATGGGTTTTACACATTTACAAACTATGCCAAATCCTTTGAAGATTATTTTTTTTCAATTCTCCTTCACAAATCTATTTTATGAAACTTTCAACTCTTCACAACAAGTTATTCTCTTTAATTGAAAGTTTTTTCAAAAGCCCCAAACACCCACTTATATATTAAGTTCAAAAAAATTAAACAAGAATTTTTTTAAAGTTTTACACATCACATGGCTCACCATGTGATTCAACATGCATAATTTATAGCATGACCTTTCTAATGAATCATTATTTTTAAATCATGCACATTAATTTATAACATGACTTTTGTGATAAGTCACTATCTTTGAATCATGCACATTAATTTATGTCATGACTTTTTTAATGAATCACCATTCCTTTTGGAGTTGAGTGTGGATTACCCTTCTTCTTCAAACAAAAAGTTTTCAAGAAGTTGTAAACTACCCACTTCTTGTTGATTGAAGTTGTCGATTACCCACCTCTTGTTGGTGTCATATTTCATGGTGTTCATAATCATGTCTACATCTAAAAAAGAGATGGTTGCATCTATGGAAGAAGTCCTTGTTACTCTTAGGCATATGCAACAAAAGAATTAGGCTTTTCAAGAGTCCGTTATGCATCTTCAAAATGTTCATGCATCAACATCATTGGGATGTGTTCCCACAACACCATCCCAAGTAAAGGAGCCACAAATCAACCTCCTTAACAAGTTTGATGGAACACCTTCCAAGTTTCAAAATTTTCTTTAACCAAGTGCAATTAATCATTCAATTGCACCCCCATCATTATCTAAATGGCCCAGTTCAAGTTGGCCTTATTGGCATGATGCTATGAGGCACAACCTTAGCATGGTTTGCACCTTTATTATAGTAACGATCTCCATTATTGAATGATTTCAAAGCATTTGTGGAGGAATTTTGTGCCACCTTTGAAAACTTTGGCAAAGAACGCACATCAATTAACAAATTGTCAACTCTTTATCAAGGACCACACCCAACTATTGTGTATACTTAAGATTTCAAGCAATTGGCTTGCAACATATCATGGGATCACTCATGACTTAGTTTTAATATGGATTATGTAGCAATGTGAAGGAAGGTCTATTGTTCACCATGCCAAATCTAACCACATTGAACCAAGTAATTGCTCAAGTTGTTTGTTGTGATAACATGTTTTTTGAAAGTCAATAAAAGAAGTGTTGGGAGTTGCCAATGGTCCCAAAGAATTTTTCACCTATTACACCATCTCCATCAACAACAATTATTTCAAAGGATGATCCCATGTAAATTGATTAGACATGATTCAAACCAGTCATGGAACAAAAGAAGTAATCATGACATGTGTGAAACGACCATCTGTCCCTCTACTCCCAGTTCTATGAGGTGACTATACTTGAAAATACATATGCTACTAATGAAGAAAAAAAATGTAAAGTGTGTTTCTAAATGATAAATTGTGTTTATAGTTGAAACCAAATAGTTTGCTTCCTGTGCATCATTTATGATTTAAAATTGATAAATATATTTTCCAAGCTCAAACATTCCAAATTCTAGAATTTTATGTTAAATTATCACTCATTCACACCAACCTTTAAAGATTCAACACCATGTTCAACTTGGCAACAAACCACCAGTCACTTAAAATATTATTCCTATCACATACATTATTCAAATTTCGCTTGCCTTAGCTCATTAGAAAACTAACTATAAGGCGCATATGCCTACCAAATTCCAAGCTCTTCACCCAAATTAGTAAGAAGTTATGCCACCAAACCCAAAAAGGTTTTATAAAAGTAGAAAGTTCAACTTGGTTGTAGACCACCAATCACTTAAAATATTACTCCTATCACATATGTTGTCTAAATCTGGCTTGCCTTAGCTTATTAGAAAGCTAGCTACAAGGCGCATTTATTTAGCAAATTGCAAGCTCTGCACCTAAACTAGTAAGAAGTTGTGCTACCAAATCCGAAAGGTTTTTACAAAGGTAAAAAGTTCAACTTGGTTGCATACCTGTAGTCACTCAAATTATTATTCTTATTAGATACATCATTCAAATCTTGCTTGCTTTAGCTCATTAGAAAATTAGCTACAAGATGCATCTGCTTACTGAATTCTAGGCTCTGCACCTAAACCAGTAAGAAGTTATGCTACCAAACCCAAGAGGGTTTGTGAAATTCTTTTAAAATTTCAAGTTCCCAACCCTATCCCTACTCATTTCCATTCTTTCAAAAGTATTACAAACATCCAATCCACTCTCCCTCTTTCCACCATCTACTAAGATTAATCATTCTTCTCCTCCCAAGGAAGGTTATAAGAACAAGTATTTTCAAGACTCAAATCGAAAATTATGTCCGGGAAAAAAAAACCCCAATGATCTGAATTCGCCCTTTTAAAAAAAAGGAGAAAAAAAGAAGTGAAGGAAGATCCTAACTTGGTGGCCAATGGAAGGTTATAATGATTAGTGGCCAATGGAAAGTTATAATGCTTGGTGGCCAATGAAAAGTTATAATGTTTGGTGGCCAATGAAAAGTTATAATGCTTGGTGGCCAATGGAAGGTTGTAATGTTTGGTGGCCCTTGGAAGGTTTCAATGCTTGGTGGCCAATGGAAGGTTCCAATGTTTGGTGGCCAATGAAAGGTTTCAATGCTTAGTGGCCAATGGGAGGAGAAGGAGAAACACCTTTTCACTTCTTTCCACTTTCCCCTAATAAATTTTACTTAAACTTTCATTTTTTCTATTGATCTTAAGGTTTTATTTTACCATGGTTTTAAGTCGTTACTTATGCATTTTTTTTCTTTTTCCTTGACCTATAAATTACAACCACACATCTCAATATAACAAGTCCTCCACACATTCATTGTCCATTTGATTTTGATTAAAGATTTCTTTTCTTTTCCTTGAAATTATGGCATCGCATATAATTATGTCTTACGTGCCTCAAACTACACAAATGGATGAAAAATCAGCTCCAGAGTCATCTTTAGATTTGACATTGACATAACATCCTCGTGATGAAGATCCTGAATTGTGAGAGGTGTGCGCTCGTTTTGAAGTTGTAATTATTGTACCCTAAACTATTATATGTTACTCTATTTTAAGGTATCTTAACTAGCTTATTATAAGCTTTTAAGTTATTTTAAATTAAATTATTCAGCTAACCTTAGGATATACCTTCGGTTATTTTATTTTAAGTTAATATATATTATTTCAAGTTATACATTCAATTATTTAAAGTCATTTTACTTTATGTTATTATAAATTATTTTATCCTAAATATAATAACTTAAAATAATATAAAATATAATATAATGACATAAAGTCAAAATAATTTAGAATAGAAAATAATAACCTTTGAAAAATAATTTAAAATATCCTACAATATAATAACTACCAATAGCCTATGATATTATAACATAAAATATCAAAAAATAATTTATAATAGAATAATCACCAAAAGTCGTAATATAACATATAATATCCAACAATAATTTATAATATAATAACCATCGATAACCATTAATAAAATAACCACTAATAACCATCAATATTCATTAATAAAATATCCACCAATAGTCATTAATAGAATAACCATTAATAACCACCAATAACCATTAATATAATAACCATTAATAACCACCAATATCCATCAATAGAATAGCCACCAATAGTCATTAATAAAATAACCACCAATAACCATTAATAGAATAGCCACCAATAGACATTAATAAAATAGGCACCAATAGCCATTAATAGAATAACCACCAATAGCCACTAATAGAATAGTCACTAATAACCATTAATAGAATAACCACCAATAGTCATTAATAAAATAGCCACTAATAGCCATTAATAGAATAACCACCAATAGCCATTAATAAAATAGCCACAATTAATCATTAATAGAATAACCACCAATAGCCATTAATAAAATAGCCACCATTAGTCATTAATAGAATAACCACCAATAGCCACCAATAAAATAACCACCAACAGCCATTAATAAAATAACCACTAATAGCCATTAATAGAATAACCATCAATAGCCATTAATATAATAACCATTAATAACCATTAATAGAATAACCACCAATAACCACTAATAACCATTAATAGAATAGTCATCAATAAAATAACTACCAATAGCCACTAATAGAATAACCATTAATAGCCACCATTAGAATAGGTGCTAGTAGCCATTAATAACGACCAATAGCCCCAATAAAAAAACAACCAATAACCATATATTAAAATTGCTTAGGATTGCCAAAAATAATTTAGGGTGAAATAATCTATAATAGACAAAAGTAACTTAAGGTAAAATAGCCTACAATAACCTAGAATTACCAATAATAACATAAGGTGAAATAATTTTCAATAACCTAAAGTAACTTATAATAACTACAAGTAACCTATAGTGAAATAATGTACATTAGCCAAAAATAACATAGAATAACCAAAAATAGTTTAAAGTGACATAAGTTAAAATAACCAAAAGCAATTGAAAATAATCATAA
>Ga0209611_10013407_pt1 | contig 11260 bp, 10 predicted proteins | sample S1TSphgellanicum_3_FD_187693 | JGI IMG/M metagenome (GOLD analysis project Ga0209611, IMG submission 187693) | Host-associated microbial communities from peat moss isolated from Minnesota, USA - S1T2_Fc - Sphagnum magellanicum MG (SPAdes) (version 2) | ecosystem: Host-associated > Plants > Peat...
GGTGATCAGAGGTCGCAGGATCCCTGCAATTGTACTGTACCACAATAGGATTGGATTCGTAGTTTTTCAAAGGGAATTAGAAATAAATGGGTGTGCTGCAAGTTCATCTCGTTACCAGCTGAATCTCATGAGAGTTAGTGGCAAGTTTACTTTTGAACTCGTCATGAATTGAAAAATGCATTTGGGTTTTCTTTCACAGTTTGGACCTGTCATTTGTGTTGGAATATTTCTGGGTGAATATCAGAGGTCACAGGATTGCTGCAATTGTAGTGTATCTTGGGAATGGATTCGTAGTTTTTGAGCAAAGGGAAGGGATGGGTGGGATGCTATTGTAGTGCATATTCGGAATGGGTTTGTAGTTTTTTCGAAGGGAAGAAATCGGTAGGCGCCAATTGTAGTGTATCTTCGGAATGGATTCCTAGTTTCTCAAAAGGAAGAAAAGGGTGGGCTGCAATTGTAGTGTATCTTTGGAGTGGAAATTCGTAGTTTTTCAAAGGGAAGAAATGGGTGTGGGAAGGTTTTGCTGACAGGATCGACAATTCATGGAAACATTGCATGATCATTCGAGTATGTTTTGTTTTTAGGAAGCAATTTCTCTGAGAGCTAGATCGACTAGTTCAGCGATTTCAGCTGAGTCCAGAATTCAAGGAGTACTCTTGGAAGAAGGAAGTCTTCATGTGGAGGAACAGGTAAATCTTGCTTGTGGAGCTGTTCGAGATTTTGGGTTTGTCGTTTTAGGTTTTGAGTATAAATATCTGTTGTTGGAGCTTGGAGGCGACGACGTGTTTTACGGCGCAGGAGGGAGTCACGCGGAGAGCGTTACAATGATGGTGAAGTTGAAAACGTCGTCTTCTCTGAGCGCCGCCAAGAGAGTAGAGGCCTCTTTGAAACGTACTAAATCCTCACCTGGAACTTCCGGCCGCATACAGAAGCTGCAAGTTACAAGTTCTACTAGTTCGACCACATCGTCGTCGCCAAATGCAGCAGGAAAAACTGCCTACAAGGGTGTGAGAATGAGGACATGGGGCAAGTGGGTGTCGGAGATCCGAGAGCCCAACAAAAGGTCGCGAATTTGGCTTGGATCCTTCCCAACTGCAGAGATGGCGGCGCGAGCTTACGATGCTGCAGTTGTGGCGTTACGCGGTCCCAATGCCCCTCTCAACTTCCCGGAATCGCCACCCACGCTTCAGATTCAGGACACCGTCTCCCCTCGGGCAATTCAAGCTGCGGCAGCTGCAGCTGCAGCTTCCGCTGTCCCTCCAGCAGCTGCTGTTCATGTGATAAATCCGGTTCAAGAAAATTCCCAAGAACAACATTCCAGCAATATCATAAGCTCCGAGTCAGACGAGGAAGAAGAAGAAGAAGAAGAAGAAGAAGAAGATCCAGATCCAGATCATCATAAGTCTTCAGACCACCAACAAATCAGTTTGGAACAGGAGTCGAGACTAACATCGACTTGTTTGCAAGCTGCACAGCTGCCCACACCCTTGGAATGGATAGAAGCGGAATTCGGCCAGTTTGAAAGATCCGAGGATCAGAATATGGATCATCATCATTACTTCCCGGAGCCAAGCATCCCTGAGGATGAAATGGATTTACTCCTGAAGCATCAGCATCATCATCATCATCACCAGCATCCTGAAGATTCAGATTTCCAGTTTCAAGCTGCCACTCATGAGCTCCAGGAGCTGGATGAAGACGACTCCTCAGAATTCGAACCTTTCTTGTGGAGCTATTCCTAGTACAATCGACAATGAAGATCTGTGTATGATCAAGAGTGAAGCTTGGAATATCAACCGAGTTCAAATTTTCTACTTAATTTTCAGCAGCAAAAAGTAACCACGCGACAGTCGAGATCAATTGCGCAAAATGTAAAAGAGCACAATGCAATGTGATGAAGATGAGGAGCTCGACAAAGAATTTTCACGTGCTTCTAAAACCAGTCGATCTGCAACGTCCTGATCGAAGATCGTTGAGGATTCTTTACATAAGCCGACATGTCCAAATCTTCAAATTCTGATTCCAGATTCTGATTCTCAATTCTGGTTCAAAATTCTGATTCTCAATTGAAATTCATTCATTCATTTCTTTTGTGCAAATTGCAAACAATTGTCAGATGTGGAGAGCTTTTTCTTGCCCCAATTTCTACTGTGTGTGTGTGTCCCTCTGTCTGTCATTTTGGAATTTGCAAATTTTGTTTTTTGATGGAAGAAGAAAATGGGTCTACACTGTACAGCTTCCAAATGATAAAATGTGTGGTTAGATTTTTAAAAAATTTGTTCAGGAATTTCTTATTTTCATTTTTGTTATCCTAAGAAAAAAAAATACCATCCTGGTCCTCTCCAGGTTTTTTTAATTAAAAAAATAAAAAAATAAATATTATTATTATTATTTTCAAGTAGGTGGAGTGGCAATCATCACAAGAGAAAAGAGCCAAATTTGGCTAGAGGCCAGACAGGAAAGTAGAATTAAAAAAAAAGAAATCCTACACTGTTCTGGTGATCTGTAGGCTCCATGAACTCGTTGCCTAAATATGGCTACATATGATTTTTTTTTCCCTCAAAATATGGCAAATTTTGCATTCTTTTTCGCCTAAAAACCCTTTGTACACTTGGCCCATTGTGTTCTGTTAGGCAACATGCTAGCCCTTTAGGGTGAGCTAGGTGATGCACCCAACAAACTGGGTAGGGCAAGGCTATTCCATGAGATGAAGATCTGAAGTGGCAGATTCAATGACTACCAAATAAGAGTTCATGTTTAACATGCACATCTTGATATGATCACTATGATATCATTGGAAGATTATGCCATATAACATGGTCAGGAGAATGATGTAATCTGCCACTCCATACCTTAATGCCTCATTGGACCAGTTCATTGGGCTGTTGGATGGAATAGGTTTCCATTGGGAACCCTAACTAAAACCTTTGGCATTTTGAGTCTTTCATGCCCCTTTCTATTGCCACTCTTTTTTATTTACAATTTTACTCTTTCAGGGAAGAATCAAAATTGTGTTGTCTGTTGAGCCATCTTTTAGGGGCAGTGGCTCAATACGGCCCTTATTTGGGACCAATGTATGGTCCTTGTTTGGTATCACAATGGTCCTGGGTTCAAACCTGTTGGGGAGTAAGTGGGGAGTAAGTGAAAGCTTTGTCTTGTGTTATGTCCCTGGGCTTCATGCACAGGTTATTGTCTAGGCTTGAGCTTATTATGTACCAGAGGATGCATCCTAGGTTGCATTTTGCCTTCTAGAAACTCACTAGGGTGAGGCCATCCTTGCCTGAGGCACATACACTAGAAGGCAGAATTGCAGCATAGGGGCATGTCCCCTGACATATAGGAACGCTCTACACATTCAATTGCATTGTTTGAAGACATGAAAAGCTGGGATTTCATTTCTGTTCCTTGAAATTTCCAAAGCAAAAGATTCCATGTTTGCACTTCAGTTTCTTAGCAAAATTTTTGCATCTAAACATGGTTTAACTGTTAAATTTATCTACTTTCTTCTGTTGCCTGTTGTGTACATGTTTGGCTATTCAGATTTCTATTCCATTGGGAAAGAAAGCTACAGAAGAAACATCTCAGTATTGCAATTGAGAGTTGAGAATGGGAAAAACCTTCTGTGCAGAGTAGGCATCAGCTTGCCCAAATTCCAGTCCCAGAAGCTCATTTGCATCAAATATGCACACATTGAAAGGAAGGCAACTATCATCACTGATTATTCAAAATGTTGAAGAAAGGCAAGCATCATAAGCAGTCACACAGTGAAGAAACTTGAAAAATTTGAGAGAAAAAAGAAAGGGAACAAGACTTGGGTGCCACAGTTTATGGTAGAAGAATTGTGACAAAGCATGACAAGACCCCTGAGACTCATCATTGATCATCATGATGATAAAATCCGATGGTGTTACAATCAAAAGAGTTTAGTATCCATCTAGAAAGCAAACCGGGAGGACATTGCATGTTTTCAAATGTCATGAGAGATGTCCAGGAAGACAAGCTGAGCTTTGGATGCAAAATCCACAACTACTACAGTATTGCAAAAATTTGTGGAGTTCGTGCTGACATCGAGCATTGGTGAGCGACCTGCAAAATTCTCCCCATGATCTGTTCCAAGAACAGATTGGAAATGAGCATATAACAGTGTGGATTCTGGTGCAGATTAAGGTCGAAGAACAGCGGAAGGCGAGTTTCAGACACCAGATCATCTTTGCCTTTTGCTCCAAATGCTGCTAGGGATCAAGCTTCACTGGAGGAGGGTGTATCTTCTTCATATCTGAGGGCTTAAGCATCGGGAACATTTGGAACCCCAGAATCGGAGTCAGCCTCACTTATCGCCTCCTCATGGCCTGAAGAAAGACCATCGTCATCTGACGACTCCATGCTTTTCTCCTTTTTGCTCTTCTTCTTCTTCTTGCCTGCAGCAGCAGCAGCAGCCGACCAAGGCTTGAACAACAGCGCCGTCGGTTTCGAAGACGGAACGCCGTCTTCCACAAAGCCCGTCAGCTTCTCGATGATGTCGGTCACCTTGACGGATATCGACGGCCGCAATGCTGCTGCTGTCAGCGCAGTAGACGAAGAAGGCCTTATGCTCGCCTCGTGCGACTTGACATTCTCCTCACCTTCTATTGCATCCACTGCGGACTCGATCACAGATAGCTTCTTCTCAGATGCGGGCAGCGGCTTTGCTGAATTCGGTGACAGTATCGTACGCGGTTCCTTAATCTCCGCTTCGTCGCGGCTCGCTCCATCGTCAATATCCGGGGATGGACACAGGTCTACCGATGCAGATTCTCCGACTACTGTGGCAGAAGACATGGCAGGCATTGTCATCAAGGTGGCGGCAGAAGAACTGCCAGGCATAACAACAAGAGCCGGAACTCCTTGTACAACACCATTTTCTTGCTCCACCTCTGCTGCAACCGGAGCATTATGTTCAAGATCTCCTTCCTGTATTTCATCAGGATCGGAAGAAACTGCCACTACCTCCTCTACAGCAGTAGTTCCCTGAAGGCATTGACCTGTAGGAGACTCGTCGCTGTGTCCCTGAAGTCGATCCTCCGCGGCACTTTCTTGACAGACCTGACTCGGCTTCGATTCTTCTTCTTTATTGCCAACAACATTACTGAGATCTGAAGCTTCAGACACAGTTGCCGGATCTGTTCTCAGTTCGAAAACTTCCTGCAGTATTGACACTTTACTATCATCAAGTGTAGACCCCCGGCAGTTGTGGTTCTTCAGCTTCTGATCAGCCCAGGCAAGGCCTAGAGCTTCAAGATTTCTCACCAAATCCATCCAACTACTACTCTCTGTACTTGAATTACGATTCTTGAAGACTCCGCGCTCTACATTTTCTTGCTCATTTTCTTGTACGATTCCTTCAGTATCATCTTCCCACACAGTTCCGACAGCAGGAGGAGCCGCTTTACGATGAAAAGCAAAGGAAATATCATCGTCCTCGGACGTTGAAACGCCATGATGCATCATCTTCTTGCCCTTGCTACTTGGACCAAGACTGATCATAGCAACAACGAGAACGGCAGTAGAGATGAGAAGAGGCGAGAAGAATCTGATGATGGGGAAAAACGGAGGCGTGAAGAGAGCCAAAATGCCGATTGATACCAAAGGATGTCGCCATGCTAGACCAAACACATCACATAACACTCGCAATGCCATAATTCTTGTGCGATACGACACAAACGCAAATCCAGCCGCTCTCAATGTCTCGAGCGCGCTCTCTCGCTCTCTCTCTCGTGCGCTGCGTTTCTGTCTGTCTCTCTGAGAGAACGCTTCAAAATCCCTCTTGTATTTATTATGAAGAATTGGGGGGACTTTGGTTTGGCAAATTTGGGGTTATAAATTATTATTATTAATTAGGGGGATTTTCGTGAAGGGTAAACGCCCAGGGTTTTTTAAAATTAAAAAATTAAAAAATATTATTATAATAAATTTCCAGTTTGGTTTTGAATGTTTTGCAATTCAATTTCAATATATGAACTTACATAAGTTGAACTTAATAATCTTAATTTCAAGATATACAATTAAGATATATATATATAGTCACAACTTAAAATGACATAAGGGTAAATAATTGGAGGTTACAAATCAGTGTTTTTTATCCTACAAATATTTTCCCCTTTTTTTGGATAAACAAATTGTGAAATTATGGGAATAATTATTTCTTTGAAATATTGCTGCTGGGGGTGTTTGGGTATTTATTAGGCAACTGTTAGGGGTTCTGGGCAGGGGAGAAAAACACCAGGGTTCTGGGCAGATTCTAAAATAAATTTAGGGTTTGGAGCTGCACGCGATGCCACGAGAACGAAGAAGAAGAAGAAGAAGAAGAAGAAGAAGACGAAGGCGTCGTCGTCGACGACGAAAGAAGGCGATGCGCCAAAGAATTTGAAGAATTTGATGCGGCGATGGAAATGGTGATGAGGAGCAGGAGGAAGAGGAAGTCGATCGGACAAAGAAGCTGAAGAGGTAGTCTTCATCATCTTCTTCTTTCCTCCTCTTTGTAGCCTTGTTAGTTTATTGTCGTGTTGTTCGCGGGCGCAATTCAGTGCTCTGGGTGTTCCCAGAGGAACCAGTTAGTAGGAACTCGTACGTCACGCCATGAGAGTACCATCACAACGAGGTTGGAGCTCTTGATTTACTCTTGATACTTGTAATTTCAATTCGCTCTGAAATGGAATGGGTCATCTGTGAACTGGCAGAGGACGCTCGTCAACTGCATTGGTTCGGGTTTTGATTCCAAGAGCCTCTTAGGGCTCAAACTGGTTTGGTGTGTGTGTGTGTGTGTCTCTCTCTCTCTCTGTGTCTGTGTCTCCCTCTCAATCTCTCACTCCAAACGGTGCACTTGTTTAGGGTTTAGGGTTTAAACCTGGGTCCATAAGGCTGTAGCAAGTGGTGTGTTGTGCTGTCTTTTCTCTCTCCTGAATCAGCAAGACACAAGCAAGCCCCAAGTCCATTTCAGTGTTTTCTGAACTGATTTTGTTTTACTCAAGAAGGATGCAAATCTTGAATCTGTTTTGAGGCAATGCTTGTAATTGAAAGACAGAGAAAGGATTTGCAAGTTTGAGTGAGCAGAGTGCAACATTCATGAGATCAAGCAGAAGAGGATGGGATGATGATGGGGGTGGGTATTGTAGCTCACTGATCTGAATGGTTCTTACAACATTCTTGCTAAGGTTTCTGTGAGGAAATGGACACTTCCACATTCTCTGTTGTCATGCCTCAGGTATGCAGTTTCCCTTGAGTGCTAGCCAACATCACAACTGAGTCTTCCCACTGCTTCCACAAATACAGACAGAAACTGTCTGCAGTTCAATTTTCTAGTAAACAGGTCATGTGCCAAAAACTCCAACGCTTGCAGGGTTGAATGGAGAATGGTCTGTCAATTACCATTACTGGTGGTTCAAGCACAATTATGTTGCTATCATATCTGCTTTCCACATAAAAGATGGACCCAGACACACCCTCATCTTGGCAAATATGCATATGTATTGGTTGCACAATTGACTCTCAATCATGTTCATATCTTGAGTCATATCAGAAGAGGAAACTTGAAACAGGAAGGTCTGATCAGAGCATACAGGTTGTCACATCCTGGAACTATATATGCACCCATTTGCATATTACTAACTATTTTTGTATCAGGTCTACAATTTTTGTGACCTTGAGCTCTGAAGGAATTGCGACAGGTCAGAAGTCGAAGATTGACACAGTTGCAGAAGGCAAACTCTCTCTCTTTAAAAGACATGTTCTCAACAATCTTTCTTTTTCCTGTCATAGAGAGGCCTATGAGTGTGCCATTGAAAAAGGCTTCTCTTCCTAGATTTGGTAGTCTCTATGGACAAGTGCATGGTGGGCATCCTAACACAACTGTGACACCCAACTTTACTGCTGCAGTAGAGTATGCTTTCTTTTGCCCCTCTGATTCTTTGCAACCCCAAAAGTTTGCTGGCACTTCGCACTCCCAGTGCACCTGACATTGAGGGCAGTCTTCCTGAATCCTAATCCTAACCATGCAAGCGACCACCTGACTATTGGAGCTGATTTTTGAGTTTTCTAACTTGCCATTCACTGTGGTGGTAACAGTCGTTGAATTCCATAATACAATACCTCTGATTTTTTGCAGCTCATACTGATGATTTTGCTTGTGTAATTTATAGAGTTGTTTATGCTGCTGAAAAGGTGATCTACTAACTGCACCTCATCTTTTAGGATCATCTCTGGCACCCAATCTGTTATACTGTGATTCACTGAGATCTCAAAGTTCACATTGAAATGCTCTCCTCTGCCTGAAAACCTCTGCTTGGATTTTGGTGCACTGTGTGAAACACTTCTATTTTCTCTTCAAATTACAATGAGCTAATGGTCTTGTGGAGTTTGAAGATGGTTGTTTTTGAGGTTATCTGGGGTTCCGGTTAGGCTGCATGTGAGGATGGTTTCATATCCAAATGTCTCTGTAATTTTGAGCTCCAGCAATTTTTGTATGAGAATTTGAACATCTGCTTGATTGTCTTTTTACTCTTGCAATGAATATGAGACTCAATTTGAGTGAACCTAATTGGACAACTGAAATGCATAGCCTATCAACATCACAGTTTGTGTAGGGTAAACGCTATGGGTGGCGTGCATTTTGGGAATATGGGCTTAACCCATTAAAGGTTATCATGAACATTAATGATCTAGTAGGGGAAGGAGGGGCATAGTTCTTACACATACTCCTTAAGAGTCAAGAAATCTTGCTCCTCTAATTTTTTTAGGGTTTTTTGTTTGTACCCAAAGTGGCAATCATCCATAGCAAGATGTAGAGAAAAGTGGCGATCCTCCCAAGGAAGATTTAGCCAAACCTCACTATAAACCAGAACTAAAAGTGTAAATCCATCCTTGGATAGACACTGAAAACTTCCAGAATCACTTCCTTTTGCTTGAATTTTAAAATTTTAAACGTTGCTAATGGAAGAAGACCTCAATTTATTTGTTGTATAGGGTTTCTGTTTTCAGACAAGCAAGAGCTAATGTGGGCAAGACTGTCATCCCCACACTCTACACACATTGCTATTACTATAAGGTCAATTCTATACAATCAATTAATGACCCCATTCAAAGGTTAAATGGAAACCTAAACACATTAAAGTAAACCCAAACATTCTAGTTGGAGACAATGTGTATTTTCAATGTAAAATGTGCTTTCTCAGCAAACAATTTTTAAAATAAAAAGAATTGAAAACACATCGATGAAAAAACTTGTCCACTTGCTGGCGTAGACATCCAAAAACCTCCATAACCCAAAAAATGATAGATTTGAACTCAGATCTAAGCATGGGATATTTGTAATATTTAAAGAATAATTTAAAATGGATTTTGGGATTCTTACCATAGTACCAACAACTTGGATGCTGGTTCACCCAAGGGTGCCACAAGCAACCCCCTCACTCCCTGTCTTTAAGAGCACAACAGGGGGCAGATTCTGCATGCAGTATTTACTTGGGCCGCAGATTCAGCATGCAGTATCTACTTGGGCTTACTGAATCTCAATGGCTATGTATGAGGACAGATTCCGCACACAGAACTTACCAGCACTCTTTACTTGTGTAACTGTTCCGGGTGTCCCATTTACACACTTTTCTCAAGCTTTTTCCTAGGTGGGACAAGCAGCCATCTGCTGATTCCACTTTTGGTATCATCGGTTTCACTTGTAATGTGAATAGACAGTGGAGAACACTGCTGAAGATGTGAATCACATTCCATGGGAGGAAAACTGATTATGCTCTGGAACCAGCCCTGGTGGAACCCAGTACCCACTACTAAGGGAACAGTGACTACTGCTCCTTTGGGGCTTATTGCATTTCTAGGTGGATTATGCTCTACTTGGCCTATTACATACTACAATGATTTTTCCACTTGTAGTATGGGTTGTGACTCATGACGTAACAATGACCACTAAAATGACAAAAGGTGAAAAAGTTATGCAAGTAGTTTGGAATCAAACTATGGGAGAGGGTTGGGCAACTGTGCCTTTGAAGGTTAGAGGGTGCTAGGGATTGGATTGGAATGTCTGGAAAAGGTGCATATTAAGTTATGGAATAAAAAGTTACATAAGTTGTTTGGAATCAAACTATGGGAGAGGGTGAGGCAAGTGCATTACCTCTTGAAGGTTAGATGTATCTTGTTGGGAATATTGCAATTCGAATGTCTTCTTTCTAGCTTCAATGGTCATCCTACAGAAAATGAGGCATCTTATGTCAATCTCAAGAGATCTATCCATGAAGGAAGGTAGTTTGTTTTGATTTGTAGTTATGAGATCCACTGAATCAGGATGCTTCAGATTGTGTTCTCCGTGTCTTTGGAAAGCTCTTGACGAGGAGGAGTGCATGGGTTTGGTTCCACGACATTTGGACTAGCTGTGCAAAAGTTCTTGAATATTGAATGATTTCTTCACTGAAAATTAAATTAAATTAAATTAAATCGTAGCTGAAAATTTAGGAGCAATTGGAATGTGCCTTTGGAGGTCTTGATGAGCAGGATTTAATGAATTTATTTGGTAAGATTTGGATTCAGAATGTGGGAGATATTGACTTTTAAGTGATTTTCGCTGCTGAAAATTCAAATAAATTCCAAAAAACCAGGTTTTGGAAGCAAAAATCAGTTGAGGACGTGGTAACACTTGGGCCAATGACACAGGCCACACTAGTTTATATTATTAAAAACCCCTCTAGAACCTACTCCCAAGCTTTAGCTGATTTTGTAAAAGAATTATGTTGGGGGCATATTTGGTTTTTCCACCTTATAATGACTACCAACTATTTAATAAGCAATTTATGCATGTTTGTGTATATATGCATGTATATTCGTCTTGTTTTATAGTTGTTAATTCATTGAATGGTGCCTCGAAATTTGTCATGTCATCCTTAATTTGTGCATAATTATCAATGACATACATTCACACTTGATGTTAAGTCAGTGTTAACTGAAAATCTAGATGGCATCCTGGGTGGCACCCAATGTTAAATGGGTGATAACTTAATGTGAAGTGAATGGGAGCTTAACATAAAATGTTCATGGTAAGTGGGTGTAAGTCCTAAATGACTTAACTAGCACGATGTTAGGGGACTCAATACTAGAGTCCCTAACACCAAATATATATTTTTTTCGTGACAAGCCAATTTGATTCACCCATCACTCAAAAAAATTGAAACTTGCTAAAATGCAGGATCATGGCCAGGGCTCCCCCAAAATTTGAGGTTCTATT
>Ga0209611_10013409_pt1 | contig 11259 bp, 7 predicted proteins | sample S1TSphgellanicum_3_FD_187693 | JGI IMG/M metagenome (GOLD analysis project Ga0209611, IMG submission 187693) | Host-associated microbial communities from peat moss isolated from Minnesota, USA - S1T2_Fc - Sphagnum magellanicum MG (SPAdes) (version 2) | ecosystem: Host-associated > Plants > Peat...
TTTCTTGCACTCCCGGGAGTATGTGATGTGACTCCCGGGCTTCCTCTTGGCTTAACTCCCGGGCTTCCTCTTTGGCCTGCACCCTTGTAATTCCCTTTGCCTTGGTCGCGAGCCCAAAGCTAGGGTTGCGACAGGTATATTGAGACAATTACAAAGTGTTGTAAAAAAAATGGGTAGAAGACAAAAAAAAATTAAAAAATGTTAAGACAAGTTAATAACCAAACTCCTGTTGTTAGACTTGCATAGGAACGAAAACGTGTTCACACAACATGTGCGTATCATTTACCAATGAAAAAAAACACAAGTAAGGTGAACTGCTGTAATAGGATGGAAAGCGTGAAGATGAGCTAATGCTAACAACACTCCCAAAAAATTCCCTATCATGTATCATATTCGAATGAAATGACAATGAGATCCCCATGACTAGATTCCTTTGAAAAATATAGTGAAAATGAACATGCATAAAACTAATAAACAAATAAAAAAGCTTATCCCAAATGACAATACAAAATTACACCTCCTCCAAAATGGCTGGTCGAAATACGGAATTCAACATGCTTTGAACTGAAATCCTGCGTCAACTTGTATAGAATATTTAAACTACGATTGTGAGGCCCAAGAACCCGGCGACAATCTTCCCAGATCTTCCAGGGAAGAATTCTTGACCTGTGGAAGCGCATGTTCTTTGAGAATTAATGCAGGTTTTTAAGCCAGAGAAGAGAGTAGGGCCCTTGCCCTTCCCTTGTTTTTAGGTGCCCATGCATGAGGGTGGTAAAGGAAAGCATTTTCTGACTAAGGTGCGTCCAGGTTAGTGGAGCAATTATGTAGAGAAATCGATTGTACAGAATAATAAAAGAAAAAATAATGATGACAAAATAGGAACAAAAAAAAAAGTCTTCCCAAAAAGCTTTGAGAGGGTGGCCAGCGTTTCCTTAATTCGTACGGGTCACGTGCCATCTTCGGACGTGCAATTCACCTACCCACTACGAGATGACTTCGCCGCTATCTACGTGCACGCAAAGTGTACCAAAGGAGCTGTACTCTGTAGCTACTTTTACTAAGATGATGTAAAACCTACGTAAAACATTATTGTATGAAAACAAGGGACCCTACCCTGCCTGACTTCCTATTCAACGAGTCCTAGGACCTACGTCCTTACCGATTATTTGTATGTCATAGCGAAAGGGCGAAGCTGGTGTGGACTTTGAAGGCATGGGCCATGCATGCTTTTTGCAACAAAACATCATTCTCCGGGCCCCATCAGCTTTTTTAATCTTTTGGCAAAATTTGTGGTAACAGGAATAAAAAGGGCAGTGCTAGTCTTCTGTTTTTAGGGGAAAATGGCCCAAAGCCATCAAAGGAAATTTGTTTAGAAATTGCCATGTTTAGACAATAGGCTAGAGCATGTGGCCAAAATATAGTACATAGATTCCTAAAATTTTCTACTTTCCTCTCTCACCTGTGGCCAAATTTGGCTAAGTTGTCTTGTGGATGATTGCCTGACTACCCACCTCAAAACACTATTAAAAAATAACAACAATGGTCCCCATGTAATCGGTGAAGAGAATTCTTAAGTGCTAAGTGACCCTTGATTTACATGTCTTTGAATGCAATTGATGTGCTCCCATCATTGTTCTCATCAGGTTCTCATCAGGTTCCCAAATGATTTTCCAAGATCCTCAAGTTGTTCCCCAAGACATTCCAAATAGCATCTCAGATATATCCCACATGGTTTGCCCAAAGTTCAACTCTCATGTATATAAACTGAAAGGGTGGGCTATGGGAAAGCAAATTTAGAGTCATTTTGTGAATATGGTGAAAAGAAACACTTCTATTTGGCAGTGCCCAATGTTCCAAAAGAATTGATGAGGGGCCAACCGCTATGCATCCATTGAAATTTTTTTAAAATTGTGAGGGTATACATGATGTATTTAATATGGATCACACATTGTACCCTAGAAATTTCGCTAGTTGTCGTGTAGTACAAGTGTTCACACAAATGTCTAGCTTTTTTGTCATTCACAATTTAGTATATTCTCAATATATGTACCTTACATTGTTGGAGTTTTATAATGGTTTTTTTCATTCCTCTTGTGGGGTAATGTTGGGACTAGTGGACCCTTGCGTCCAAAAAGCTCAGGCTTTACTCAAAGATGCCTATACCCAGCTCATGAAGTTCTAGAAGTTCAAGAAGTCCACATGTTCAAGAACCCCTGGTTGACTCAACTTTGTGTCCAAAAGTCCTAACCTCAACTCAAATTGGGCAAGTCTCGAATGTTCTTGTGTTCAAGACCCACCCCAAATGCAGTACTGGAAAATATTAAAAGAGCCATACTGGTCTCATCTGTTCTAGGGTAATTCATGCATCCTATGGTCGAATGCAAAGACATATAAATTATTATTATTTATCCAAAGGCAAGGACCTGGTCCTAAGGAAAAGGGGTTTTTTTCTTCAAATTCCTGAAGTAGGTGACTGGCAAGGATCCTCAGCATTGACGAGCAATAAATGGCAAAAATCATGGTGGGCTAGTAGATCTTTTTTTAGAATCCTGCCTAGTTCTGGCGACCTAATGGAACACACTGTCTAAATCTGATGACTTCTAATTTTTTTTCTCGAGATATGACGATTTAAAAAATTCTCAGGAATTCCTTTGTTGGATTCGCCAGCTTTTTTTTTGGGTCGCCAGGTGGCGAAAATTCGCCACAAAAAGAAACCCTGCTTAGGACATTGGCTTACACACACCCTGGGACTTGGCGTCTTAATATAGAATGTTTAAAAAAAAACTTAAAACCATAAGGTTTGAGAGCTTAGGACAAGAGGATTTCAATGTCTAGGCCTTGATACTTTTCCAATCTTAAGACATTAATGTTAAAGATGTGAACAACATATTGGGTCTAGGAGTTGCAGACTAATTGAAGGCCCAAAAAAATGTTAACCTTAAGCACCTTAGGTTCAAAAAGATTCAAACTTCAAACCTTATGGAATTTTAACCCTAGGTCCAAAAAGACTCTAACATAATCTTTTTAAAATTTTAATTATAGGCTAAAAGGGATTTGAATGTCAAGTCTAAATATATTCTAAAACTAGGCCTAACTAAATTCTAGCCCTAGGCCCAAAAAAATCTAGTCTTAAAAGACTTCAACTTGAGGCTAGCTTAAGCCCTTGAAAAGTTCTAACTTGAAACCTTAAACGATTATAACCAAATTCTATCTTTAAGTCTCAAAAAGATTTTAACTCTAGGCCCATACAAATTCTATCTTTATGCTCATAAAGATTCTCATCTTACCTGGCCTAGATAGATTCTAAGCTTAGGCCCAAAAAAGTTTTAACTTGAAGCCTAAAAAAATACACAAGTCTTGTGAGCACCCTAAGCCAAAAATATTATGAGTACTTTAAGCGAAGTATCTTAATCAACAATCCTAAAGTCTTAGGAATGCGTTAAAACAAATGTCTTGCAAACACCATGAGCCAAATGTCCTTGGGCCAAATATGAAGTCACCCTGAGCCATAGAAGGAAAAACATTTTTAAAAATCAATTTGTTTTGGGCTAGTGTAAGATTGTAAGCCACATAGTTTAAACAAAAGTCAAAGCATGTTATGACTTCGGCATTTGGCCTGAAGGTCAGAATTTTTTTGAGAATATTGGCCTTAGGTAAAAATATTTTTGAGTATTTTGGCTTAAGGTTAAAATCATTCTTGACATCTAAGCTCAGAATTAAAATATGTTTTTGGCATCTTGGCTTAGGACTGACCAATTTGGCCCGGTCCTAGAGTCAAATCTGGTATGGCTCTTTTTGTATTCCATACAAGAGACCCAAGCAAGCTTAGTAGCTTGTAAAAAGGCCATGCCTGGCTTGTGCCCACTGCCTGTGCCTAGTGTGTCCCCATGCCCAAGAAGCATGGGCCCGACTCCAAAGCTCATGTTCAAGAAACCCAATCATCATTCCAAGACGCTTGGCCTCTATTGAACATCTACACCTACAGTGAAGAGCTCTGACTGCAATAGGTCTGAGAATTCTGTATGTAAAATGCCCATGTCCTAGTTCAGGAGTCTCAATGTCTAGTTTTTGGAAGCCTTACCCTTAGGATCCATGCCATTTCAAGCTTAAGAGTGATTGTTTCTTGTTCCTCCACATTGCATTGTCCTTAAAGTAAGGTGAGACCTTTTCTTGGATTTGGAAGTTGTTTGCTATTGATTTCACTTGGTTGCTCAGACTGGGGTTAAAGAAAAGCTTGTGTATGCCAGGCCTCTTGGAGTCTATTGGAATTGGGAAGGGGATTTTGAAGTATAGTGTTAAGGATTGTTATTAGTAGTGCCTTCTGTCTTGTGAACCTAGGGCAGAGCTCAAGGTCCATGGCCAATGGCATGGATAGTAGTGCTTCACCATTCCAAACAAATGAGGTGGACAAATTAATGAAACCTTTAGATGCATTAAATGGAAGTTGGAGGTTGCCTTACATCATCTTTTCCCTCACCCTAAGGAGCTTAGGTGTAAGATCCCCCAGTCCAAGGAGCTTACACGACATTTCCTGCTCCAGGAGGGAGCAAGAAATTTCACCTAGTAAGATACCTTTCACATACACTACTAAATTTTTCTGGAATAGGTTCGGCCTCTTGGAGTTGAACCCAAGCTTTTTAAACCAAGATTGGACTAGTATTTTTGGAGTTAGACTTGGGTTTCTTGAACATGGGACAGGGAAGATAGATTGATGAGCAAACACTTAAGCTTTTAGAGAACATGTGTTCACTTTCTTGTCACTTTTAGGCTTGGATGTTTGAAGGGTCTATGTAACCCTTCACTTGGCACCTCTATAATCATTTAAAAACTTTCATTTGAGTTTGAAATGAGTAAAATAAAACCTTCCAAAACAAGGGAAGTGGGGAATTTTTTAAAAAAATGAAACTCCGTGAATGCATATTTACCCATGTGAAACCAATGTGCACCCTATTACCAAACATGCTAGACTTTTGAAAGTGAACATAAAAAAAGTCATCACCAAACAAAGGCAAGGCCCTTCTTGTTTGCTTTCTATTTCAATTTTTACACTCCATGCCTATCACCAAGTTGTTTTGGGGCCATGTGTGGAGAATTTTCTTTTTAACTGTGTAGAAAAAACTCCTTCATTAAGCAAAGGTGCCCCTTAAGTCTAAGGGGGGTCTAAAATTATGGGGATTAATTTTTTATTAATCCCATTTAGCACATATGTAGACTATCAAACATACTTTAACACAACAATTGCAATATTCATCATTCACATGATTTTTAATATGAGACTTTACACTTTTAAGGATAGGATGACTCACATGCTTAAAGTCGAATCTTTATGTGAGAATTACACCCCAAGGGAATTCATCACATGTGCCTAAAGTTCTCCTTTATGGGGATCACTCACCAAGATTATAAAGTTTCCACAATGGTGTTCACAATAATATGCACATTTTATTTCTTCAAGCTTCATATTCATATTAGATATTTTTACAAGTCTTAATAGGAACTAACAACACGAAATTATTGAATGCAAATTGTGAGCCAAAAGCTCCAATTTTTACCCCTTACATATTTGAAGGAAAGAAATGAATGAATAGTCAAACACATTCATTTACATCTATTCCTAATGTATCAAACCAATCGTCACATGCCACTTATAGGTTTTTATCCTTCTATGGATAGGTTTTACATTATTTGGAATCTAGGATGTGCTCAAGTCTACATACTTGACCTTTTATTATTATTAATCCGAAATAGTTATCTAAATTATTTGTAATCAACCCTTATGCCCCTAGTCAAAAGATTTTCCTTGTAGGGCCCATGAGATTCATTATTTTATTCCTCATTTTTATTCATACTATTACCCCAAAGCCATAATACTATTATTTACAATTATAACTTCTAATAATTATTTTGTTGTTACACCCCCACCTTGGACCATTTGGTTTCTAGTTTTATAAACTCACACCCACCACCAATCTCTAAGGAGACATCGTAAATAAACATTAATTATGTCAAATGGCACTCTTGTAATAAAACGTTGAATCTTTGTTATCAAATAGATTAAACAAGCGGCTAAACACAAAACCTCCATTTTTAGCATTATGCCTCTCTTTATGTCCAACATTTTTCCTTATGCACATTTCTTCGTTGTGGAAAAGTACTACAACATTCGCCACCTCTTAAAAGTTGGGACCAAGGTATCATTTTCAATACTCAAAATTTGGGAAAAGTCCCTATGGAATTCTTTCTAGCTTTGTCAAATGGCATCTTCAAACATATGTCCTTTTCATTTCACCGAATATTTTGAAAAGGAACATAGCTCATTTTTTCTTTATTTGTACATTTTCAAGATTTGTTTGGGTTGAGCCAAAAGATTTTTTTTGACTATACCTTGTGGTAATTCTAAGAGAAGTTGATTAGGGATGGACACAAATTTTCTTTAAAAAATCACATGAATTACATTGTGGATCTTCCATCAAGGTGGAAAATTCAATTGATAATCAACCATTCCAATTTTTTGATTGTAATCTAAAACAACTCACAACATCTTGGGAAAAGTTTATAACCCAAAATTAGTTGATTTATTTTCAAGTCACTTTGAGGAATACCATGTCTTCAAAATCAAACTTTTTCAAGCATCTTGTTTGGTCAACATATGTGTTTAGCCCTTGTTTGGGCCTTCAACATAATACATTGCTTAATCATTTATTGCTCTAGTTGTATCATTTTAAACATTTGATTGATTGTTCATGCCCAAGATATGAAAACACATTAAGATGTCAATGTCAAACATTCTTGGCCATAAACTTCAAACAAGTTTTTTCCACTTGAAGCATGAGGATTTTTATTATAAGCAAACTCCACCAAGTGGAGGTTTTTTTTTTAATAATTATGCCTTCGACCCCATACATCCATTACTAGAAAAATTAGTTTGTCATTCACATTAATGCCACTAGATATACATGAACAAAACAATTTGATTAGGTATGAGAATTGAAGAAATCCCAATGTGGTAGCCCAAGGGGGGACACTAGTAAAAAAAGTAAAAAATACACGAATAAAAATATATAGTGCAATATATTGGTTGTTGGGTAAAAATTATAAGTTAATTAGTTTAAAAAGAAGGTACATTTTATTCAAATAATCAATTTAATTATAATATAGGGTATGTAATAATAAAAAATAATGGATTATAATTCATATAGGGCAGCTTTAATATGTATATATTAAAAAATTAAATAATAACAAGGTAATAAGAAATAGGTTGGACAATCATATAATAGGCCCCCCACCTTAAAATGGTCATTTGTCACACGTAGATCCCAAACTTTACATTAAGTGTCCCCTTGGTGTGGTAGTTACTAGGTCCGTGTGTATCTGCAAATTGCATGTTGTAAACCAACAACAAATTAAAATGGAAACGCCATGTCATTACATTTAATTAAAGAATTGGTCGTATAAACATGCCATGTCATCATATTTAATCAAGCAAATAATCAATTTTGACATATTAAGTTCCAACTCACCACATTAAGTCAAATAATTAGTCACAATGGGCATGCCACATCGTCACATTCAATCACAGCCTTAATCATTATAATGAACATGCCACATCATCGCACTCAATCATAAAAGTAATCATGTTGGCATGCCATGTCAACACACTTAGCCACATAGTTAGTCACAATGCCATTGTCATGTCAACTCCATTAATCATACTCCACGTCACAATGCACTATGATGTCATCATAGTTAGTCTAATGATTGGTGACCATGAACATACCATGTCATCAAAATTAGTCAGATGACTAGTCACAATAGACAAACCATGTGATGACAATCACACAATCAATGAAATTCTCAACAAATTGTCACATCATCACACTCAGCACACAGAAGCCTTTCTCCAAAAATTGGCAGCAAGCTCTTTTTCGAAAAAAATATAGTTTTCTTTCCAACTTAATTCATTAATATTCCAAGTCTGAAGAACTTATAATATAGTGTTGGGCAATAAACATTGTTGGCACCATCTAGAATCCAAGGAAAAAATGGAAAGTCACAAGACTGCAATGAACCAGCTAAATAATAAAAGTCCTTCATTGGAAGACCTTGCGTTGTTCATGATTTAATCTTGCTCCAAACACAACTAATAACCTTTCATGACACATTTGGACACATGTATAACTCCTAACATCCACAGATTCCTACCTTAAGGTTCAATCCTTATTTACAACAGTCATAAAAGTGGTACCTTCAAGCTGATGGCACATGATGCTCTCAATCACACTTTGTAGCGGCATTCCTTTCAAGTTGTGGAGAGGACTATAACTCCCATCACTATGAAGAGTCGCTAACATGGGTACTAAGAGGATGGACATTAACTGGAAGAGCTCAGTCTTAATGATTATATAATCATTGACCTCCCTGGAAGGTCTGTCATAGATGTATATCAGTATGTAGTTAAGGAGTACAAACTACAAAGCTATGGTCTGTTTGCAGTATCAGAAAAGTTTATTGGAAGAAAGAAAGAAGAGGCTTGTGCTTCTTGAACGTAGGATAGGATGAGCCTCTTAGATTTAGATCTAAGGTTTAGACAGGAGGCTAAGCCAGGCTAAAGCTAAACAAACCTGATATGCTTCTTGTGACAGGAGGTGTTTGGGAACTTGATGTTCCCTGGTGGTTCTTTTGTCTTCTTGGACCTGGGTTCTTCCTCTTTTTTTTCCTTGTATTCCCTCCATTTTTGGGTGCTACCTCAGGAGACACCTGAAGAAAAAACCTGAAGAAGTATCAGCTACATATAATAATGATAGAAAAAAATACAATATGAAACACTTCAATTTGTTACTGACCCAAGGGTAGAGGTTGATGGGCAATTGCACCCTAGGAGGACAGGTTCTGGACTGTGTGGAGAACTGTAGCTAAGGACAAATGAACCCATGACCACCTACAACTAAAATTTTACCTAACCTTAACAGTTGTTTCATTGTGATAATCTGAAATTTTATTTTTGACTGGGGGTTACTAACTTTTTATTGGACAAGCATGAGTGAACCCAGCTTCAACAGAAGCTTAGCGAATGACACCCAGAGTCACGATGGCCAGCAATACACCATTCCCAGAATGAGAAATCCCTTGTAGGTCTTACTCAATTGAAGAGGGATGGGTTATAGGATGGCTGCAGAGAAATTCATCTCTGCTGGTGAGTATGATGGCGTTGTGTGTGAGTAGGCATGCTTTATTCAGGCTCCAACTTTATCACAAACTAAAATGATTTTTCAGTTTCTTAATAACTTTCATGGACAAGATAATATTCCAAGCAACACCCAGTAGGTACCCACTCAACTGCACCATAATTCATGGTAGTTGTGGTAGAATCCTCATCAATGTGAACCAGCAGTGTACAAGCTGAGTAGAAGGTAACATTACTATGAAATGGATTCAATGTGATGAAACTGTGGTAAACTTCATTAAACAAAGCACCAAGCAAAGGGGGTAAGGAAGAACAAAGAGAGAGGACCAAAGTCCAAGCCAGTAGCAAAAGCTCAAAGGGGTCACAAAGGAGCAAAGGAACAAATTAAGTTCCAGAGTCTCCCACCAATCGTAAGAAGCATATTTAAAAAGGGAAAGGAAACTTCAAATTGTACTAAGTCTGGAAGAATCCTCACTGCAATGATGGCCTGTCTCAAAATGAAAATGATCTGTGCTTTTTGCAAGGCTATTGACACTCTTTATTTATAGAAGGCATGTAGAACCACCAAAGGAGAGTCATGAGTGCCCTTTGCTAATCAAATCATGCTAGCACATCGTTGAAAAAAATTGTCCACTTGTTGATGTAAACATTCAAAAAATTTGAAGCAAAGAAAAAAATGCATTTATTAAATGTCAATCGTGATAAAGTCTTTCCTTTGCTTGAGCCACTATTGTCGTGATCATCCTATGAAATGAAATTACTTGTGATTATCAAATCTGCTCAGGTGGGATCAATGATGATCAAGTTGGCCCACATGTGAATGCGATCAGCTGGTGCACAACCCATTCAATAGGATTGAAATTGCCCGTGAGTGCTGCACTGTGGGTTATGAACAGTGTCAAGTGATGGGCTGTAAATAGATGCTAGTTATTTTGACACATTGCACCACATTGAATCCATTCTTTTGAGGGGAAATTTTTGAAAATGATGGTTGAAACTGACTGCATAAAATTAGTGTTTCTACATGTAAAATTAAAATCATTTTAAAGTCTGAATATACCTAGCTCAAAGAACTTTGAATGTGCATTAAAAACCCAAAAAAACAGAAAAAGAAAATCTTTGACAATTGTGAGGAGGAAAACACAAAGCAGAGAGGAGCAGGAAACAAAGTCAGCTGAAGAGGAAAGAAATGGTTCAAAGTCCAGAATAAAGAAAAGCTTTGTCATAATGCTTCTGCATCAAGAACCCCTAGTTGGGATTGTCCCCAAACCATTCGTCTTTTTTATTTTGGAAATTTTCTTTTTTAACACACTGGACAATTTTCCACTTTCTTAAAATTTTAAAACAGTTGGAGTATTTCAGCCTTGGGTGAACCAGTACTCTCACTGGCACTCATGGTAAAAACTCCAAAATTCATTTAAATTTCATCTAAATATTTACCTCCTTACACTAAATCCGGGTCTCTACCAAGAGGCCTCACTCAACAAGGTGAAGGTTCCCATTGTGGGTCACTGCTGTGTATTTTTAATGATGGGTGCAACATGTCAAGTGAAAAAATTTGAAGCGCATATAATTTTACTGCATATCTCACAACAGGTTTTTTTTGTAAATGATTTTTTTATGGGTTTGGGCAAGTTATCTTAATCTTTTTGATAGGTGTTGGGCATTGATGGGCACAAAAATTAACCTTGGTTAGGAATTGTGAACTGTAAAAGTATGACCAACAAATTCAAATGACTGCACAACAGATGGCACCCACATTCTCTCAGTTCAATAGATTATTTTCTGTCTCTTCTAACGAGCTTGCAGCCTATTTGATTGAGCAATTCCTTGTTCCGCTGAGAACAAATTCCCCATTAGAAATATTGGAAAGTGTCTGGTGATACGTACTTGCTCGATGATGGGCGGTTCTACCCTACACTCACTTTATTATTTGCCTCGTTAGACTCCCTGTCATTACTGAAGTGCTACCAAACAGGTAGCTGCAAACTGTTCAGAAACCGACATGTTGTCAGTAAGTTGAAGATATGATTTCTGCTATCCTACCCCACGTGAAGAGGTTCATGAATTTATGA
>Ga0209611_10013410_pt1 | contig 11258 bp, 6 predicted proteins | sample S1TSphgellanicum_3_FD_187693 | JGI IMG/M metagenome (GOLD analysis project Ga0209611, IMG submission 187693) | Host-associated microbial communities from peat moss isolated from Minnesota, USA - S1T2_Fc - Sphagnum magellanicum MG (SPAdes) (version 2) | ecosystem: Host-associated > Plants > Peat...
TTTACCATCAACAAGTGCATATTTTAGAAAATTAAAGGGCCCTTTAGCAAATTTGACATTATTTGACAAAATAGTTATGTACTTTCAAAAGTCCTTAACTAAAACCTAAACCTAAAATTGATTTGAACGAAAAAAATTAATTTAATTCCCAAACACTCATATTAATTGTTTAACACAACTTTCATAAAGACTTATGCCTATTTTCTAGTGTAAACAAAAAGCACCTTAATTACAAAGTATCTTTTTTCTCATAATATCATATGGCATTTCAAAAAGCAAAATCCCCATTGCAACAACCATTATGTTTTTCAAAATGTTGCCCCACATTTTTAAAAAAAATTCCCATGTTACAAGGATTGGGTATCACAAAAATAAATAAATAAATAAATATTGGCAGAAGTCTATACATTTGGTAAAGATTGCAACCTTGGGCCTTACCCTACAGATAAATAGTTACCACAATTTTCAAATGGTAATTGCATAAACATATTCAAAATGTTTGGAATTTTCATTAGAACTTGGCACCCTTTTAAAATATTATGGCTACAATCACACCCATCTCAAGGTGATACCTTGTGGCATTTGGTAATGTTGACTTGTTAATTGATGCAAAATAGGTTGGCTAATTTTGAAAAAAAATAATCTATCACCTATTTAACCTTTGACATGTACATTATTGCTAATTGTGAATTTGTTATGGATTTCCATGGAGGCACCATTGACCATTTTTCATTCATTTTGGTTAATACATAACCATGAAACAACAATGAACAGGTGCATAAATCAACATTTTCACATATGACAAAAAATCCAATTATTAGATTGTTTGAAACTCATATTATTTTGTAAATGGTTGTTAATTCAATTTATCTACAAGTTGTATTAGATCTTACCTATTATGACATTGATTTTATTTCATTTTTGGGCTTTTTTATATTGATTTATTGGCCCCCAACTTCTAGGCATAGTGGATTGAAGTGGCAAAGTATCATGTGGACATATTGCTAACATGGGTACATGAGCTGATTAAATAGAATACTAGGTTTTGATACTAAGGTAAACCACATAGGTCGTATAATTAAATTGGATATGAACATTCGAAACATAAAAAAACAAACCAAACTAAAAACATTCCATCTCAAGATAGATATTTTATCTAAGGCATACCATTCCCCATACAAAACATATAATGTTATAAAAACAATTTTAACAATGAAATCGATTGTCACAAGACATGATGTTCTTCTATTTTAAGTTTTTTGAACTAAAAAGGATAAAATAACATCCTCTAGAATGACCTAGTTGGAAAGTTTATTGCTTCAAAATATTGTAAAAGTAGTATTAACAATGACAAGGATCCTTATTCTCCTTTTCATTTTGACATTAGAAAAATCTAAAATCTAAAACACCCAAAAACATAAAATTTTGATTCATTATTCTAAGTATAGTGGTGGCCACCATTAAAATGTTATTCATGGAAAAATGGAAGGGTTCTAATCACATTAAAGACAATATTGAAAATTAATGTCCAAACCATCAAACCTTAAAACTAATGACATTTTTCATTGTTTTAATTTCAGATGGTAGAGTAAAATCAAAAAGTTTAAAGTGTAAAAAAATCATGGGCATACATCTTACCAACCAAACCAAGATTAGAAGGTAGCCAATTCTTCAATTTTGATTTCATGAAATTGAGAGTAGAAAAGATGTAGTCATCTTTCACAATCCCTTAAACAACATTTGCAAGTTCAACAAGTTTCATTTATTCAAACAATCGAGACTTCAAATTTTGGCTACAACTATACCACTTCCATGTCCAAGTGGTGAGATTATAATCATGTGGGGGTCTCGTGGCAACTTCATAATTGAATTGCATAGTAGTTACAAAGAAAAATAGATTGTTGTTTAAATAAAAATAGATTTAGCAAAGGCGCATGTGATTTGTCACGTAGGTAAATCAACTTGGGGCAACAACAGTGTGTTTTTAAGATGTACAAATCAAAGTGAATGTCAAGAAAATTTTTGGTTGTATCCAATATTGAAGGTAGATGATGTTAGTAGCATTCATCAACTTTTTAAACATGAATTATTTATTCAATTCATTTATATTGACTCTCTTGAGGCTAAAGTGCATTAGTCCTTGACATCTTGGCACACAATTGCCCAATTTGATACTAATGACCATGACACCATTCTAATGCATTTAAAAAATCTTGTGCAACATGTAAAAGTAGTGGTTGAAGCAAAAGGTAATAAAGTCCACTTGCAACATGCGCTAGATACATTATTTTGTATGGGAGAAGGGCTTGTGTATGGAACCTTCCAAATTTGACATTCCGCCCAAAGCTAGGAGGTTAAGGGTTAAGGTCAAAAATTTGGAAGGTTCCATACGGAGGCCTTTCACCTACATAAAGAACCATCCATTTTTTTAGATTATAAGATCCAACAGCCCTTATTTTTCGTCATCTTTCCACCATCAAATTCTATGATCTAACGGCTTTCATCGTTCCACCGAAAGCAAGAAATCCTTTGCATCATTTTTGTCGAAAGTGGGTTGCACAACATTTGCAAAGCAAACTCCACAATGTAAAGGTGTTTTGGGTTTGTAATGGAGCTCATTTTTGTTGGTTGCATCGTCTCTTCATCTTTCGGTGTTACATTTGTCTTTGCTATCTCGATGTTGCATCTTTTGTTGCTCTTTCAATGTTACATGTTTGTTTTTGGTTGTGCATGCAGTAGTGTTGATGTTTCATCGTGTTTTGAAGTTTTTTATTATTGTTGCTTATTTGTGAATTTTTCATTCAACATCTGCAACCGCCTCTCACTGCTCCATTGTGCTCTTGGTTTCGATATAATAGGTGTGTTTATGTTTCATTGCACAATCTCCATGGGTTCAATTCAATTATAACTTCTTGTGCATCACAAGTGTCGCATTACAATCACTATTGCATTGCCAATTCATTTGTTCCTACATTGTCGATTCTTCTACATTGCAAATGTTGTTGCATTGCAATTGTTCTTACATTATTGATTCTTCTATAACATGGAATCTAATTTTTTTCTACAACCTGTGTTATTTCTAATTATTGTGTTTTTATGTTTTTGTAGGTTTTTCAATTTTGTGGTTGCAACCACACAAACATCACGTGTGTGATTTTGTCTTGTAAGGATGTATACCTTGTTTTTCTTTCAGGTTTTGTTTGTTTTGTTTTTAATGTCAATTTGATTTTTTATGCAGAATTTGGAATTCATATTCAATTTATATTTCTATGGCATAGGTGTTTGTGTGGTTACAACCATGAACATTCTTCTATAAAGTATTATTTCCCTCTTGTTTTTGTGTATAATGTATAATGGTCCTCCTATTGGTTTTCCTTTTAGTTCTATTGTTGATGTTTGTAACTCAACATGGTCAACAAATTGTTCTAACATCTTTGTTGATTATCGTTGTAATGATAAACTATTCATTGATTCTTGTTTTATCATAAAAAATGCTTCTTAATTTCATGTGGTCTCCTCCTAAATGTAATCCCAATTTATTTGGTCATTTTTTTAATCCTTACGTTTTTCTAAACCTTTATGAGTATGATATTCCTTCTAGTTCATGTTTTTCAATTGATTCTTTTATGCATCATTCTACAATTAATGTCGTTTCTTCTTAATGTGATTTTCTTCCTTGTCCTACCTTTGTCAATGTGTCTTCCTCATCTAATTTTATTTTTTCTCCTACTTCTATCAATGTGTGTTTTACATTTGATTCCATTTTCTGTCCTACATCTATATGTGTTTATTATCCATATGGTTGTTAGTTGATTACTACTTGTGATTTCATGGTTATTGGATCTAATGTTGGGGAAAGGACATACCGTTACTCTCCTGTTAGGGATCTTCCTATGAAAAGTCACTTTCTAGATCTTGATGAGAGGGAAGTTGAAAATGTAAACAAAGGAGGTTGGAGAATCAACAAGCATGTTGAACTTTGGGCGAGAAATGTGTTTGATGAGTGGAAAGTCTTTGATAGTCTTGATACAACAAGATCAATTGTAGATCTTTTAGAAGAAGAATCTTTCGTTAAGGATTTAATTAATATGCTTTCATCTTTTGTTTTGCAAGTTGCAAAAAAAGATGGTAGCTTGTATCTTCCAACCATGTAATTTCTACCCACCTATGTTTTAAATTTATTATTATTATTATTTTGCAATTGTGTTTTAGGGTTTAGGGTAATATGAAATCTTCCCAAACCTTAAAATTGTGTACATAGTTTTTTGTAGTTTTTTTTCATTCTAATTTTTTTTTGCCTTTGTAGTTTTTCTATTTAGAAGATCAAAGCTTTCTTCTATAGAAATCGTGATAATTTTTTTGTTATCGACTTTTTGTTTTCATTTCTTATTTTCAAGTTTTTCGAACTATGCAAGGCACATTGCAACCTTCTATGTTGTAGTTGCTATGATTTCGAACTTGACTTTAAAACCCTAAAACTAATTATTTTCCTTATTATTTTGTAACTTTCCAATTATTATTTTGTATTTTGATTAGTATTTTTATTTTGCAAGAATCATGTTGTTTGCATTTTGATTGTTTTTTCTTTTTGCAATATCTAATATATTATAAAAGGTATTGGACGTCTAATAAAGCAGAGGCAATAGCAATGGATTGGGGAATCAGATAAAACACATGTTGTTCCATAAATAACATCTTCACATATGTGAGGTATCATTGAATGAAAGTTGTTGGTGATGAAACAACTTTGTGATCTTCAATAACAAGTCTTGGCAAAATTATTAAGAAGTCAAATGTTTTGTTTGTTCAAGAAAAATGTAGAAAACTAGCACAAGCAATCACTAGTAGAAATTTTGTTGTTCGCAACCAATCAATGTGCAACTAACATGTAACTGATTATCATTTATAACTACAAATTTGGTATTGTATAATTTTTGGGCCATATAATTGTGTGTGCAACTAACATGCAACTAAATGTGTACAACATGGACATGTGTCATAAAAATAATGGCCTAAACCAATACATACTTAAATTAGTATACTTAATATATTTACATAGGCTATGTATAATAATATTATGTACCTTTAGTACTAAGGTTAAACCCATGCTAATTAAGGCTAACCCAAATTAATTATGGTTAAATTAAGTTAAGTTAAATTAATTATGGATAAATTAAATTAAATTAAACTAACCATGGTTAAATTAAACTAGGTTAAATTAATTATGTTTAAATTAAATTAAATTAAATTAAATTAAATTAGGCTAAACTTAAAATGGCTAAATTAAGTTAGGATAAAATAATTATGGCTAAACAAAATTCAGCTAAATTAAATTACACTAAACTAACCATGGTTATATTAAGTTACGTCAAACTAATTATGGCTAAAATAAATTAACTTAAATTAAATTATGTTAAACTAACCATAGTTAAATTAAGTAAAGCTAAACTAATTAATGATGGCTAAACTAAATTAAATTACATTAAAATAACCATAATTAAATTAAATAAGGCTAAAGTAAATTGAGTTAAATTAAATTGGGCTAAACTAATTATGGTTAAATTAAGTTAAGCCAAACTAATTATGGCTAAATTAAATTAGATTAAAATTGACCATGGCTAAATTAAGTTAAGCTAGACTAATTATGATTAAATTAAATTATGTTAAATTAAATTAGGCTAAATTAACCATGGTTTAAATATGTATTGCAAGTTTTCAAATTTTATTTGTCATATATATTGGTGATTAAATTTTTTTTGATTTGATTTCATTTGGATTTTTTTAGAAAATGTAAATTTGAATTTTTTTTAAAAAATTCAGAATTAATTAATATGATAATGTTAAAAAATTTATAAGTAATCATAATTATTAATTAAACATTTATTGTATATATATTCATTAAATATTATTTTTTAAAATTTCATTATTTATGTTAAAATATTTAAAGTAAATAGCCTACATTAGTTAATCTACAAGTACCCAAACATATTAGGTTAATTACTAATTTAAGCTAAGTAATAATATTAAAATATTATTTTCATTATAAATAATCATGATTATTAGAAGAATCCTACAATCATCTTTGAAATGCAAAAAAAAAGGAGTAATGAAAATTTAACAAAAAGAAAGGAATCAAAATAAGCTTTCCAAGTTACAAAACATTTTTGTTTTCTTTTCTCTTCTCTTTGGACCTTTCCTACTTTCAAACCTCATAACTTTCTTATTTCTTATTCACTTTAAACGATGTAAAGTATTATAAGCACCATCTAAAGTTCTACAAATCATTTTTAAAATGTAATAGCAATAGAACAACATACAAGGAAATTTTTGGGTGTTTAAGAATCAACCTTTGTAATGTTTAATGGTTTTTTTTTTTAGTTTTTGACCCCTTTACTTTGGGGGGCCATAACTTTCTCATTTATAATCCATTTTTTAATGATTCTTAGTGTGTTAGATGCGTCAAAAAGGGGATTTCAACTTTTGTTTGGACACCAAAAGTAACAAAACTTTCCTCGGGCCAGTCTACCTTAATACAATAGTTGCATTTAATGTGCAATTAAGTTGGTTCATGAGGTTTGCAATGTAATTGTTTATCCCATATGTTTTGACTTCCAATCCAATTTTGGATAATATACAACTAGGTGCAATAGCCTTGCATTGACCAAATACCAAGTGCCATTGGGGGTGAGCGAAAAATTAAAACTTGAACTTTATTAAATGGTTAAACCTAAAAATAAATTTTAATTATTCAAAACCTATCTATATAGCCTAAGTTTAGCTATTTTCAACCTACTTACATACCTAGGTAAACCTACCTACCTAAGCACCATGTGTCAACATCTTATTAACCTTAAATTGGATGATTTAGATTTCATTAATTAATATTTTAAAATAAAAAATGAAGTGGGCCTTAATTGCCATGTGTCACCATATAATTGGTGTTTTAAAATGGACACGTGTCAAATGGTCAATGAACATTCCATGGTGTGCCACATGTCATCATCATAGTGGCATAAACTTTAACAATTGGTATTAATCCAATGAATTTTTAATTTTGAAAACAAACAAATTATTTAAAAGTGACACATGTCCATAAGCAAGTTGTCCAACTTTTAAACACATGTCATACTTTCATTATTTAAACTATAGTCTCAAGGAAAGTTGCAAATAAGGTGCAACTACATTTGGATTAGTATGTGTGGATGAACATGTATATTAATACCGTATATACATGTTGTATATGTAGTGTCACATGTAACTAAATGTCATGTTGCAACTTGTTTTAGGTAACTACACGAATTTGTAGTTCCATGTGTCATATGTAGCTAAATTTTTGTTACAAACGACAATTGCAAAAAGTAATTTTTACTAATGAATGTGTTAACCAACCTCCCCATTTGGCCTAAACTTGCATTTTAGATATTTCTACATGAAATTTTTTTTCATAAGGGGGTGTTCTAAACTTTGTGTTATGGATTTTGATGAATTCAGTTTGTTGTCTTTACTTGTTGGCATTGTTATGAGGTTTTGTTAAGGCATTTTCAAAAATTGAATAATAGACATAACTTGTTTTTTTAAAGATTGACATCAACTTACAATTGATTACCAAGTTTTTGATGCAATTGAGACTTTCAAAGAGCTTGCTTATTGATGTCCATCTCAGTGGCTTAGTGAAAAATCATGTTCGCATCCACTATTTCGACATCCTAAACCAAGGTGGAAGTCTTTTGATGAGGTATGGTTTATGACTATTCCTATTGGTCGTAACTAGCTTTGTATGATTGTGGACAAGCTCTAACTATTGATTTCCCTTATTTACGTGAAAAAAATGTTGTCAAACAAAATAGGCCAAGGCGTTGGAATTACAAAAATGGAAAAGGCACTTGTACGTTGTGAGTATGGTATGGAGGTAACAAGCCACATGGACCTTATTTCATATGGCAAGTAAGTTTTTGAATTTAAAAAAAAAAATTATTTGAATTTATTTGATGTTTTTCTAAAGTGGCAACTTGTTGTTTTTGTAGGTATAACTAGATTGACAAACATTTACATAATAAAACAATGCAATATTGGTGAATTCAGATATGGCCAATTACTACATTTTGAAAAAGTTTTAGCAAATTGAAGGCTACATATGAAAAGACTAAGGTAGGTGGAAGAAATGGTAAGTGATTTGTTATCTTTTGTTTCTAGTTTTTTTTTGTTTATTTTCCTTATACAATTTATGGTTTTGCAAATTTACAATGATTTTGTTGAAAAAACACATTTTGATACTGTTGGTGTTACTGGTGTTGTGTCTATTGGTGGTATTGGTGTTATGTTTGATGGTGTGGTTATAAGTTCTCCTATACCTTGGGTTCATGATTCTTCCATTGTTGTTGCATTTAGAGGACCTCTTTTCGACATCCTACTTAGTGTTCCATCTTTTAGTTGTAGTGTTATTGTAGGCTTTGCAAATTAAGAGACAATTGTCAATCAAGTTCCTATTGAATCTGGTGTTGGTTCTATGGATTGAAGGAAGAATGTGGTGCAAGTTGCAGATTCTGGCATTGTTAGATCTGGTGGATATAGATCTGTGATGGATTCAAAAAATTCATTTGGGAACACCATGTTTGAAAAAGAGCCACCCAAGTATAAGGATTAGTTGGATACCATTTTCCCACATCGCCCTTTTGAAACAATCAATGTTAACACTACCTTCGGCCATGTCTTTAATCATTTGTAGAATTGCCCTATTAGAATTATGTATGCAGTTGATCCTAAGTCTCTCCCCAATTTAGGAGATAAGGTTTGATTCTTGATGTTTCATATTCTTGATAGAATTCATTTGCTAACTTTGATTCTTATTTATACACTAGTAGAAGACCCCTCTATTTTAACCAAAACGTTTTCAAGTAGATGTGATTTGCAACTAAATTTTTTTAATTTTTATATTGAATAATGTCAATTACCAATGAAGTCAACTCATCAACTAAAGTAGTTTTCAACTAGTTGTTTTTTTGCCAGATTTTCCATTGAATATTCTTGGCATCAATAATGTTTATACGTTGAAATGCCTACTACATTAATAAATAGTGAAAAACATGTCTTAAGTAAAAGGTCATTCTTGGAATATTCTTAACATTTAAGGTTTTCTAGTTGACACATAATCAAGACATTAACCAATGTTCAACTATTTTGGTGACACCATCAACACATGCATGGATGAGAAAATGTATTAAAGGATGGATGAAATGTAATTTCATTTGCAACTTTGTTGTAACTATCTTTCAATTCAATCAAACAACTAATAGGTGATTTTGTTTTTATGCATGTCATATATGTTAATATTTATGTTAAATTTTGATAACATTGAATTATATGAAAATTTATTTGCATAAATGAATAATTATGTGTGACATGATTTTTGTAATGCATATAAAATTTGAATAAATTCTCTTGAATATAAATTAATAATTTAATCTTGTATATGTCCATACATGTAATATTTTATTTTTATGTAGACCAAATTTAATTTACAATATATAATTGATGATAATTAAATTATGAAATTCTAATGCTCATTCTTTTTTTTTCATGTGATAGCTTAATATTTATTAAAAATTAGGATCAAAATTCATGAAACATTAAATAACATGTAGTTTTAATTTGTAAAAGTGAATGGTTATATGTATGATGTAATATATTTTTTATGCATTCAAACAATAGTATTCAATTTTGAAATAAAATTAATATTTTTTTGAAATATAAGTTGATAATAATGCATATGTTCAATATATGTAATTTCTATTTTTGTGTAAATCAAATTTATTTTTCAATATATCAACTGATGATAGATGATTAATATTTTTGTGGAACTCCAATTCTTTTTTTCAAATATATATGATGACTAAGTTATATTTGTTCAAATGTTATCAAAATTCATTAAATTGAAATTACACGTAAATTTTATTTGTAAAAATGAAATTTTTGTAGTATGCAATTTTTTCATTTAAATAATAATAATAATAATAATATAATAATAAATTTAAAATATTGTGTATTGAAACTAGAACCTGTGACCGAAGGAAAAAACTCTAGATTAATCCAAAAAATTTATTTAATGTCAATTTAAGAATCTCATAATAAAATGATAGATAATGTAATGTATTACGACATATTTTTGTATATGGTGTAATGCATAATGCATGACAAACAATTTTTTTTATTCTTCAATTTTTTTAATAATTTCAATTTATCATCCCAGGTAGTGCACAATAACCTAGAGGCCAAGTTTGTGATGTTTTGAACTTTAGAAAACAAGAAGCCACCACAATAAGGAAAATTTCCAAAACCTTAAAATCAATTTGACTACAAGTCAATAATCAAACAAATTGATCTTTGTTGCCAATCATCATTTCAAGGCACACCCATCTTCAACAAATAATACTTGCCACAAAACCAACTTAATGTCATTTATAAAAGCTTGTTTTAGCATAAAGACAAACCATGATCATGCCTAAACAAACCATCCTTATTTTGACAAAAAACAAAGAGAATATGATTAGAAATTTATCTTATTGGAAAAACATTATTTTCTTTCACCTCATGCTTGATCCCAAAAAACATTCTTTCAAGGGAACTTGAAAGAATTTGTCTTTCATGAAAAAACAAGAACACGGGATTTTAGTTACCTACGTAAACCCACCCATCAACTAATACCTCTTTAATGAGGTCTTCACATTTGTAGTAGCTAGAAAACAAATAGCTACCACATATGCAAATACCTCTTTGTGGAATCATAGTGTTGAAAACATCATAGTTGAGTTTAAGAATTGATTCTAAACATACATCAATGTTGGGCATATTAAGTGCGCCCATTGTTCCATTTGTGGAAATCACATCTTGCACTTGGATGAAGCTTGTTGCACGCGTCTTTGTCAATCCTAGAAAAGCCCAACAAGTAACATATAATGTGAGGCAAATCAAAAAATCAATTTGTTAGCTCTTTTTGTGCAACAACAAAAAATCAACTTGCAAATTTTATGTCTAAAGACTATCCCTACCCCAACATTTAATAATCCCCAGAAAGGGTGGTTAGGGGAAAAAAAATATACATTCAATCCAAAATCCTATGATTTGAGCTCCGAATCTCCCATCTAGGTAGGACCAACATCTACCTATGGACTACCAAGCCCTTATTGCAAATAAACATAATACATTATTTATATGTATTTTTACATTAGCAACTTCAATTGAAAGTTTCAAAATTTTCTAGA
>Ga0209611_10013412_pt1 | contig 11258 bp, 6 predicted proteins | sample S1TSphgellanicum_3_FD_187693 | JGI IMG/M metagenome (GOLD analysis project Ga0209611, IMG submission 187693) | Host-associated microbial communities from peat moss isolated from Minnesota, USA - S1T2_Fc - Sphagnum magellanicum MG (SPAdes) (version 2) | ecosystem: Host-associated > Plants > Peat...
GAGGTCTAAAACAATGATTACGGTGGCATGCCACTTGCACGTAAGGAAATCAGGGTGATTCTTGGCTTTTAGTGGTTGGAAGTCAAATTGTCAATTTGACTTTCGACCCTTCTTTTGGCCATAATTAATGTTTTAATTACCCAAATGCATCATGCGAACCCATTTTAGACATCTATTTCCAAGATCTTTTTAATGATATAAGGAACTTTTTAATCCAATGGGTTTTGACCCTTGTAATTGTTCTATGAAGATTCAGGACTTTAACTCCCAAAGTGGGAGTTCACTTGGGAATGTGGGGGTTCATTCTTTCACACTTTTCTACACTACCAGGAGTATGAATGTGACTCCCAAGCTTCATTCTTGGCCCGCACCTTCGTAAGCCCTTACTTTAGTCGTGAGCCCAAGGTTAAGGTTGCGACAAGTGAGATGAAAAAGGCTATGTAATTTTTTAAATTTTAATTTACATTTGCCTTACAAGTGGCAGTGTGTAATTGGTGGTATTGTAGTTGTAAAAAATGGTGATTAGTTACATTTAATTATACTATCAAAGGATGAAATGTACATTTGAATATATATTTCATCCACAAGACTTGTGATAATGTCATGCTTAAATCATATTTGCAACCACATGTTGTGTGTAATTAAATTTATGCAACTAATGAAAATTTTAGTTGCGTTCCATGATGTACCGTCCTTTGCCTTATGTTCCTTTCAGTTCATGTGTTCGAAAACCTTTGAAATTTTTCATGTCTTGAAGCTATTGAATGAGACATCTTTTCTAGATGAGATCGACAGTTGCCCTTTTCTGAACTATAGCAATAATAACAAACCAAACTCTAAGACTTGTGGTGATCTCCTTTGAAATGATGTTATATGGGTCATGGGTTTTCCTTCTTAGTGATGTTTGAAATATGTTGATTCTTTAAAGGCTGTAAGATGCCAGGAATAGGACCAAGTGCTAAGTTGATTAAAGAGTGAGTTTATAGTATGGTTGTTTGTTGCTAAATTAATAGGGCTATTCCTTGTACAAGAATTCTGGTGAGATTTCATAGTTGTTGGAGATATCTCACCTTAAAGGGTTGTAACTTTTCTGCAGATAGCAGGAAGCATGTGCATTTGTCATCTTACCCATCTCTTTTTTTCCAAAAAGAAGGGAATCAATCTAGAAAACTTTGGCCAACAATGACAACCATGCCTGTGAAGTCGCAATTGCTGCATTTACACATAGGCTACAACCAAATGGTGCTTCTTGACTTGTGTTGACACAATTTCTTCCTGAGTACAATTCCAATAATTACACTTTCTTTGATGACTTGATATAAGGTGATGGTTGGGAGTTTTTTTCCAATCCCCAAACACATAAATGCATACATTGACAACTTGTGTTGTAAGTGTGCAATCTTGAGTTTTTTTAATGTGATAAAAGTTTTCAAGTTCCAGCTAGTTCAATCAAATTTACTAGCTTCAGATTTATGCCCAATATAAAATGTTTGAACACACAAATACTAACCCCTTAGAATGCTATGGAAACATGTTAACCTCAAAGGTGCATTCGGAGGTCCAACCCTTTGCACATGGGGGTCATCAACCCCAAATATTTGGAACAAGAATTTGGAAATCTAAATAGCAAACCATATATATTTAGACTAATATTTGCATGCTTGAAAATGTGTTCATTTTGCAACACAAAAATACAAGTTGCAAATGACATACAAGAAATTTGTAGTGCAAAAGACATGTAGACAGATGTTCATCTTTTTGAAAATGCTCAAAAAATCTCATGACACAGAAGAAGATGAGAGTTTGCAACATGAAAAGACATCCAAAAATGAATCCAATATATATGCCCAATAAGCACCTCAATCATCCTCTATGAAACTAAGAGGATTAAAATGTGGCCATGAGAGCTACATTGTTGTTCGTGGATCTTCAACAAAACAATTACTGGAAAAGGAAGACGATCCTGACCCAATGGATGTTTTTTTCCTCATCTTTTGTTCGCAGCTGTTTTAAAGATTGAAAATGGCTGATCCTTAAGATGCTAGAGTTCTAATATCACCGTGTGTTGCTTGATGGGTAGGCCAATTGGAGATTGCACAACTGATGGACATAAAATCAATACATCACACTACTGGGGCTGGGGTATGACATGAACAAGCTTTGAAGCAAATGAAGGGATGATTTCTATATTTTGTTTATCATGATCTGCTTTGTAGCATCATTATCCAATATGGCGAGTGCTAGCAATTTCTCCACCAAAAGACCTATTGATTCCAATTTTGTTGATGTTGTTGCTTGGACAGCTTAAATTGGTGATCTTTAAGTGGTCTTGAACCAACAGGTAGTTCCCTCTGTTATGCTAAATTTTTGCACTAATTGTGATAGTGTTGCAGACATCAAGCTTTCTAGACATCAATTTACTATACCCATTCTTGACATTTCCTGAACCTGTTCTCCTATTTGGGCTCAAACCAAATAGGACAGAGTTTCATCATCATCATCTTCTTCTTCATCTTTGTTGTTTTGGGGTTTTGACTCAAGAAAAATCGGATTAGGGTTTGCTAGGGTTTCCGGTCAATGGAAAAAGCTTGTTGAAACAACTCACCCACTACAGGCGCTTGCTTTCCTTGCGAATTTCGTTTCTGCAGTTTTGATGATGATGATGATGATGCTGTTGTTATCGGCTTCTGATCATGACTATGGCAGCAAGAGATGATGGATGTTGTACAGAGAAGGAGCAGGGTTGAAGACACCAGTGGGAAGTATTTGTGTGTGTGTGTGAGAGAGAGAGAGAGAGAGTTGAGTGAAGAAACTTGGTGAGGTAATTGTGTTGACAGCGAGCACAGAAGACGTGCAGGAGGGAGAGGTCGAAGACACTAGTTCGGAGTGAAGAATGCCAGAAATATCCTGTCCTGCAGAGGTACTGAAGGTAATTTTTCCCCTTTTGAATGGGGCGGATTTGGCAGCATGTATGTGTGTGTCGAAGTCATGGAGGCAGTTAGCCAAGGACGACTACTTGTGGAAGCGTCTGTGTGCACAGAGATGGCCATCCACTTGTCACAGCCAGGGATCATCCTTAGCTATTGGAGAATCCAGAGGTTATCACAAGCTTTTCGCTAGCTTTTCTCAGAAGCGGCAAAGAAGCCGACCTATGCCAGCACCCAAGCTCACATTTGATGATTTGGAATTTTATGTAGATATCTGGGAGGGTACTTCTTCTGTGTATTCAGCTGTTGTTAATGGAGCTCTCGTCCGTACTCAAGTTTTCAATCCTCCAGCAGGAATTTGTGAAAGTATGCAGGTCCATCTGCAATCCCAGGCTTACAAGATGGCAGTACCTGTGTCATCACAGTTTGAGGTCTGTTTCAGTGAAGACATTCATGTGTCCTTATTGGTAAGAAGGCGAGACCAGGATCGAGTTGCTTGCATCATAGGCAAGTCAGGATTCGATTATGTGGATGGACCGGGTTACAGAGCTCATGCTTATGACTACCTTCAAATCTCACCCTTGTACCCATTTGTATCTGAAATCAGGGCATGGATTGCACTCCTCTTAGTTGATGGCAAATGCGGTCGAATGGAGGTGTTTGGAATTGAGCTTGACTTTACTGATGCAGCCAACAATGACAACGAAGTCCTTTGCTTATTGGAGATCCTTGACTGGAAGTAAGTGCTGCTAACATGAACTTTTCCTTGTACCCTAACTAGCTAGCAACAGAGAAGCAGAACCCGCAAACATGTAGATAGATAGTCAAGCTTTCACCAGTGGTGGGAAGCTTTCTGTGGCCTGCTGCCCTTGTATTCCAGTGGACTTTTTACATTACTCCCTTTGAGCACAATTCACAACTCTGTATCAAGTTTCCTGTCAATGTTATGTAGAAACATGATTCACAGAAGTGAATTGTGTAAGGAAACCTTGTCTGAGGTTAACAACATGTGTGAATTGAGTACTTCAGCAATTTTGTCATCTTCAATTTCATGCAAAGATTATATGGCATATACTTTATATAGTTGCAACCCATTCGCAAATTATCATGTATTGAATGGTCATTGTGTTGCAAATGTGTGTGCGCGCACTGTTGTGCTGTTGTGCTATTCTTCATAATTGTTCCTGGATTGAAGTTTGAAGATCCAGTGTTTCTTCTAGGGTTTTGAAAAGAGTGCTAAGGTGGCTTCCAACTCTGCAACAACAGAGAAGAAGTGGGTAACCACCCAAGGGTTTTGGAAAAGGAAAGATTCTGTTGCAAATTCCCTTTTTTGGGAAATAAATTCACCAAAAATTGCCACAATTGCCTACAATATGAAAAGAAGCTCAAGATTTTATTTACTTTCGTATTTTGAATATTGCCAAAATTCAGCGAAATATACCACTTATGAATGAATGATCGCCGCTTGAACAACATCACACAATTTAAGAAAAGGAACATTGATATGACTACTACAAATAACTTCTTTAAGCTAAAAGGAGTTTATAATAGGGCAAGACAAAGGGAGAAAACTTGAATCACTAAAGGTCTATCAAAACCTTCACCTACTTAAAGTCTTGTTAGGTTTTTCTTTTCATCTCTCTCTAACTTTCCACCTTCTTTTTTTTTCTTTTTGCTTTATGTCCTTACCTTAAACAATAGCTGCAAAGTGAAGGCACAAGGATGACAATGACACAAAATGGATCCCCCAATGACAACAACATCTTTCTAGCAAACTTTATTTTAGGGAATTTCTTTTAGAGCCAAAATGGCAATCACTTGTTGGAAGGTGAAAAAGAATTGGCAATAGTCCTTTAAATGACCTAGTCAAATCTAGCTATCAACCAAAATACTAAATATAAATTTTTACCTACAAAAATAAATTTATGGCAACGAAAACTCTTCAACAACACTTGAATTTTGATTTTTTCGATTTTTCATTTTGCCAACAAACAAAATTTCACCAATAATTTTTTTTGATTTTCTTGATTTTCTTCTCCTTCTCCATGCCTTCCTTCCTCTACTCATTTCTTTTGCTATGTTCCTTTACCTCCCCCTCCCTCCTCCTATACTCATTTCTTCTTCTATTTTTTTTTCCCTTTCCTTCTTCCTTCACCCATTATTTTTCCACTTTCTCTCCTTCCTTCCTCCCTTTTCTCCATTCATGGTTTCTTTGCTTCGGAGGTGTTGCTCTTTGGTTGGGTTGTGTCGTTGTGTGTTTTTTCCCCATGTCTCTTACAACATTATATGCAATGTTGCAAATGTTGTTGTTATTTGTGTTCTTCTTTTCCATGTGTGTTACAAACTACAATGTTCTTTTCAATGCAATTTCATCTTGTAACGTTTTGTATGACAATATGATAATGTTGCATTCTTCTTTTCTACATCTATTGCAAATTAAAAATATTCAATGCAACCTCATCTTGCAATGTTTTTTTGCGATGTTGTAATGTTTTTCTTTTCCACATCTACTATAAACTATAATGTTTTTTTTCTTTGGAACAATGAATTGGCTTCCAAAAAGCATTGCAAAAATAATTCCAAATTAAATTCTATTAATGAAGTTTTTAAAAAAAAGTTCATGTCACTTAACCCCCATTAAACTAATTGAGGTATTTGATGTTCTAGCTTCTGTAGGAAGGTTTCCTCCCTTTACAACCTCAAAATCTTATAGATCAAGGTTTACAATATCCACAACTTCAAAAGCTTTTGGATTAATGTTTACAACATTTGAAACTCCTTTCACTAATTATTTACCACTTTCTAATTCTATATTTTCTCTTGATTTTGAACCTTTTTCTACTAATTATGTAGGTGTTGATATTTTATGGTTTGATGATGGATCCAACATGTACTTACAACTATCAAAATTTGTTGTTTTTTCCCAAGTTCCTAAAATGAATGGCAATGTTCAATTATTAGCAAATTGTTACTCCCTTACAATTTTGTCAAATTTTGATAATTTTGAAGCCCTTCTTGTAATCGATGTCTATGGTAACCATGTTTTTTTTTCAAATGATGTTATTGTTTTTACAATTGACTACGATGTGGTTCCTACCATTGATGATGAATATGTTATTGACGAAGGATCCAAGTTTAAGTATTTCTTGTGTTGATAAGACTAAGTTGGATAATGTTAATAGAGGCAATTGCAAAGCCAACAAATATGTTGATGTTTGGGCTAAAAATGCTTTTGTTGAATGACGAAAGTTCTAAAGTTATGAAATTAAAACATTCATTACAAATTTTTCTAAAGATGAAAATTTTATTATGGGGTTCATTGATATATGTCATTTTTTGTTTTTCAAATTGTAAAATATGGGAGTTTGTACCCTCCCACTAAATAAGTACCTTAATTCAATTTTGATTGTATGTTCAAATTTTTGAATTAATGTTCATAGAGGTTTAAAAATTTGGAAATGTCCATTTACAAACTTCATCTATGCAAAATTCCCATGATATTTTTCATTTTATCTTTTTTACATGTCTGTTATCTTTCCATTTCCTTTTTGTCTTACGTTTCTACCTTAAATTGAACCCACAAAATGGACCTCCCAAAACATGAGGTTGTCAAACAATGTAATTTTTTTTCCCTCCTAGTCCTTTTCCCTCCTTCTTTACTCATTTCCTTTACTATACTTTATTAATTATATAGATAGTAGATTTGATGTTCAAATTTTTGGATTAAGGTTTACAACATTCAAGTTTTTATATTTGGATTTCATTAGGTTAAATGTTAATTGAGTTTTGTTGGAATATAACATTCAATCTTTGATATGAGGTATTGACCATTTGATTAAGTAAAGACAAAACTAGCATGTTATTGAATCAAATGTAGCTCCTATTGTCCCACTCAATATTTTTACTAAAGTTAGGTACCATTGGGTCAAGGTTGTTGGTGATAAAATGAAATTGAAGTCATTTAATGTTAGTTTTGGAAAATTCATTAAAAATTCTAATGTGCTTTTTATTCAAAAGGAACAATAGACATTTGTTGAGTTAATGTGTTAACTCATGTTTCCATCTAAATCTAATATGCGATTTGGTTTTTTTTTAATCAATTTTTAAGGTGAAAAGTTATTTTGAATTACAAAAAGTTGAATCCAATTTTATTTAATTAAAATTTTCTTCCTATTGGGGTTGTTTTGAAGTTTTGTTAAAAGTTTCTAAAAACTATCATATTGATATTCTGTGACATTTTGTTTATAAATAGACCATTTATGGATTATTTAATTAGTGATGTCATTATTATTTTTAAGGAATTGACTCATCATCATCCCATTGAATGGTTTGATGATAAATAACTTAGTCTTTATCTTCTTTTTTTATGTTTTTCATATTTAAAATTTTTTAAATGATGAAATTTGGTTCACTACAGCTCATGTTGGTTGTAATTAGCTATGGCAAATTGTTGATGTTCTAATTTTTTACTATTTTTCCTTGAAATAAAAAAATATTTCCAACAAAATTGGAAAAGGAGTTGGAATTATTTAAATGGAAGAAGTTTTTGTTCCAAAAGAATATGACATGGAAGTTATAAATCAATTAAATTTCATTTCATATGAAAAATGAAAATTTCCACTTTTAAAATATTGTTCCTTGCATTCTATTTTTTATTTTAATTTATGTTGTTATTGTTGCAAATTAAGTTTTTTCATTTGTGATTTACATTTTTTTTAAAAATTGCAAGTTCAACCAAATCAATAAACATTTATGAAACTTCTATGCAACATATTATCAATAATGAATTGAAAGGCACTTGTTTTCTTCATTACAACAACATTATTAGTAAAGAAAAATATTTGAAAAGACAAAGTTAAGTTGTTTTAGGTTTTTTGATTTGATTTGATTTTTGTTTCTTTATTATAATTGTTTCTTTGTTGTGCAGGACTTCCATGTTGAAGATAGTGATGTGATTTGGTTTCTATTGATTCAATTTTTCAAAAAAATTTAGTTTTGGTTGATGTTGGTATGTCCTTTATGTTATGCAAGAATTACCAAATTTTTTATTTAAAAAATATTTTGTTTTTGTTTTTTTTATCTTCATGTATTATTTTTACAAGAGGTTCCTTTTGAAAATCAAATTGGTTTTGAGCCTTTTAATTCAATGGTTCTTATTGACAAAAGTTCAGAAATTAGTATTGTTGTTATTTTTGTTTCAAGGTCAAGTGTTTTTATTACCACTTTTGGTTTTGTTTTAAAATCAAACAAATCTATTGTTGTTGTTTTTGCCTCAAAGTTGTTGATTTTTTATTTGAAGTAAAATTGTGTTGTAAAATCAAAAGTCGAAGGAACTTGATGTTGATTTTGATAATGGCAACTTTTATAATAAAATGTTTATTGATTTTGAACTTGCTAAGCATGAGCAATGCATATAAGGCCATTTAAGGTTCACAACATTTCCTTTGATAGCTACTTGAAGTCCCCAATGTCAACACATTGTTTAGACATGTGTTTAGCCATTTATAGAACTATTTGGTGACCATTAATTTTCATGTGGTTGATTGTTTAGACATGTGTTTAGCCATTTATAGAACTATTTGGTGACCATTAATTTTCATGTGGTTGATTTGAAGAGCACTTTGAAATCAATTTTTAGTTTGCCAATAGATGTAATAGAAAAGTCATTGTGATTTGTTTATGATGTTCTTTGTTTTTTAGTTACTAACTTTACATTAAATAATATTTTCATAAGTTTAATTTTATTCACAAATTTGATCTATTCAGAAATCATGATACAAATAATATTTGATTCAAATAATAGTTTGAAGGAGAATTTGTTCAAAAATAATACTAAGAAGAAATTCATTACTTAGCCATTTGCAATATCTTCAAAGTTGTTTGGCTTTAGGGGTGAGGTAATTGGCGGCAATTGACTTTATAGAGTGATTTTGCAATCTCCTTGACATTAATGTTGTAGCATTTTGGGTACAAACATATAATTCTTCAAAAAATGTTGCCAAATTTTGGATTTTGCCATAACATATAATTTTTAAAAAGCTTTTGGCTATAAACTAAAATATTGCAAAAAAAATAAATTCAATGTTAACAAGAGAATATTTGCCAACTTTAATTTTTGAATGATTCAAGAATTGAAAATTCAATGATTCTTGGGGAATCTTAAATAAACACAAATGTTTTCAAAGTGAATATCCATTTTTTGTGACTTGGCAACCTAACAACTAATGGGACATTAGTAAAATCATTTTTATAGGAATTAATTAACCAATAAAAAACTTTCAATAGAAGAGTACCAAATTCAAATGTGGTATTCATCCACTTTTCTTGTACAATTTCCTTAACCACATTATTGCCCACATTCTTGTTCTATTGTTACCATTATGATTTGATTATAAATAAAAAATAAAAATTAAGACAAAAGACCATAGATCTCGAACATGGACAAGATGGTGTGACCTCACAAACATTTAATAATTTTGGACAATGTTCAAAGCCTTTTTTTTTCAACTATCAATAGTGGCAAGTTTAGTGTCATAAACACGACAAAAAAACTTGTAATCATATCATCTTTGTTTATATTGTTATTTTCCCCTTAAAATCTAGTAGATATATAATGTGCATCATATTAAAACCTATGTAATTATTAGTTTTGTGCGAGTATTGATTTTTTTCTTTTTAAATGTGATTTTGGGTATTATATATTTTATAACTTTAGTTACCTTTTTCAAGTAAGGTTTGAAATTTTCCAAAAAAAATTCCAAGACCTTTATGTATTTTTCCCAACTCATGGCAAATGATCAAGTATATTATTGTTTAGGGTTCTTAAAATGAATGTAGTTTCAAGTATAGTTAGGATTTAAGGTTATGATTTCAAACGTTATCATTTGATTCAAATTGAGATGGATCTTTTCATTTTGTTTTCCTACATAAGATTTTTTTGGGAAAACATTGACCAAAATTTATTAGATTTCAAATATATATCTTTTTAAATCACCAAATTTCTATTTTAAGTTGTGCTAAGTAACCATAATATAGAAGGATTTTCAAAGAAATATCTTGTGATTTTTTTTTGTATAGCCAATTATGGTTAAATCTTTAATGATCACTATTTTAACAACATTGTAAAAAGGAAAAATAAATAAATATTAATATTAAGAAAATTGTTGATAATTGTCTTTATTATCCCCATGAACCATTAGCTTGAGAGATTTTTTTAAAAAAAAATTGTAAGTTAATTCAAAGGCACTCTTTTTTGTTGTCTATTCTTACAAAAATATGAACTAAATCATGAGAAAAAATAAAATGTTATTGACAAGTTGGAGATGGTTGGTGAATTTATTATTATTTTGTATAGTAATTATGCTTCAATGGCATATTGAACCTCATTGGCAACAAGAATTGAGAATTCATGTGAAAAAAAAAATGCAAATAAGAACTAGAAAAATGTAGGAAATGAATTGTGTGTATCAAAATTGATGAAAAATGATGTTTTTCATCCATGTCAAAAATACAAATAATTTTATAATGTGGGCTAGAAAACATTCAAAAATAATATTTCATGTGCCAAAAATTCATTTAAAAAAAAAAGAAAATCTGGCATTGAGGTGCCACCAAATCTGTCAAATATTATAATATTTTTTCAACTTTTAGGATTTGACAATGAAAATAATTAAATCTTTTTTTGTAATAACTTTTATATGTGTTTGGATTATGCAACACTACCATAACTACATAGCAAGGTCATTCATTGTTGAAATAAATAAATAAATAATTAATTTTGGAGATTAAGGTTTGTCTTGTCAATAAAAAAATTAATTAAAATTTGATTTTTTTTTGGAATTTGAAAGAATTTTTTTTTCTAAATTTGCCAGACCCTAATAATAATATTATTACTATTGTGCCCGAGACAGGTGATGGATGAATAGTTGCAAAGTGATGTCGAAAACGTGAGCATTCGTCTTTTTGTCATTCGTATGTTAGGGTTTAAAGCTCTAAACCCTAAAAGCAGAAACCCTAAACCCACGATTGTCACTGTCGTCGCTCGGGGAGAGAGGGAGGGAGAGAGGGACACAGGAACGCTCTTACGCGCGCTCGCTGAGTGAGGACCGACAGACGGAAGGAACGAAGAGAGCTCCTTTTCCGAGGGGATATCAGAGATATATTTGAAGAGGGAGAGATGGAGGCGGGGAGGGAAGGTGAGGGTAGGAAGGGAGTGAGAATACGGCTCAGGTTTGAGGATGAGAGTATTCTCAGTAACCTGCAGCGGCAGGAAGGATTGGCCAAATGTTGGTATTGGATCCACTCGGGCGTGGTTTCTATTGCGCATTTAGC
>Ga0209611_10013413_pt1 | contig 11258 bp, 3 predicted proteins | sample S1TSphgellanicum_3_FD_187693 | JGI IMG/M metagenome (GOLD analysis project Ga0209611, IMG submission 187693) | Host-associated microbial communities from peat moss isolated from Minnesota, USA - S1T2_Fc - Sphagnum magellanicum MG (SPAdes) (version 2) | ecosystem: Host-associated > Plants > Peat...
CTCTTCAACTTCCTCCTCCAAGTGTCTCTCTTTGTTGCACCTTCGTCTCTTGTTTGCTTGCTGAGAAGCTCTCTCCCACCTCCACAGTTTTGTTTCTCTCTCTCCTCTCTCTCTCTCTCTCTCTCTCTCTCTTCAGTTCCCAATTCCTTTTTTTTAATAAATTAAATAAATTAATAATATTAATCTAATATGTAAATAATTAATCAAAATAAACTTTTAATTTAATTTTAGAATTAAATGATTTTCTAATCAATTAAGTTTAATTTTTCTAATTTCTAATTTTTAGTTCTGGCGAAAATGTAGCCAAAAAGGAGAAATTTACAAACTGAAATTTCGGAAAAGAAGTGATTTAGGAGGTTTTCAGTCACCAGAAAGAAGTGAGATTTTTTTTTTTTTAAATTTTTTTTTTTAAAAGAGTTAAAATTGATAGATTCGTATACTTGGTTTTGGTTTTTCCTTGTGTAGCCAAAAATAAAGAAGGATGATTAAAGATTTTGCTACTTTAATTTTTGGTCTATTGAAAGATTTGGATAAATCTTCCTAGGCATGATCGCCATTTTGGCTACAAACAAAAATTCCTAAACAAAACACTGGGACTCCCATCTTGTTTGTATAGTTTGGATGAGGTTGTTGTTGTTGTTTTCTTTTTCTTTTTTAATTAAAATTTTATTTTTCAATTTTGTGATATCAAAGACTTCCCCCAAAAAAAATCCCTAAAAATCTAGCAAATTTAGGTATTGGAGTTTTGCACGAGAAAACCAAAAATTTCCCAATTTTTTGGTTGAAAATAAAAGACAAAAATCTTTGTTGGAAAAAAACACTAGTTTGGTATGATTAAGTGTCTATTCCAAACAATAAAGAGATTTTGTTGACATTAGAGTTATCCTTAAAGTCACCCTCTCTTTCGGCCTGCTTTCACCCCTTATCCCTTTCTTTTAGTGGCATCTGCACAGTAAAGAAATTTAATTAAATCTCAGTATGAAATGCTAAAACTCAGCATTTAATGCACAAGGTTCCAGAGTAATTACAGTAGGAGCAGTGAAAATGCAGCAGCAGTGAAAGGGCTGAGGGAAAAGGAGAGACAGGATTAAACATCAAACTCAGTTTATCACCAAAATTGGTGGAAAAACTAGTTGGGGGGTCCCAGTTATTTCGTTTTGTAAAATTTTCATTCCCAGTCACACCTTTGATGCTTTATTATGCTGAAACTAGCTGTTCTCGCGCCCTAATTGCATGACTTCACCTATAACTCTATTGTCCCATCTTGTTTGTATAGTTTGGATGAAGAAAGTTTTGATTTTTCAATCATATGATGTCAAAGATCTGACGATATCTTTCATAAAAACTTGCCAATTTAGGTATTTGGATTTAAACTGAAAACCCAAAATTTTCCCAGTATTATAGTGAAAAAAAACGACCAAAAAAATTGTTGGAAAAAAGGACTAGTTTGGATTGATGATCTAATTTAAACAATAAACAGATTTTGTCAACATATACATCATGAAATTGTCACATCATAGGTATTTTTTGCAATTTTTGTGATATGAAAAATTTGGCAAAATTTCACAAAAAACTAGAAAAACTAGGTAATTGAATGTACACTTTTTAAGAAAATCCAGAAATTTCCCCAATTTTTTGGTTGGAAAAAGGACAAAATTTGTCCAAAAAAAACACTAGTTTCCAATGATTATCTATTTTCAACAATAGAGAAATTTTGTTGACATATAGATGATGAATTTGTCATCTCATATACCCAAGGCTGTTTTTTTTTTTTGGGGGAATTTTCAACTCTTGGTGACCGAATGTTTTTTTGGCAAAAATTGGAAAATTTTGTTTATTTAGTGTAAATTCGAGAAAAACATGTTAAGTTTTTGGGAAAATTTGACAAAATTTTGAAACCACAAAACTGAATTTTAAAAAAATATTGACCCCTTTTTTTAAAATTTATTTTTAGTATAGTTTTGATATGGAAAATAGTGGCAACATTAGGTAGTTGAATTTACACTTTAAAAACAAAAATTTCACAATTTTTTGGTTCAAAAAATAATTTGTCAAGAAAAAGCAATAGTAGTTTGGATTGATCATCTATTGTAAACAATAAACAGATTTTTGTCTACATAAAGTTGATAAATTTGTCATATCATATGCAGGTTTTGATTTTTTGATTTTTTCCATGTTTTGTGAATTAAAAAAATTGGTGAATTTCTCCAAAAATTACTTAAATTCCAAAAAAAATCTCAGTTTCTTTTTTAATTGAGAAAATGACAAATTGGTTGGGATAAAATCACTAGTAAATATGGGTTTTTTTTTGGGTGTGAAATTTCACACCACTATGAATTTTTGTTGAAAAAAAGGGCATATTTTGTTGCAAGAAACATTTTTTTTTGGGAAAACAATTTGCCAAAAAGGAACAAGTTCATCCCATTTCTATTCTTGGTTGTAGAAGGTAGCCAAACTATAAGAGGGATTTTTTAAAAATAGGTCCTAAAGACTAATTGCCATTTAATTCTACATCCCTCTTGGAATGCTCACCACTGATGCCAAAACAAAAAAATTGAAAAAAAAAAAAAAAAAAAAAAATTAAAAAAAAAAAAAAACAAAAAAAGGCCTTTCTGATCATATTTGATTTTTGCATTATTTTGGTGAGGAAATTTTTGTCAAATTTAAGATTCCATTTTTTTCCCAATGTTTTGTTTGGAAAATTTGACAAAATTCGTTGGGAAAAAAACACTGGTCAAATGTAGTTTTTGCATTATTTTGGTAAGGAAAATTATGTTTACCACTTTCTATTTATCGTCTAGATATCAATGATTTTTTTATTTTTTGAAAAATGATTTTTGTTTTTTTTTTTTTTCCAATTTTGTGATGTAGTTTCTAAATGATGATCATCCATAAGAAAATTTAGCCAAATGTGGCTATAACCAAAATATGAAAGTGAAAATTAAGATTCTTCTATATTGTTGGTGACCTAATGGAAACTTATCATAGAATCTGGTGATTTTTTGACATGTAACATTTTTTGCATCAAAATTTGGTGACTAGAAAATCCAACAACACTTACTTGGTGACTAGAAAATTCAAAGACACTTTTTTCTTTTTTTTTCCATTTTGGTAAAACAAAAAAATTAATTTGCCAATTGGTGAAATTTCACCTGGAATTTTTTTTGGCTAGGTATCCTCAATTGCCATTTCATGAAGGCCACAAAGTTGAAGACCACATCTGGAGTCTTGACGCATTGATAGGAATGATGATAGAAAAAAATTGTTCATATATTGATGATAGTTTTTATGATTTGTTTGGTTAAAGAATGCACTTGCACATCAAAAAAAAACAAAGAAGTGTAAAATCTTGGGTGCAAAATCCAAAGAGACCTTCTCCAAAGAGGTGCCATTTCACTTTTTTGTTGCAAGAATGGATCAAATTTTTGTTGGTTTAGATTTCACTATTTGTTACACTCATGACATTATCATGTTCGATTTCATTGTGTTCAGAATTTCCATTGTGGAGGAGCAATGATCATCATCATCACCTTCCAAAGCTGTTTAAGCATGTAAGAGCACATGAGTTCAAGTTGCATCCAAAGAATTTGTGACAAAAATTCAATAACACAGTTTAGAAGAGGAGGTGCATTGGTCTACAAATGGGTTTTGCTTCCCATGTTTGTGAATGTAATTTTAGGTCTTGCATTTGGGCTTTGCAAATGAATTTGATATTGGTTGTTGTGCTCCATAAGATTGGCACTCAACAATACAAAAAACCAATGCAAAAACCTCTTAAGATTTTTCTTAGTTGTATTTGGAGGTATGGTTATAATAAAGCATCAAATCTTGTGGGGCATTCCAGAAAACAGAACACCTGTGCCTGTGAGCACTTTGTTTTCTGAAATGTGTGGGCGTTTCATGTGATGCCCCATGTCAACTTTTGCACTGGGTGACACCTCAGGGGTGCTTACTTCCAGGACTCCCTTGTTCTGACCACCTCGGGCAGGCAGGCACTTACTTCCAGAACTCCTTGCTCCTCGGGCGTTACGTTACCACAAACTCATACAAGCAAAGCATGCACACAAATGAGCCCAACACATACTTCAATAACTATTCAAATCAACAATGGGAGCTGGGTGTCAAACAAAGATTTGGAATAAGTATCCGTGACTATTACAGAAGGAAATGTGAACACCAGTGTTGGGTGGGCATTTGATCTGTTAATAAGCACCAGTTCACATTTATTAAATACTTCAGAACATCTGTGTGATATTTCTGTAGTCACTGAAGAAGAATGCTCCAGTTTCAGACTAATTCATTGGGTGGTGGCGGTAGTGCCCTCATTCAGCCTTTTAAAGGGAGGAAAAAAAGAAAAAACATAAAATTTTGGTAAAGTTTCTGTTTTCTATTTAAAAAGTTTACAGTTTGCAACACTGATGAAGATAATGAAAACAAAACATTTAAGGTGATTTAGATCCACGGATCTTGACTGCAGTTGATATTGATACTAATGTATACTAATGTATAATACAATGATCAAGTTTACAACTCTTTCAGTGGCTAAATTACATTTTGACATGCAGAATAAGTATGCAAATTACACACAAGGATAGAGTTGAAGCAGTACCAGACAAAACAGAATGGCAGCCCCATGCACAGGATTTCACCTAAACTTTTGTGCAAATATGGATGGGGTCCTCAACTGTTGTGGTGAGGTTGGTTTTGCCTCTCCAGTGGACACTGTACCAGCCCATCTCAAATCAGAAATCATTAGTCTACAAATCATTTGTCAATTATAGAAGCCATGTACAAAACAACAGAATTCAAGAGCTCAATTAATCGCTTTGATAAGTTACTTCATACCTCACACTTCACATCAACGGCCATGACAATCATAGCAGTCTTGGAGTAAATGAGGAATGTCCATTTCATGCCTCAACCTCCACATATTGGTTGCTGACCTCAGAATAACTATTATGCTTAGCACCCATTATAATATTTCACGTGGAGGCCTGTGTACAAGAAGCCTACAAAGCTTGGATTTGTGGACAAAAAAAACAAATTCTCTGATGTCCAATTGTGAGCTAAAGTAGCCACAACAAGGTCAGCTCACCCGTTCCTGCCCAGAGCACAATTGACACATCTCTCATGGTGTCATCAACTCTCAAGTCAATGACCTGTTCACATTCACAAGTCATTGTATCATTTGCAAGTCAGGGATGACTGGTAAGAGAAGACAGATTCTTACTGACTATGCTCAACAAACAACAAACTCATGCTCCAGGTGATCATGTTCACAAACAACAATTCAGTAGACTGATTAAACAACACTTGTCCGCACATGGTACTCCCCATCCATATTTGTAAAAATATAACCTGCAAATAGTTTGTAGCTAATTGACTGTATAAAATCCCTGTACCCCAACTGAAATGCAGAGTGAGAGAAAGACGAGATTGAGAAAAGGACAGAGACCAAGCCTATGCTGGCATGATGCTTGGTTACAGAGGTCAGTGGACCCCTGATCCCAGTGGTCCCACATGGAACCTATGAACAAATCCAAGTATGTGTAGTACTTTTGATTTCTTCAATCAACAAAGAGCAGTAAATTGCATACAACAGTTTGACACGTGCACAAAACACACACTTACTCTCACCAAATTCCAAGTGCATTTTTCATGGAGACACTACCTACTACCATTGGACATTTACTATCCCTATCTTAGACCACAGAATCCTGGCTGCTTCACAAAATCACACCAAGTCACTGAGCTATTCCAACAATATCATCTAACAGAGTGCTGTGGGGGCAGAAAAGCTCAATTCCTTGGTAGTTCAGAATATGGCAACTGTAACCTCAAATAGTTATTCCAAAAGTAGCTTGAATTCTTATACCTCAGAGTCCTCCAGTGGCACATAACAAAGCAGCTCAAATAAGACAGATTACCCAATTCTGGAAGCCTAGAAAAAGTGATTGCATTTACGAATGCAATCAAGCAAGACTCCCATTGAACTAATTCCCCTTAAATGGAGACAACTAACAAGCCTGTAAAAGTTTCAGCACAATTCTTGGTCATTGTCACTAAAATGCAGCTGAAACAAGCCCACAGCAGAATTGGTCTGTAGTTGCAATTTAGTACTTGAAGACGCTCCTCAGTACAGAATCCAATAACTGAAATGCTCCAAAACTACAATGACAACACCACCTCCTCTACCCACCATCATTGGTCTGTCTACTAGGCCACAAGATAGAGCTATCCTTATGTTTCCATATCAGTGGGGCTGTCATCACCAGCTCCCACAGAAATACCTCTTGAGCCTGTGCCTTCATGTTGCACCTGTAAGCTTTGTCTGTCATCGGTACCTGTCTCTTCCATTGTTTGCTGCTCTTCCTTGCCAGTCTCCAAACTTTCAATATATGATTGAAGTGTTTTGGGATCAAGAACAACAAAGGGCTCATCAATGCCAACAACAGCAACCCCGCAGTTACCACTGCTCAACTCTTCTTCTTGCAGTGACTCTTTCACTGCAAACAGAGCATGGCGTATCAGTTCTTCCTTGGTGCACTCCATGAAGGTTTCAAATTTGCGCTCCAGGTAAGTCTTTGCAGCCTGAGAACGGGAGCCAATAGCAAATGCTTGATACTCTGAGTAGTTACCCGAAGGGCAGTTCTGATAGAGATGAGGTCCCGTTTCATCCAACCCTGCAACCAGCAAACCCACTCCATAGGGTCGCTTCCATGACCGCTGTGTGCAAACCTACACACACACCAGAAGAGAGAGAGAACAAAAAAAAACTGCCTTAGTTTGCACAAGACCTTGCAAGTACATCAAAGATATGCATTCAGATTTCTCACACAGGAAATCCAATCCAAGAAACAATGCTTGAATTGCACCACAAAGGTGACCAGGACTGACATTGCACATGTAAGTAAGATTTCAAGCCATAGTGAGAAGCAAAGCAAGATGCATGGGATCAAGAGCAGACACAAATGCACAAACCCTAATACCAATGTTAACACACACACATACAGTCAGAGTCTTTATAAAAAGCTGTTTAAACTTCCCCTAGAATAAGTGGTAAACGACTTAGAGACAGGCATCTCTCCCCACAGAGTAAGAGTTCATTCTTTCAGACAACAGTCTTTTGGAGTGTCATCTGAGAGAAAACCCTAAACTGCAAGATATAAGGAACAACATTGCACATATAAGTAAGATTTCAAGGCACAGTGAGAAGCAAAGTAAAATGCATTGGATCAAGCGCAGGCTCTAATGCACAAACCCTAATACCAATGTTAACACACACACAGAGTCAGAGCCTTGATAATAAGCTGTTTAAACTCCTCCTGAAATTAAGAAGTAAATGATTAGAGAGACAGGCAACTCTTCCTGCAGAGTCAGAGTTCATTCTTTCATACATTAGTCTTTGGATTGTCATCTGAGAGAAAACCCTAAACTGCAAGAGCGCCACTTTCTTTGATCATTTGCAAGAGAATACAAACGGTGTTATTAGTGGAGTTGCAGTACCTGAGCTTTATCAGCAACTTGAACCACCAGACGACCTACAGGCAAAGGCGATTCAAACACGAAATGGTGATTGATACACTCAGACCGCATGTAACGGGACAACACACGGCCGTCAGCAGTCAGGCCTGCCATAGCAATCCCGATATGGTTATCGATCTTGAACAGCTTCTTCTGATGGGCAGAAAGCTCCGATGATGCCTTGTTCACAGTTGCCAGAACTACATGGGTTTTGGATCGGAGACCAATAGCCGCACTTCCTTGCTTCACGGCTTCCATAGCGTATTCCACTTGATGAAGCCGTCCCGCGGGGCTCCATGTGGTAACGTCAGTGTCATACTGATTCCTGAACATCCTTCCTTCCCGAGACTTTTCTTTAGCTCTGCCTTCCCCGTCTCCCTTCCTTGCTTCCTGACCCGCTTTCTGTCCCCCACTCCTATTTGCTAATAAAATTCTTTGACAAAAAAAATTAACAACGACAAACCCAACTGAGAACCGAGCTTGTGAACTACCTCCGCATTGACAACAAAGAAGCTACCCAAGGATGCAGAACAAAACGGCGCAGCGAGCGATGGGGGGAAAGAAGCGTGCGCTGCAAAACACATACCGGACGGGACGAGACAGACGACGACGATCGCGCAGGCTTCCTGTTTCAGGACCTCTCTCGGGAGTCGGGACTTTTTCGGGCTCTCGATCAGGACCTCCTCTCTCGGGACTTCTATCGATATCTCGATCAGGACCTCTCTCGGGACTTGTTTCGGGATCTCGATCAGGACCTCTCTCGGGAGTCGGGACCTCTTTTGGGCTCTCGATCAGGACCTCCTCTCTGCGGACTTCTATCAATGTCTCGATCAGGACCTCTCTTGGGATTCGGGACTTCTTTCGGGCTCTCGATCAGGACCTCCTCTCTTGGGGGCTTGTTTCGGGATCTCGATCAGGACCTCTCTCGAAACTTATTTTGGGGATCTCGATGTGGACTTCTCTCGGGACTTCTTTCCAGATCTCGATCAGGACCTCTTTTGGGATCTCAATCGGGGCCTACGTCAAGCAAATAGGCACTTACCCATGTTTTCTTTTCCACAAAGTTTTGTCATTTTCTCAAAAAAGAAATTGGGAATTTTTTTTGGAATTGTGTTTTTCCTAGTCTAAATTGGACTAATTTTATTAAATTTTGAGAAAAATTGGCCAAATGTTTTATATCACAAAAATTGAAAAATGCAGAAAATTAAACCCTTACTTTGTACTTACCACTCTAGAAATGTCAAGTAAAATTATTTCATTTTAGGGGGCATCTTTATTATAGAGCTGAAAAGTTCTTTGAATAATTTACAACCTTTAAACCTTAAAAGCATCATTTTTTTTTAGCCAAAAATGTAAAAATAAAAAAAAATTCATATTTACATATTGAGATTTTTTAAAAAAAGATGAACATTAATTTTTTTTAAAAAAAAGTTGCATAGATTTAAAGTCATTAGTCATGATGATGTTTAATTTTTAAAAACTTCATTGGAGTAAATGGCTACGCATGACTAATAATTTGAACTCAAAAATACACATGGAATACCTCCAACACACGACAACCAAATGTTATATTGTACACACATAAACTTCAATACCAAAATAGCAAGTTTAGCAAAATTTATTTTTAAAAATCAAAGCTGAAATTTTTTTTTAAAATTATTTGATTGCTTTGCTGAAATTCTTTAAAAAATATCATGTATGTCAAAATATAAGGAAATTATGTATGTTTTGTCAACATGCTTTGATTACACATACATTTCTTGCACCCGTGACCTCCCACATATTCCTTGCTATTAAACACATTCCATGCTCACTTGCAATCAACAACATGATTTATGCTTAGCCAGAGCACCAAAGTCAATGTTTTCTACTAACTAGAATAAATCTTCACACTCACAAGCATTTTTGCCTCAATTCCAAATCCATCGTTTCTTGCTTGCAACTTGTTTGCAAAAATGAATGTTGATCATGTGCTCCTTTTTGTTATTCTTGAACTTTTTTTAAATAAAATTTAGGAAGGCTTTGAAACGTGTTTAGAAAAGCAATGTCATTTGTTACTATGTGTAAGTTGTTTTTGGCACATTGTTGCATGATTTTGGAAGTTGTTATGGGAAACTTGATGAAGTGGGAAATTGTTTTGTGGCAATTTGTAGAATGCATAATGGTTCCATCATGGAACAAGAAGTGTGAAACCTAGGCGAGCCTAATGTGAGGACATTGCAACATGTTCGTTTATAACACACAACACCTTTGAAAACATTAAGCGTTGCCCTTTAGATGTTGAGGGCAATGGGGCTATGTGTGTTTGTACACAACTCGTTATGATTCAAAAATCTCTTCCATCAAATATTTATGCCATTTTTTATTTTATTTTTTGTTGTTGTTTTTTATTCTTGTTTGTTTACACAAGCTCGAATGGTGAGGCCAGTGCACACTATCAATTTCAATGTTTTTATTTTCAAATCTTTGAGGTTGAAATAATGATGGTGCATATCAAAAAACAATGTTAAGAGTTGTTAAAATTGTTTTAGAAACTAAAAAATCAATCATTTGCAACTTTGTCCCTTCTATGCCATTTTCACTTTTGTTTTTGTACTTTGCAAGAGGTCTTGGTAGGGTCATCACGAGCACAAATTTTGTTGAATAATTATTATTTTTTGTTAAAAATTGTTGAATTTTTAATATTTATTTGAACAAAGAACCTTACTTTTTGGAAAAAAAAATTGGCCAAACTTATTATTCTAGTACAATATGCATCATTACAAAATAAATAAGTTACATATCTCCTTTACCATTATTCTCCTCACGACTTGTAAACCACACATCACCACCAAAATTATATATACAATGTGATTTTTTTTTAAAGATGCAAAAAACCCATAAAGGTGTATGCCAAATCTAAACGATAGATAAACACAACTACATAGAAGAAACATCTTCAAATTTAATTATTTTATTTGAAACTAATTAACATATCATAAATTGATTTTATTCATCATTTTGGCATCATGGCCTTGGGGAACAATAAAGTTTTCTTGGGCAAAAGGTGAAAATATAAATTTGGGAAGGCTGTTTTTGGTCAATTCAAATAACATAAGTCCTCCTTTTATATATGTAACTTCAATCAACTAAATTCCCAATAAAAAATCCCATCCATTGCTAGTTTGTTTGTACTAGTCTATTATATCAACATAACAATTCATCACAAATTTATAGGCTCATGGAAGCCTTTCAAGTCTATTCAAAATCTATTATTTCATGGGTTCATATAATTTAAACATGAATGTCAACATTATTTAAACATGAAAATTGTGTGCATGATTTTCGTGTGTAAATAACACAAATAAACATATAACATTTGTGTTTTAACAATACGAACATGCATATGACATCATGTTTAAACAGTGCACATGACATCGATGTTTAAATAATACAAGTAGATGACTGACATCAGTATCTATTCCATATGAGCCTATGAAAAGCTAATTTTGCATGATTATTATTGCCAAGTTGTGACCCATGAAGTTTGTGATGTTATCCAAGCCCTTGTGTTGGCCAACATTTTAAAAAGCTTTCATCATCGGCATCCAATGGTTTTTTTTCTAATTTTATGATGTTGTTCAAGTTCATCCATAAGACCATTTAGCCAAATTTGATGGTATTTTAAATATGAAATTATAATAAACTTGAACACCTTTCATATTGTAAACAATTGTTAAAAAGTCACCAACTTT
>Ga0209611_10013414_pt1 | contig 11257 bp, 4 predicted proteins | sample S1TSphgellanicum_3_FD_187693 | JGI IMG/M metagenome (GOLD analysis project Ga0209611, IMG submission 187693) | Host-associated microbial communities from peat moss isolated from Minnesota, USA - S1T2_Fc - Sphagnum magellanicum MG (SPAdes) (version 2) | ecosystem: Host-associated > Plants > Peat...
AAACACCCACCCAATGCTTCAACCACATGACAAATTTGTCTTTATATCATAAACATGTAAAATTATTCATAACTTACATTATTACAAACCACAACTTTCAAAGTTGTCCAACTTGACTACCCTATATTTTTGACCAAAAAATTGGTCAACTTGTTTAGAAGCCCTAGTTGTTGAAATGACATGTCTCTTTTGATTAGTTCAATTAATTAAACTAATTTTTTTGATTATTTGTTCAAATGTGACATTTAATCAAATAAGACAAAAATTGAACGCCTCTAATAAAAGAAGAAAAAGGTTTAATCAAATGGGACATTCAAATTTCTTTAAACCATAATTATAATTTCATAATTATATTTATTAATTATTTATGGTTATTTTTACTACTCAAATTGACTTATGACGATCTGATTATTAATGTAAATGGCAATCAAAATGAATAATAAATTGATTTGATAACTAGGTAAGACCTAGGTAGGTATGTGAATAGGTAAGTAAGTAAATAAATACATGTAGGTAAATAGGAAGGTATCTACCTAGCATGCCTACCTACCTAGGTGCTTATGCTATTTATTTAACCTATATACCTAACCTATTTAAGTAGGTAGGATAAATAGATAGGCTAAGTAGACAAGTTCCTAACATAAATAGGTAAGTAGGTTGGGCTAGGTAAGTAGGTAAATGAACTACATAGCCTACCCAGCCTAAGTAACCTAGCCTAGGTATTTAGGGTAAGTAGTTATGTTAAATAGGTGTGTAGCCTAGGCTAAGTAGTTAAATTAGGTAGGTAAATTATGTTAGGTAGGTAGATAGGCTAGGTGGTTAAATAGGTAGCTAGGTAAACTAAGTAGTTAAAATAGGCTAGTTAGCCTAAAGTAGATAAGTTAAGCTTCCTAAGTAGGTTAAAAGAAATGTTCATTGTTTGTTGAATGTATTATCCAATGGTTGAGGACTTGGTCTTTCAACATGGAGTTGAAAGGTTCAAGTCCTCACACTTGCACCCTATCTAACTAGGTTACCTAATTAAGATGGCTAGTTAAGCCAAAAATAACCATCTTTAACCTATTCTAGTGAGTCCTACATCTCCTTTACCCAATTTGTAAGACAATGACATTTAATCCCTAATGAAAGACCAATTTAACCAAAAATAACCATCTTTAACCTATTTTAGTTAAAGTATTAAAGTATTTCAAGTTTCAATAAATTAAACCAAGTTTAGCCAAATTTAGTTAAAATACCTTAAAGTTAGCAAAATTTAACCGAGTTGAATTTAAATGCCCTCACTTTTGACATTTAAAAAAATCACATCCTACACTAGCTAAAATTCCTGCAAATATGATCATTATAAAATTATAAATCCTATTATTATCCCCTATTTTTTTGGTCAAAAATATTGGGGAGTTGTTCCATTGTGTTGTTGCTATTATTCCATCACGTTACTACTATTGCTCATCACACTCCCAAGTACTCACCTAAACTAGTTCCCCCTATGTTGTTATTGTTGTTCATTTATGTTGTTGGTTGTTACTCTTGTTGTATTGCATGTGTTTTAATGATGTAATACCTCCATAACCATCACCTTATAGGTGGTGCATTGGTGGTTTATTGTGTTGTTATTAACCTCCCACTACCAAGTACCCACCATCACCATCCCCCCTTTTATTATTGGTGTTGTTGCTACTCCATCGCATTGCTAATGCTAATATTATTATGTTTCATGTGCCATGGTGAGGTACTACCCTTGGCCAACACCTTGTGTAGGTGGTGGAGCCCCTTTGCGATTGAAAACAAAAAAAATGAGTCTTTCCATTTTTATTTTTATTTTTTTAAATCCTTTATTTTATTTTCTTTTCTTTTCTTTAATTTTTATATTTCTAGTCTTTTTCAAAATGGTTTTTTTTGTTTGATAAAAATTGTGTTCTTTGTTTTACAAGAATTTTTTTAAAAAAATCAACGTTAACAAAAACATATTCATCTTTTATTTGCATATGTTTGCAAAAATAATTAAGGAATTTTTTTGATACTTTGTAAATATTTTTGTAAATGCTTGCATTTTAGGTTATAGGGAAGGTTTTGGTGTTTTGGTTTATATTACATTTTTTTGGTTTTTCTTTCATCCCAACACTACATTTTTTTATGAAAATTTAAACTAGCCCAATTTTTTGAAAATGAAATTATGATAAGTGAAAATACATGTGAAATGTTCATGAATGATGTCATGGAGGAAAAATGCTTGCAAGAATATGAAATAATCCCCCATATTCAAATAGAAAACAGCCAAAATCCAAAAATTAAAAAAAATAACAATGAAAAGAAAATTGCATGTTCAAAAAAAAATTTGGAAATCGCACAATAACAATTTTTTATGTTGGGCTTTTTTGTGTGAATGATAAAAAAAATGTTAATGAAAAATGCCTTCAAACCATGAGATGTACAACACTAACACCAACAATGCAAAGGATTAACAACACCAAAAATGTGATGGACTATTAATAACACTAGCAATGTGACATATTAACAATAACACCGACAATGTAATGAAACAACACCACTAGCAATGCGATGAACCTACAACACCACTAGCAATGTGACAAATCAATAACAACATTAACAATGCGATAGGGTTAAAACACTATTAGCAAAAATTGCAAATTAGTTGTTTCAAAGTTGTAGGTGTAAAATAGTGAAGTTTTTGCGAATATAATTTCTCAAAGTGAAAGTTATTGTTCCTAGTAAACATAAATGTATGGTTGCTAATGGAAGTTGTTTGTAGATTTGTTTTCAATATTCTATAAGTTTTGCACCTATTATTGTTGACCAAATTTCTCTTTAATTGAACACTTTTGACATGTTAATACTTCTATTACAAATCATGGGTTTTTTTATTGGAAAAATTGGTCAAATTGTAACATTTGTTGATTTGACCATTGAGTCGTATTGAACATGTAGATTTCAACATGTCCAAGTTGATTATTAGTCAAATCAACATTTTTTAGTTATCAATGGTCATTTTATTGTTCAGATCAACCAATCAACGTGGCTAACTATCATTTTAACTATGGCAACCAAAATGAACAATTTTTTTATTAAATATGTAAATAGGGCCTAGGCAAGTAAACCTAGCCTAATTACACTAGGAATTTAATTTAGAGATTAGGTAATCTAACCTAATCATTTAACTTAAGTTAAATAGCCTAATTTAGCCATTGTATTTTTTGTTACAATAGTCTAGTCTTGATTTATAACCCTAAAACTCAAACAAGGAAAGGTTTAATATTTTACAATAAACAAATGGAATAACAACATTGAAAAAAATGTGAATGCTGACCATTTTATTATTGCAAAAATGTTTGAAGTGGAAGAGAATAATCCGTTGAAAGGAGAAGTGGATAAACAACTTGCCAAAAAAATCAAATTCCATCTTATAGTGTAATTGTCAAAAAAATTCTACCAAAAATCCTTTCTAGAAAAAACATATACAACAAAATTTGTTTCTTGAAGATATAGGCTTGTTGATTGTTAAAAATCATCTACCCATGCAATTTGTGGAAATTTTGCAAATGAAACCCTTATGTTTACATGTGTCAAAAATTTGTCATTCCTTCCAAAAAACAATCTTAACAAAAGATGTACCTTAATTGGTGGAAAAGTTTAAACAGTTGTACGTTTACAAGTTTGGCATAATGTAATTCTACAATAGCAAGCATTGATCTTTGGATGTCAAAAGGTGTTCATGACATATTTACCCTTGTGATTAACCTTTCGAAGTTGATTGGTAGCCAAAACATGTTACACTTGGTTTTTTTAAGGCTATAAATGTTTATAGGAAAACTTTAAACCTTGATTGAATTATCAAAAAGGTATATAACTTGATAAAGAAGATTATTGCTCGTGTGAAAGACAAGGAATCTAATTCAATTACAATGACTAATACATTCAAAAAGGTGTAAGTTGTGACATTTTAGGTTTGGAGGAGAGTTATTAAGGTATTTGCTTTAGGTGTGCATTTTCCAAGGCCTAAAAACATGCTACAATGGATGAAAAAGTTTGCAAAAATTTGACATATGTTTCTATTAAGCATACACAAGGAGATGTGCAAAAGTATATAACTTGGCCCAAATAATATGGAAAAGGTCAACAAAAGTGGAACACAGCATGTGTTGATGTGGTTTGGCCCCAAGGAATTTGAATACTTTAGTGAAAAAATAATAATTTCTTGAGATGATGTATTGTTCCAATGATATATATATAGAAAATATTTTTTTGATCAATTTCAATTGGTAGTAAATTATAACAAATATTTCTCTTTGACATATTTGTTAGCAAAATTATCCTTTTTCATGAAGCATTACAATTTTTTTAATTGCTCTTTCTTATAGCAAACAAATTATTGTTAGGATGATTACACAAATGCCTCCTCCTTTGACATGACACATTTCTCAAATCATTGTTGATGTCCTCTCCCTAATTGTGTCTATTGGTGTTCTTAATCTCTCCAAAGGTCATTGGTTGTCAATTAAGTGATGCTTTAAATTTTAATATCTCCATTTGTTTGAAATTGAAAGAAGGAACAAATTTAGTTTCTTTTGATAATTTTATGGAAAGGGAATCATTATTGCTCTTGAATTAATTTTTTTGAATTCTAACATCAAAAAAAAAGTTTGTGGTGTTTTAGATTTTTTTCTTTTTCTAAGAAAATAGGAAAAAGAAAAATCATAACATGTTGTCTTTGATGTTGGATCGTAGGTTTAAGAATTTACATTTAGTGTCTTCATTTATTGGCCTTGAGCAAGGTAAGGCCATTGTTGAGGAATATGATAGAAAAACCTCGTATCGTATGCTATTAAAATGTTATCATGTCATTTGCACCCCTTGTCTAAAAATGCCATTGTCGACCAAGGTGTGGATGGAGATTATAGTTCACACATTTTTGAAATGATACTAAACACAAATGAACTAATGAAAAAACTTGTCAATAAGGAATTTCTGATTTTTAGGAAGATTTAGGTGTATGTTAAAAATATCAAATGACTTTTTCAATGGTGAGAGAAGCATAAATCTATGTACCCTATAGTTGCATTCCTTGCCCATCAAATTTTAGGCATGTTAGTTTGCAAATTGAAATTGAAAGGAATTTTCCTTTGGAAAATATATTTACTAATCTTAGGAAATGTCATGTGCAATAAGATAACTTAAATAAATAAATAAATTTGAACAAAAAATCGTCCAATGACCCTAAGATTGGTTGTAAACCCTTTTTTAATTTAGTGCAACTAATTGAAGTTGTTGTGGAGTTAGAGGAATTTCAAAGAACATTTGAAAATGATGAAATTTTGGAAATACAAAATATTGCAAAAAAATTGTATAATCTTCTCATCATTTTTTACAAAAGATTGGTTTTACTTCTTCTTCTTTTTTAACTATGATTTTTTTAAAATTATGAATGTAAATTTGAAATCTGAATTATGAAAATTGAATATGAAAATCGACTATTTCACATTTGTGAGAATTGCCCTATTTAAAAACCATCTTGATTTTTCTAATTCAAAAATACGATACCCATATCAATTATGAAATAATTTTTTTATAGATGCGAATCAATTTTTTCAAATGTTGGGAAAAAGGAGATAACTACCTAACAACACTAGTACACATTATATATATGATTTTGGTCAACCATGTTTGGTTTTGTTAACAAGTTATATGGAAGCCACATCTAACAATAGCAATACAATTAGAATAAATGAAACAATAACCTAACCAAACTTAAGCTAATATTAATTAGCTCTAAGGTACTATTAACTAATGATAATAATATTACATTATTAATTAGCCTATCATATAATTAATGATGGCTACCAAATATATTTATAACTATAATAATGATTAATGTAAATATTACTATTATTATAGGCTAGGCTACCATAACCTAGTTTGACATAAGTAATTGGCTTAAGGTATTATTAACAATGTATTATTATTATTATTATTATTATCATACATTAGTATCTAGATTCCAAATTAATAGTTAATAGTATATAGACTATGTTAGGATAGAACCACCCATCTTCAATCATTGGTTAGTGATTAGATCTTCCTTATTCCTTATTTGATTTCAACGATTTAAAATGTCATGGGTGTGCCAAGTTAAGATCTACTTTAACTATGTGAGTTTTAGGGGTAAAAAAACAAGCATAAAAAAGTCATGAATAAGATGAATGTGTTGAATTTTTAAATGGGAATTAGGCCGATGATTGAACATTGACCTCACTTACTTTTGACAACCATATCTTCCCCATTTTGTGTCTTCTTTTAGCAATTTAAATGGTCATGGATGTGTCAAATCAAAGTTAAAAAAAACCTTTCACACTTACACCTCACAAAAACCCTCACAAACCCACAATGTTATTATTCAAAACCCAAACACCTCACAACACCTTTGAAAATCTTACACCTTACAAATCCATAATGTTTTCCTTTGAAACCCTAAAACCTCACAAACCCACAATGTACTTTTTGAAAACCTTACACCTCATAAATTCACAATTATATGAATTCAATATCAATTTTTCAAGTTTATTAAACATATTTCAAATATTCAAATTGCACAAATATATGTCAAAAATAATATTGACACAATATAATAAAGAAAAACAAAATTACATAAATGAATTCAATAAAAAAATATTTATGATTTTGAAACTTGAACCCTATTTTTCACCCATTCCCTTCTATAATTCCACATTGTTTTACAAAATTGGATGGCTCCAAAATATGCCAAGGTGTTTATCATTTATCTCCTTTGACCCATACATTTTGATTTTTTTAATGGCTCATATTGCTTGGCCATCCATATTAATGTTGGTGTAACAGGGAAAAAAATGTTTTTTCATCTCTATAATTGACATCATTGGGCAAATACCGTAGTACCTTTTTAGGTTTGGCACTAAGGTGTTGAATAATTAATTTAATTTTCAATCCTTAATTCAATGGTTAAAATTTAAATTCTGAAAATTTTGGCACTATGTATTAATTTTATTATAACCAAATGCTTATAGAAGAAAAGTTTAGTGTTTTTGTGGTTAGGTGGTTAGTAAGTTACTGTTGAAAGCTTACTCTTGAGGTTCAAGGAATTAAACTGCGTTGGTTGCATGAATTTTTTAAATTTTTGTCATAACTAACTATTAATATCCAAAAAGATTCAGCAATTTAGAAAATAATTTAACTTATGCCAAACTTGAAAAGGTACTATGTTAAATGTCAAACATTTCTTAATTTCCATGCCCCACACTATCCCAAAAAAGTTGGGAGTTAGTTTTAATGATTGCCCATGTTCCAAATTAGGTGTAAGCCCTTTGTGCTCCTTGTCAAAGTTGTGAATTTTGTAAGTTTGAGTACAATTTGTATTACCAAATACACAAAAAGGATGTCACTTGAATTCAAAGCCTTGAATAAATGAATGGAAAAAATTATATTGACAAAATGGATGTTTATAACAAAAAAGTGAAAGGGAACATGGTGATGGCCTACCTATCCATGAAAATATGATTCAATCATATAACTACAGACACCATATCATTAAAACCATTTAGAGAATTATGGAAGGGAACAAAGGAAAAGAACATGTTTGTGATGCAACAATTCATAAAAATTTGTTCACCACCACATGCTCACATCTTGGACCCTTTTATGACATGTAAAAACAAAAATTCAAATTCAACTAGAATTTCAAGATTTTTGTAATCTTTAATTGGTTTATAACTTTTGGTTATAGGTTCTAATTTTCTTATAACAAAGGCATGTGAAAGGCATGCATTATGTTTCAAAATAAACCAAAAAATTCATGGATGTTTTTTCTTGAGCCTTTAAATAATCCAAACAACAAAAGAACAAGATGTTTCATGTGTTGCAACAATTTTGATAACATTTGTTGAATGTTTTTCCAAATTTGTTTCCAACTTTGTGAGCATCCAACCATAATTTAGATGTAGATTTCAAGTCAGCATGCAAAATTTTATTTATAATGAACATGTTTCGCACTATCTAAAATGCCATTCCTTTTCACTCAAACACTCAATGTGTGTGTGTGTGTGTGTGTAAAACAAAGAAAAACATTGCATTGAATGGCTTGTTTGCAATAGAATCATTTATTCCAAAGTTTAATGAAAGTTTACCAATGTATGTTGAATAAATGACACAATAATTGGCAACAATACAACTAAAATCATTCAAACTAACTAATGAAGATTTGAGTTAGAATCAAGAAAAATTACAATGTTCTTAATGGGCGTTGTGATCGTGTGCATATATACATGTGCTAGGTGTGTAGGTTATGAAAGAAATGGAAAGAACAATCATCTTTTCTCCCTTCGATAATATCATTGTTGGTCAACACATTTTTCTAAAGGGTCCAAACATGGTAAATTAGACCAAAAAGTATGTCCACTTAAAATCCCTCTTTAAAAAGGACAATTTTCTACAAAAACACAAGAAAATAAATGGGATTTTTTTTTAATTTTTCATTTTGAAAATATCTATGCCTCCATTGGGTTTATGGTAAGTTGAGTATAAAATTTGAAGAACCTTTGTATAATAAAAATAGGTAACAAGTAGGTTTGAAATTAATTGGTAAATATTTTTGTCAAACATACTTTTATCCTACAAGCTAGATATTATTTTCTTAGAATGTGAAAAAGATGAAAAGCCACAAGTACATTTTAGGGCCCCATTAATTCAATTTTTTATAATAAATATTTCATTTATTTACAACCTATTTAAAGGCTATAAAATAGACTATGAACTTTGTTTGAATTCCCATGAATCTACTTAAACCTACTTTAAACATGTAATCTTTAGTTAAAGTTTTAACAAAATTGGGAAAAAAATTCATATTAATCCTCGAATTAAATAATATTTTTGAATTCAATATATCAAAGCATACTTGATGGCTACTTTTCATTTATGTTGCAAGGTACATTTGCAGTCTAATTTACCGTGCTTGGACCCCAAATCTTTTTTATTTTATTTCACCACAATTTCTAAATTTAGGGCCTTCCTCACTTGGGAAGCCAAAAAATGTTGAAATAAACAATTCACATTGTCTTCAAACATTTTTAACCTTAAACTTTGAATGTTGCTTAGAAAAATGTTATTAACATTATAGTTAAATGGAATGTTTTAAATATAACCATTGAAAAATGCTACCAAGAAATCAATTGAGGCATTTTTCATTGGCTATATTAAAAGCATTCCATCTTGAGCCTATTGAAGTTGAGGGCCGATGGAAAACCTAATCATCTCTTTGTATTTGAATAATTTGAAAAAAAATTCTCCAATTTGAAAGCAATTCATTTTTCTACAACATGTTCAGATCAAACTTTGTAAAATTCATTATTTTAGTACAATTAACTTCCTTTTTAACAACTCAAAATCTTCTACTTCTTGTGAAATTACAATTAATTCCTCTAATGTTAATATTGTTGCCTTATCATCATAAACTTTGCTTTTTAGTTTAGAAGGTCATTTAATGGTTTATTGATTTCATAACATGGTATATAAAAGCCAAATAAAACATTAACCTAACATAAACTATGTCAAAGTAACTTGATTGTCTAGTGGGGACTACAATACTCTAGTGGGGTCATCTTGAAAAATAAGCATTTGTAAAAAAAGTTATGTTTGAAAATCAATAATTAAACTATCAAAATGATTGCTAGCCATTTTTTAAAAAAATTGAAGGGTCAAATAACTTTGATTGACAAATATAATATGTTGTTAATAACTTCTCTATTAAGGTCACCCAACAATATGCCATGTTTTGACAAGGGAAAAAAATGCAAAAAATGAAACACATTTTTAAAAATTATGTGAAAAATAATTATAAAAGAAATTGGATAATAATAGCTTACAATTATGTGGAATTGGTAGTAACTTTAGACTATTGATTTCACATAATTGATAATAAGTAATGATAATTGCTTTTAAAAAAATATTATTAACAAATAACTACCAAGTTTAAATAATCAATAGAAAATAAATACCAATTATATTTGGGTGAAAATCCTTTAAGGTGTACTACACATGACGAAAAGGGCTTAATCCTTATTGCAATTTTTTTTTACCTTATATTTTGATCCCCATAAAAATTAATGAGTCAAAAAGTTGTTAATTTTTTTAAAAGGACTATATTTTAGACCATTACAATTTTAGATTCTATCATAAATGTGACTTTACATCGAAAAAAATAAAGTAAAAAAGACAAAAAAAAGGTGACACTCTGGCAAGATTTTGGTACACCTTAAAAAATTTAGACTCATTTTACAAGACTTACTTTCTTTCTTTAAGGATGTAAACATTTTGACGATAAAAAAACATTTTATAAACTATTCACAAACACATAAAACTTCAAAGCAAAATAAGAAACTATAGTGGTGATTTTAACATCTTGAAACAATTTAATATTATCATACAAATGAGAAATGATATTCCAAAAGATGAATCCTTGGGCACATAAACACAAGTATAAATACTCAAAAAAAGGATAATGTCATCCAAAGTGAATAATAATGTCTCCTTATACGATATAAATGATTATCCCAAATTAACTACAAGTAATTAACAATTAATTTCTAAACCTAAAATGAAGAATCCTAACTAAAAGTTTAAATCTAGTAGTCAAGTTTTTGTAGTTAAAAAAAAAGATGAACACTTCAAAATTATGACTTTAACATATAATAGTTCTAACTTTATCTTAAATGTTTTTTGAATAAAAGTTCATATGAAAAAGTTATTGGCCAACAAAATAAAATTAGCCATAAGTTTATAGTTTCATAACTCTCGCTTTGAGAATATTAACAAAAATGTCATTTCAATATGGCCCATGTTATCATATACAAAATATACTAGATAGGGCAAAAAGTGGTGACTCCTTCAAAATTTGAGTTGTGCATGATGTGTCATGTGCATGTGTTTTTAAAATTTTATCCTTGTGCCAATTTGGTTTCAATTTACATAAATGTATTTTTTCATGATTTGTGTATATTAATTTCACCTTAAACTCAACTTAATGAAATCATCCTAGCCCGATCTTGGAGTTCCCATTCCTTTTATTGGGGGGGGGGTCAAACTTTAGGGAATGCATTTTGAGTTTGCATTACATTGCAAAACTGAGAATTTGCAAGTTTCTTTCCCCCATACCACTGAACAAACCTAAAGGTGTGTCATGTACATTGTACATTGAATTTATTTTTCATAGTTCATA
>Ga0209611_10013415_pt1 | contig 11257 bp, 10 predicted proteins | sample S1TSphgellanicum_3_FD_187693 | JGI IMG/M metagenome (GOLD analysis project Ga0209611, IMG submission 187693) | Host-associated microbial communities from peat moss isolated from Minnesota, USA - S1T2_Fc - Sphagnum magellanicum MG (SPAdes) (version 2) | ecosystem: Host-associated > Plants > Peat...
TACCTCTAATAACATATCTCAACTATGCATGAAGGTTGAGAAGCATTAACTTGCATCAAACAACATGGTTGTTACAAAATTACACATCATAGATTGTTAAAATGTTCAAAAATTATGTCACTTGATGTATATCACCTTGATTCTAAATGCACTAACAACTGCTATTAAAATATGCTAACGATATGTCTAAACCAATTATTAGCAAACCTCTCTCTCTCTCTCTCTCAAGCACTTAGTCAACCTAGGATTCCCCTAACCATGTGTGATTTCCCCATTGTCAAGCTTCCCCATGAACAACATATTCATGCAAACTTGCATCTTTCCATGAACGTTGGGAGGTTCTTACAACATCTCTTTAACAAAAAAATTTGTCACTCTGTTTGGAGTGGAGTTTGGAATCTTCCTATGGACCCATGCTAGTTCGATCAAGGTAAGCTGTGAAACATCTCTACCTTTCCTTTCATGCTTTCTGTTTCTTAATTATTGTCTTCATGTTGAACTTGCAAATTGCAGGTGTGAGTCTACAGTACAAGGTATAGTAAATATTTACTAGCAAATGAGCATTAGCTTTAATTGTAACATGCAAGATGTCGCCTTGCTTAGCACAGTACTACACTAACCAAACAACATCAAACTATTTTTTTCATGGCCCTATCATGTGTTTGTTTTGAAGATGGGTCCATCTTCCTATTTGCGAAAAGAAAACTACATGGCAAATCAATAGTTGTTAATGAGTGCAAAATGCAAGTTGAGATATTGGCAAGGTAGTTGCAAGGATGTAATGTGTATGAGTGAATAAAAGTAAAAGAAGAAGTTTGCCACATGCTTGGAATGGATGTAGTGCCACCAAAGTGCACTATCATTGATGATTTGGGATGGGGCTTGTTAGAGTTGGAAGATGATGGGCTTGAAACAATTGTGTGAATGGAAGGGTTAAAATAGATAAACAATTTGTTTATTTCCACATATCAACAATTAGTGGTTTTAAGCAAGAGGCAATTATCACAACTTTTCAAATTGGCAATGTTAGGTTTTGATTCAAGAAAAGCAAATTTGAGCTAAGGTTTGATGTTCAAAGCTAGACATGTGGGGTGTTTTGTCTAAAATAACCAAGGCAAAAAAAAAGAATAAAATTCCCAAGCGTGAAAAGAAATCGATTGACTAACTAAATAGTTTGAGTGTAGGTGGCATGAAATTAAAAGTTTAATGAAAGTACATTCTTCACTTTTGACAACCTAAATTGATACCTCATGGGATTTGTTGGTCAATTGCAAGAGGTGTTTGCCTAAATCAAATTAGAATTGGGGTGTTGCACAATTGGTGAATACACCATTGACATTCAATGGTTTCCTTCCTATCAAACTACTCCCAATCAACTTTCATTATGGGAAGAAAGAAAGGTTTAAAAAAAATTGATGTATTGTTTTCTTTGGGCAAAATGTAGCCAAGTTATTTTTAAGTATGTGCATAAGGTGACCTTGCCAACTAAAAAATATAACACTTACAAATTCTAAAAGCATTACCATCGATTTAATTAACAAACCAAAATATATGCATACCTTCTATTGGGCTAATTGATGTTGTATTTACTCAATTAAGCACGTTTGTTGTTTTCAATGTTTTAAATTTATGGTTAAGGTTTTGGCAAATTTGGATTTCTTGATTATGGTTTTACCCCACCAATGTATTTTGAAAGCATGTGAAATGGTGTTCAAAGGTCATGCAGTGAGCTCACATGTATATAACTTAATGTGTCAAAGGTATGAATTGTCCAAAATTTTACGACGGTTAAGACAATCGTCAATGTATGAACATTCTTAAGGTTACTAGGTTATTATTGAAAGTTCATTAGAGGCTATGCCAAGTTGGTTTTGCCTCTATTCAATTTGCTCAAAAAATATGTGACCTTCAACTAGACTTGTGCATGCCAAGTAACATTTCATGAATTTTAAAAAAGGATTTATGAATCACCCAATGTTAAACAAGCCAAACTTTGACAAAATTTTCATCTAAGACATCAATTAGTCTTTGCATGGAATGGGTGTTGTCCTAATCAAAAGGTGGATTAATAAGAAGTTGTGATATTGTATGCTAACAAGTCTTTTTCACCTATAAAAAAAATACCATCCCATGGAAGGGGAGTGTTATGCCTTAATTTAGGGTGGTATGCATTTTTAATATTACCTACATATGAGGCATTTTATTTTGAAAACTTCACAAGCCTTTTGAATGGTTGATGCTCATGCATAGACCCAAGATGAAACATGGCAATGCAAACACTCTAAGCAAAAATCTAATGGGTGTAGCAAATGGAAAAAAATTGAAAATGAAATCTGAAACATTGAAACCTTGGCAACATTGGCAATAGGTGATAAAGTTGAGTGGTGTGGATGGAAAGTAGATGTTACGATTGATTTGGCACATAGGAGGAATTAATGAACATGTGAATTGTTATTATGGAATTAACCATGATTATATGTGTGATTTAGAGGCAAAGTTTGTTGCTACCTTTTTGTACATAGTTGAGGTGGAGGAATTGAACCATTAAGAAAGTGAATTGGAAGAATTTGAAACATTTGGAAAGAATAACAAAATGCTTTTACTAGGAGCTTGTGAAGGAGGTGGCAAGAGCTTTAAAGTGTTCTTTCAATGTTTGGCTCAATAAAAGTGAATAATGGAAATTAACATGATCGACCCCATGAGAGGTGTAGTAACCGTGAATGTGGGGAGCTCTCAACAACAGGCTCCTATCAGCATCATGGACATTTGGAAAGATGCAACATGCATTTATAGGTCCTCAGAAATGGTGTGCTACCAAAAGGGTGTTCTTTAAAAAAGAACAAACACACAAACAACCATTCCATTACCATTAACAAAATGAAGATTTATATTACAAGAATTTTTTTGGTTCCATGCATGGAATAGAAAAAAATTTCAATAGAGGGCATCCATGAAGAGCTTGCCCATTTTTGTGAAAGGAAGATTTTGCAAAAAGTCAAACAACATTATTTTTGGCATAATAGGATTGAATCAATTAGAGAGGTGGTTTGTAAATGCAAAGAGTGTTAGCTAATGTAGAGTGCAAGATTATTAAAATTTAAAGTTGAAAATGTGCACAATATACCTATTAGTTAATTCTTTTATAAGGTCACATTAAATATAATTTACCAACTACTTAAAACTAACCATGGCAACAAATATATTTCAATGGTTATAAATCAATACTCAGAATGGGTGGAAGCTCAAATTGTTGCAAATCATGGAGCCCTTGTTATTGTTCAATTATTGGTAGGAAGCCACAATTGAAGGAGGAAAATGCACCCAATGTATGTTTAATGACCCCATGATAATTACTTGATCTAAAGAAGAAGTCATTGTTCAAATGGTTAGGAAGTTGGAGCTAATAGTTGAATTGCATGAGTCATTATTGAACCATTGGTGATTACCCAATAGAAAGAAAAGAAGTATTATATGTCAAAAAAGGTAAGCTACAATATGTTGGATTAAAAAAAGGATGTAATGTCAAGATGCACAAACTTAGTAAAAAAAAAGGTTGGAAGCCATTTGGGAAACTCTTATGAATTGTAACATTATGAAGATAATCAAAGCAACTAGGAGCTTGATGAAGGACATCAACTACATTCATCAAGATGCAAATAATAAGATTTGGAAAAGGCCACACAAATAACTAAAATTTTCCAAATTCTAGAGTAAGTTGCTTGATTTTGTGAAAACACAAAATTTTCATCAAATGGAATGGTTACATGTGTGACCATTAACATGTTCATAATTTATTTTTTGTGACGAGTGAATGGACATGTTCCACTAGTTACAGTCCATTGATACACCTTATAATTGGGATTTACTTTAATTTAATTGCATGGGGTTGTTGGTTAAAAATTTGCATGGCAACACATTGAAAATGTTGATTTGTATGGTGACAATTAACAAGCATATTTTGACTTGTCGTGGATGGGAAATCCTCCTAGATGGTTTTAAGCAAGAGAATGAATACTAATACTAATGGGTTATGTAATTTTTGCTAAGGAAATAAAACACATTTGTTTGCAAATGTGAAGGGTAATATGTGAGAGCTTTATCAAGAAGAACAAAATTTACATGTTGTCCTTGAATGGTAATAGATCATACAACTACATTTATTAATAAAAAAATGTCATGAAGTTTGAAGTAAACAAATATTAGGTAACGTGATTGCAACTTCCTATAGCAAGTGTGAGGGTGGAAAAGCTTACATGTTTGTGAGTAAAATTTTATAAAGATGTTTTTGTGAAACCATCAAGGATTTATAAAGAAAAATCTAGTTGATGTCCTTTGATTGGCATGCCACTAAAGTTGCTTCTTGACAAGGAATAGTTGTACCTAGGGTCTATATGAAATAGGAATTTTAAAATTTAAAATATGATCATGTTAAATGGTAGATTTAAGAAGTCTTAAACAATGTCATGCAACTCACAATCATTTGGTGGTCTCTATTAGTGTGGTATGTAGGAAATTGTTGGATCAATGTTGTAAGAAATTTAGAATTTGCCTTTGTTGGTCAAATGTCGTTAACCAAATAACATGTGCTCAAAAATTATTGTGGTCTTGAATTAACAATAATCAAGTTGGCCAAGGAATTAACATTATTTGATTTATTTCATCACATGACAATTTTTATACCCTATTCTTTCCCTTTACAAAATTAGTCGCATCCCAATTTTTTTATATTACAACTTAACAAATACATTTTTTAATCATGCTTGAAACCTATTGGAACCATAATGTTTATATCATCAAAACCTCTTAATCAAAATTAAAGAAAAGAATGATAGATGATCAAAAAAAGAAAGTGCAATTTAAAACATAGTCGCATAATACCATACAAGAAAAATAAGTTTGTTGGGAACCAAAAGCAATTGAATGTAATCACAACAAATGTAATCAATGCTTGTTTTAAAAGGTTTTAGTGTTAAAAATTATATGAATGCTCTAAGTCTTTAATGTGTTTAGATGACAATATAAAAATAAGTATATTATTGGAACATGTAAAACAATTTAAAATGAATCTAAAGAGTAAATACTCCAAAACACTTTTAAAACATTGCAGCCAAGGTTTTTAAAAAAGATTTTGATTATTGCACATTGATGGTGACAACTTTTAGAAATTGGTGCCTAAAACAAGAAATGATAAAAAAAATGCTGACTAACTAACCTAAGATCATAAATCCTATTTAAATATTCGGAATATTGTCAAAATTTTCAAATTTTTAGTTCAAAAATGGCGAATGTTTTTAACAATAGAAGGTATATGATACAAAATATTCCCATTTTGGTTTTTTTTTGGTTTCCATTATGTGAAAATTTGCTACAAAAAAATCTGAATATAGTCATTATTTTTTAAAAAAAAGTTGAATGATTTTAAATGCATAAAAAATGACATAATCACAAACATTAATTACTCACACGTTAACACAACATTTTTTTGTGACATTTTTTTGTCATGAGTATTTTTGGTCCCTTTAAAAAATCATGGATTTCTAATCCATCTCCTTCTATAACCAATTTTAATCTACCACATCATCTTGACAAATAAACCCATTGTTTTTTAAACAATCATTTTAAATGACAATTGTGGCTTCTTTTAGCTTTTGCACTCAATTATTTTCCTACTTGCATGCATGCATATCTAACACTAGCAATAAAGTCAACAATTTGACAAAGAATGCCAACCCATCTACTATCAATGTGTACAATCTAAATATGCGGCCTTCTAAACTAAAACTACTAACCATTGAAAGATTAATAGGGTTTGCTTTGCTTAATATCATGCTTCAATTGCACCTTTGACTTTTTTCTCACTCAATTGAAATTGTCCGTAGCATTCATGGTAACTTATATTGCTTATGGGGAATCATACCTTACAAATCTTGCACCATTGGAGCATGTGTAGATCAACATTCATGCAAAGACACCAAACAATCAAACATTATAAATGAATGGGGAAGTTTTAGAGAGATCCATTATGCGTTTCCATGTATTGTAGATGAATGGATGGGAGGAACAAGGTTTAGGGTATGAAGTGCAATGAATACCACCACATCATTGCTTGGCATGTGTGTGATCTTGTTGATGAACAACACCTTGGCATTGATGAACTTATCAAATGATGAAAATGCAAAAGGTAGCTCCTAATTGCCAAACTAAGCCAGAGTACCTTAGTTTAGAGTACCTTAGAGTACCTTCATTCATACTCCTTCATTCATACTGGAACTACTACACAGCTTTTTTTACACACTTGAAATGTTAATGTACCAACCTTAAGAAAAAACTTGAGGTTAAAGGAAAAGATGAGGTAAGGAAGGATTTTGTTCAGAGGTGATAAGATTTCAGTTGATACTGAGGATTCAGAGACATTGTTGTTGTTGTTGTTGTTGTGGTGGTGGTGGTGGTGGTGGTGATTGCGGTGGGGTGGGGGAAAATTTTCTGGATGAATTTTTGGAAGCGCTTGGAGTATAACTTGGGCTCAACAGCAGAAATGCCATTTGAATCAAAACAGCAAGCCTTGTAGGCATGCTCAATACACTTGGCAAGGCTGTAGTTTTGAAGAATGTCAATCATGCCAAGATACAGCACCACGTCATGGGACTCCCCAAACAGATCCCCTTCAGAATCATTGCTGCCAGTCTGCTCTTCAGACCTCTTCTGAACCCGATCAGCTCTCGCAGGCATATTGACACCCAGTTGTATTCTTAACCTGCTTTAGGAAAGTTCAAGTACTCCTGCAATTGATTTCAGATGACAACAGACAGACACACAACAAAACAAACCACCAACCCATTTTTATGCAGTACCAAAAAATTTGGTCTAACCTCACCTTAAATTGGGCTAGAAACAGTACCAAACATGACATGTATTATGCAAGAAAAGAAGTTATGTGAAGAAGAAGAGACTTATGTGCACATTTAAATCATACCGAGCAGTCCCTGGAAGAAGCAAATCAACCTCAGGATCACCAGCTACTGATGCTCGTAAAGGGCTTCCACGCACATGGATACCTGGAATCCCTCCATCATCATGGCCACTGTCTCGGGCCACCAACACCAAACCTCTCATGGCACTACTCCATGCGTCTTCTGCACTTGGGGTAACAAGTTACAGGAGACTGCTAATCAGTAAAAAGCAGGATCTACTTGCTTGCTTGCATTAGGGTTTGACAAAAATCTAGACAAAATCTATCTAGTGAATCTGGAAGGTCAGGGAAAGAAGCCATATGTATCACAAATACAAAATCAGGAAGGAGAAGGCAGCTACCATCATCAACTGTGATTATGAAAGATTCACTTGAAGGCAAGTCTGGAGTGGATGATGGGTCTGATGACAAAAGAGCTGGACATAACTGGGGGGCCCTGAAGTGAAGGCCCAGCAACATACTGTAGTCCATGATGCCCCGAGCCTCTAAAAACTTGCAATCCTGCTCAATTTGCCTGCCCGAAGAATCCACATCTTTATGTATAATTTGATGGTCTAGACGCCACACAGTGCATTGATCAACAAGACTTTCCTGACCTCATGACTACAGCTTCGACTACTCATTTCATAACATGAACAATTAAGGAGCAAAATTAATATAAGTACAGAACAGATCAACCGACTTACTTTAGAAGTGACTCACGCCATGCAGGGTCGAGAATGAACTCAAACTCAAGATCAAGATCCTTGAGTGTGGTTGTCTCATCAATTTCCACCTTGTCAGCAGAGCGTCCCAGAGATGATCCTTTCAGGTCAAATCGGCGATGTATATGGAGCTCTGTGCAGAACATGTTTGCCATTACTACAAACCGCACCTGCACGAATCCCCTGCTAAGTTCTCAACATTTGCAATACAAAATTTCTGCTTGCTCCATGGATGTTCAAATGAAGTGGTGAGAGGATTGAAGAGACAAAAAAAATACACAAGAAAAACCTATCACAAACAGCTCTCAACAAACAGCTCTCAAGGATTACATTTGTTTCCTCCATTACAACAAAGGAGAACAATAGAGCTACTGATTGCTTCACTACTTGAGCAATGCCTTCTTCAAGCCCCAAATTTGTCACAAACCTTCAACTAAAAGTCAAAACACTGATAAGATCTTGAGCCCAGCAGCTAAGCTACCTTCTGGCCACCATAAGGCTTGATCTGATGGAGGCCAAAAAACTTTGTGATAAGAGTATTTTCATATGCTTTTACATGGTCATAGTAACCCTGCAACATTGCCAACAACACCTGCCATATTCCAATGACAGTAGTTCCAGAATGCCGACATCAGATATATAGAAATATCCTGGTGTATAGAACACCCCTTAGAACTCTGAAGTTAGTACTGGTGATCAGTCTCTGCTGCATGTGTCATTTGTAGAAGAAAAAGGATGGGCTTTGGTGATCTAGCAATTGAAACAACAGAATAGAGGCAGCTTGAGCATGATTCTTGAACAAGATTGATCTGAGACCCTACTACTAGAGTGAAGCTCAGGAGGATCATGGGTTTAGAGATTAGAAAGTTGGACAACAAGCTAATTACTCACTTGCACTTCAGATTTCTTCATTGTTTTGATCATGAAACGGTCATCATGTGAGAGATAAAAAACACTGCCACTCTTTCCGGGTGACACAAGTTCTCGTAAGGCATCATCTCCACAAAGTGAAAGCATATAGTCAGCAGCATCGATTTTGAACATCTCCCGCAAATGCCTGCAAAGTAAAGAAAGGTTCCCACTCCTACAGCTCATCAGTGGCCTCAAAATCCCAACTCTCTCAGATGATGGCTTCACATCCCCTCATGAGCGATCGCTCATGACTGTCACAGAGTTTTGTCCAAATAATTAAGCATTGATCATCTCTCAGGAGCATGCACCCAGAAGAGATACATGCAGCAAGGAGTGATATAGAACACCTGAAAACCATGGGGCAATAATCCTTCCACTTGAAGCCAGATGAATCATGAGTAGGAGTCAGAGGTGTTCCCCCTCGAGGGAAGTTCATGTGGATCCTGGCGTGAGATCCAAAATCATTGGGGCAAATCTCATGTTTTGGTTCGGGTGTTATCTTGCCAACTGTGTACCTGTTCATTGAAAAATATAGTACATCAGCATCTGCAAAGATCTTTTGATCCATGAAACAAGTTTGGCCTTGGTGCTTGACATGTGCAGAACTCGATCAATGCTTATATCCACAACAATCCTCCTCTTGATTGATTATGAAGCCTGCAAGGCATCCAACAATGTATGACCAACATCTTTGAAGTAACAAACAAATTATGTGAAGTAATTACCTGATTCCCAGCTGCAAGTTGAGCATGAGGTCATAACTGCGATGGCCCTTGAAAATGGTTTCACCAGGTCTCTTTATCTCCTTATGCGCCTTCCTTGGTCGCCTCTTCTTGTGCCCATCAGACTCTGCATTTTCCTTCACCAATTCACTCATGAGCACACCCTGGACATATTCCCGTACCACTACAGTAGGGAAAAGGCCAGGTTCATTGCTGCTGTCTGGTGGATGTGAACCACGCCCTGTCTTCTCTACCCCTTCAAGAATTGTGTCCCCTGTCCATGGTGTGGTTGCATCTGATCTTGGACCCTTGCCAACAGGCGACTCGAATATTGTCCATCGGTGATATGAACTGTGTTGTAAGAGTTCACCACTCCTTGGAACAACATCACCCACATGTGATGAGGAGTGGCTTCTTGACCACCCTGGAGCTCGTAATTCCAGGCCACCATCGTGACCAACCTTGTGGGATTGCTGGAATGTTGAAAGATTGTCACTATTTTGCAGCAACCTCGTATCAGGGGAAAGATTGCCATCAGGATAAAACACTCCTTTTCCATCTTTTAATCCTCGACTCCAATTTCCAATGTAGCAACTCCCATCAACCCATGTGTAAATTCCACGTCCATGCTCAAGGCCATCCAGCCATTGCCCATCAAATTTGTCCCCACTTGCCCATGTCAAAATCCCTTTACCACACATTGACCCATTTCTCCATTCACCCTGATACTCATTGCCACTTGCCCACACATACTTTGCAAATCCTTCTTGGACCCCTTGCTTCCAAAACCCCTCATAGACATCACCATTTGCGTAAGTTTTTCGGCCATGTCCATGCTTCACATTCAAGCTCCAATGACCTTTATAAGTTGTGCCTCCAATACTCCCACTAGTGTATGTCCCCACACCATGCATGTAACCCCCCATGAAATCACCCTCATATGTTGCTCCCGTAGGCCATGAAAATTTCCCCTTCCCTGTCTTCTTACCTCTTCCCCATTCCCCTTCATACATACACCCATCAGCCCACAAGTACTTGCCTGTTCCTTCGGGCAAGTTGCCCTGCCATGAACCAACATAGAAATCCCCATTTGGGAGAACTCTCTCACCAATTACAGATGGTGGTTCCATGACAGGGTTGATGTTCACAACAACTGACTCTTCTCCTTCTCCTTCTTCTTCTTCTTCTTCTTCTTCATTGTTATGTTCCCCCACATTGCTTGTATGGCCCTTCTTTTGAGGCACATTAATGTCAACCACTGCAAGGCTAAGGGGGGCAGCAGAATCAGAGCTGGGCCAGGGCTTAATGCTGCAACCATTGCTGGAAAACTCAACTTCCTTGTTGACATCCGGCACTTTAGGCAATGCTCCAGACATACATACAAGTGAGACCAATTTGGTGTTGTCTACTCTAAAGCCACTGCCTTGTTTCTGACCGCAACACTAGCAAGTGTAAACAAGTGGTTTCTTATAATCACTCAAATTGCATGATAGACTGCATGATCACCACTGGTGGCCCAGTTTGAGCCACACCTTGAGCCACAACTATGTCCACTTTGAATTTTACCCCTTGATAGTGCGGCATGAAGTGCTGGAAGCTCAATTGCTATGATCAATACCATATAACCCTAGAAAAGCCACAGAAGGAACCACACCATCAGGTTCTTTCTTGAACAGGTTGCACAATTTCCTTTATAGATTGCTGTCAAATGCATGAGAACTTGGGGCAATATGGTATCCCTTTCTTTCACTGACATCTTCTGTGAGATGGGTTCTTTCTGGAACAGATTGCACAATTTCCTTTAGAGATTGCTTTCAAATGCGTGAGAGCATGGGGCAATGTGGTATCCTTTCTTTCACTGACATCTTCTGTGCGATGGGTTCTTTCTTGAACACATTTCACAATTTCCTTTACAGATTGCTTTCAAATGTGTGAGAACACGCAGGGCG
>Ga0209611_10013416_pt1 | contig 11257 bp, 8 predicted proteins | sample S1TSphgellanicum_3_FD_187693 | JGI IMG/M metagenome (GOLD analysis project Ga0209611, IMG submission 187693) | Host-associated microbial communities from peat moss isolated from Minnesota, USA - S1T2_Fc - Sphagnum magellanicum MG (SPAdes) (version 2) | ecosystem: Host-associated > Plants > Peat...
AAAAAAAAAAGAAAAAAAAAAAAACATTACACAAAGAAAATAACAAGGAAGAAAAATTCAGTGAAAGAAAATAAGAAAAATATAATGCGTTGTGTTGCTCTTTATTGCAAAGAACTAGAAGCTTAATAGCTAAATAAAATAAATAAATAAATAAAACAAAGAGTAAGGAAAAAAGAAAAAATAAGAGAAGGAAAAGGGAAGAAGAAGAAATGTAGTAGAAAGAAAGGGGGGAAAGAATGAAATAGTAGGCAAAACAAGAATTAGAGAATGGGTAAGGAGGAAGAAGCAATCTAGAAGCTAAAAAAAGGGGAAAGAAATGAAGGAGAGGAAGGAGGGTAACCTTTGGGTAAGGAAAAAGAAGAAATAAAAAATTGAGAGGAAGTGGGAACAAATGAAGAAGGAAAGGAAGGAAGGTTGCTTCATAAGCTTTGCCTAAAGTTCAAAAGAAAGAACATCATAAGTTCCAGCTTTAGGGCTACAAGATATCAAAAAGAAAGATCTTAGGGCAATGAGACAACGAAAAGGAAATAAATTTAAAAGGAAAAATAAATTTGTAGGACTTTATGCAAGAGAAAGCTCCCATAATAGGCCATTCTAATATTTTCAATTTTAGCACTCAACTTAATAGCCTCATGTTAAAATCTCAAATTCAAAAAGGCCTATTATGGGAGTCTTTTCCTATACAAAAAATACCACATATGTTGTGAACGTGACATATATAGGTGCCCACATTTTTTGAATGTGTTGGTTTCTAATCACTATATTGTAATACGAGTCTACTATGTAAAGTTTTACTTATTTTATTTTTTCTTTTCCCAATGGTACTATAAAGGCTAGCCAAAAAATTGGAAAGTCCTCACAAACAACTTATTGTATAGTTTTAAATTTTTGATTATTTTCATTATTGTATGTGAGTGTAATCAAATTGTAGGAAAAGATTCCCTAGTTGAGGGCTCACAATTTAAATAGATCCATTTGATGCCTTTTATTTAGTGTCATGTATAGGGGAAGTTTCTTTGCTAAAGTACGTGCAGGGGTGAAGGGACCTCAACATGATAAAATCCCATAGTAAGGGCACTTCCCTTGCATAAACGAATGGAAATTTCTTTTCAAGGTTTTTTTTTTTGAGTTTTTTATTTCATTAATTCGTTGTTATATTCATTGGATGGGATGAAAATTTTCATCTAGTTCCTGAAGCTCTATTAATCACCATGGTATTTTTTGGTGTTAACCTTTGACTTATTTTTTTCTTCTTAGTTTTTTTTCCATTTTTTTTTAACTTTGAAATTTTCATTTAGTTTTTTCTCCTTGGTTTCTTTTCCCAACTCTACATACTACCTTTCATATTGGATGTACCTACTTATTTGCCCATTTTACCTACCTACACACCTACCTACTTAAAACTTGCATGTTGTTCATGATGTCGATTAATGAAGTTATAATGTAGAATACATGTATTATAAAAAACCCATTAATAACTATGGGTCCCATGAACAATGTGGGTTTTTGGATAAGCATGTTTGTATTGTCACTTCAAATCCCATGCACATTGTTGTGTTTAGAAACACATGTGGATATCACTTGTGAATCATCTTTTGGTGCAAGTACACATCATTGTGGTCTTCAAACATGGGAAGGATTGCAAAATCCCAATCAATTGAGATCCAAAACCCCACAAAGTTAGCATTTTCAATGTTGACTTAATGTGGATAATTGGCATACAACATGGAATTCAAAACAATGTGCTAATGGAATTTGCTTATATTCCACATGTTCACATTTTAGAATTTTTAAAATGTGAATGAAGGGATATGGCCCCCCTGGTGGAGTGGAAAAAACATTGAAATTTTCCTCCACAAAAGGATGTCAAACTTCCAACTATGAAAAACCAACTCGGGCATATGTGGTAACTATGACATTCTAACCTGTAATTTTTTATCTTTTTAATGTTTTATTTCACACAAACATACATTCTTGGATTGACTTTATGTTGGTGTAGGTACCAATGTGGGTATGAACCCAATATGATGATCCAAACCACACTAGGTCTATCAAGTGAGGTTGCTTACCCTCATTATATCAATCAAGAGATTATACACATAGCCTGATGTAGTGGAAATAATTTTATACCATAGATCACATACACAAAAGAATGGGTCACCTACATATGACCAACATGACCTTGAATTTGTGACTTATATGTTTCATCATGTTTCACAAATGTCACAATCTTTGAAGGATCACATTTGGATTCAATTGAATTTGAGACACATTGTCAAACAAATCTATGATAAACATAAAGCAATTTGGTGGCAATGGATTAATGGTGGGGAAGCAAAGACAAGGGATGATTTCATTAAATAACAAGACATTGTTTATTTAGATCGAAAACATAAGAAAAAGAGTTGGTGCTTGCACAAAACCCTAATCATTTCTATTCAAACTTGGGTGTACAATAATGCCAAGGATATGTTTCATTTTCTAGATGCAAATGAAGTTAATGGGATTCTAGTCCCATTCGCCATAAAGATCCAAACATTAGAGTAACTACAATCCATGCTTTCATTTGACCACAATGGGGCTATTTCAATGGATGTCACATTTGGCACCAATAATGTCAAGTTTCATTTATTCACAATGATGGTGTTTGATACATATCACATTGAAATGTTGGAGGTTTGGATCATCAAAAGTTGACAAACATGTGAAAATTTAGTGAAGTGGTTGATTCCCATAAATATTAAACATGCCCAAGTGGAAACCCTTTTATTGCATCATTGATGATGCTTGACAATAATTGTTTGCAATACTATGAATGGACTATTTTGTTTTCATCCTTTTTGAATTCCTTTTCAAGTCGTTTACATAGTTACATATTAATGATTTTGGATGTACATGTTTTATTAATGTGAAAATTATGTGCATGAATAGGATTGTGTGGAATTGGGATAATATGCCCATTTTCCTTTGTGCATGGCATGTTTTCAAAGCATGACACTTAAAGGTCAATGGAAAAAATCAAGGATATAAATCATCAAATATTTGATTACCTTCATAAGGTCATGTACATGTTTATCAATTATAATGAGAACATTGAATCCTTCAATGGATGTGGGAGAGAAAAGATGGTTGAGAGTTTTGAATGATATAGGCTTGATGATTCATGGGCTCAATACTTTTGGACTTACTATTGCCAATTTGGTATGTAAACTTGCTTCCATTCATCATTGTTAATATTCATTATCATACATATCCATTGTTTTCCCTTTTATGACCTACTCCAAACACATCCAAATATTTATCTTTTAATGCATTTTGCGTGTTTTATCATCTAAACCTTTTAATGGTTGTTCTTGAGTCACTTAGTTGGCCATGATTTAATTATTACAATGTGCATTGTTTTTTAGATTTGAAAATGATTGGTCTTTGACAAATCACATTCCAACCAATATACACAAGTGAGCACGCGTTTTACCATGGTGTATTGAAACAATGGTTTTATCTTAAAACAAAAGGTTTCAAAGGGCATTAAATTGATTGGTTAGTGGGGAGGTGACAATTGCACACCTTGGAAATGAAGAAGAGGATATTTGTAAAGAACAAGGTCGTGGAATGCATTGTGAAAAAGAATGTGGAGAAGGTGACATTGATTCTGGTTACCCATGTTTACTAATAAAAACTTGAAAGTGATAGTGCTTGGATGGTATGAAGCCAACACCTTGGCAATGTCACATATAAAATGACATCTCCATTTACTAAATATGCATGTTGCATATGTGCATGGCAATTGTAAAGCAATTTATGTAAGCATGAAATTATTATTATTTTTACATGCACCAATCTTACCCAAAAGTATGTCATAGATTATTCTAAAACATGGTTTGGATTTGAACATGGAGGCATGACACCCATGTTATGGATGGGCACAACATATTTGAGAGGATTTGGATTATTTTAATCATCACACAAACTTACCATGTTTCATAGGTTCGTAGAAAAATCACATAATTTTATGAAAAATTACATCACAACAATTAAATGGATTTAGTTAAAATGTAAATTATATGTACTTCACATCAAGACATCATAAGTAGAAAAGACACATTGATTATATATATATATATATAGTTTTATGATTTTGTGACATTGGAAATTTGTGATGATGATGCTAAAAATGATGGTATTCAAGGTGAAGAAGGGGTCACCGACATTAGTGGGATCACCCCCATGAATGAATGTAAGCTTTCTATGGATCATGTTGGAGGATCTAATGAACTAAAAAGTTCAAATGTTCCAATGGAAAGAACATTTGCACATTTATGTGATGTGATACAAATTATTGAAAAATGCAAACAAAAAAGGGCCATGTTTTGTGACCATGCCACTTCATTCATGAGAATTATGGCATTAGATATACGAAACATTCATTTCACAAAGGCAAATGGATGATTACACCCATGAATCATGATTTTTCACATGGAAGATGGTTTAGGCAATTTTATTACAAAAATGAAATATTGGCATGAAAGAATGGTCATGCACACAAATGTTCATAATAAAATATCTCATTCTTCACCCAAAATAGAGACATAAGACTTACATAAAAATAATAAAAAATAAAAAACAAACACAAAAACTCAAAAACACAAGAACGAAAGTTAAAATGAACAACAAAATTACACAAGACAAAAAATCAAGGGGCCTAAGATGAGGCACAAGCAAAGTTAGTTTCACATTTTGAGAAAGTCCTTCATATATGAGCTTTACTTATTGGAAAACATAAGGTGAATGTTATCATGAACCTATTTAACATACATAAATCATGAAGTGTAGGAGCGAAAGTGCATAACTCCCCTTTCTTTTCTAGAAAATATGTTCACAAATATGTTCAAAGTGGGTTTTGAACCTTCACCTTTGAGCATAATAATTGTACTAAAAACTATTTTGGTAATTTCACAATGAAATTAATTTCATTTATGAAATTAAATAATTAAAATTTTCATGTCCTTAATTTTGTAAAAGAAGCTATTAAAAAATTTAATTAAAAAATAAAACTAGTTTAAATTTCACATGTACATGAGTTATGTTCATTTTTCTAATAAAATTTTAAATTTTAAATCAGTTTTATTCTCCATTTTTGAATATGACATTTTGTTATACTTCAAATGTTGTCCAATATTCTTAATTTTTATATGAATAATTAAAACTACACATGAGAAGATGAAATTCATAGGTTAAATTTTATTTGTTTTGGTAATTTAGTTCAAAAAATAGTTAAATAATAAATTTTTAGGTTTAATTTTGTCACATCATCAAAAATAACATTATGAACATAATTAATCATATTTAAATGATTGATTTAAATCACATTAGTCACATTTTTCAAGCCAAATAATTTCACATGGGTTTCACAAATGTTATGTGTCCAATTTAAAATTCACTTTAATTTAAAAACTAGGTTTTTTTGGTCAAAATAAACACACATAATGTTGATTTTAATGAATTTGAAGATAATTAATCGTTTCAAACAAATGAATTTGATTTTACAATCATTTTAGGCCCAATGTAATAATGAACAAACCATGTTTCCATCATAATGAATTGTGGGATGTTTAAAAACCTATTTATGTTGGCCCCATTAGTCAAAAACATAATATTGTCAATTTACGTCATGTCATTATATTGTCAATTTAATCACATTCATCATTTAAAAAAATTGAATGGTACACTACCACTAAATTATCATCAAAATGGATCCTTGTGGGATTCCATTTCAAATTTGGTGCTACTTAAAAACATTTCTACCAACATCCTACACAACATATTTTGAATGAAAATCAACAAACAATTACCCAACAAGCTCAACAAAATGATCGTGGTTCAACATTTTTGCTCAATATGATGAAGTTAACAAAATGTCATTACACAATCTAACACCTACTTTTGATTAGCCAAATGTATTGGTTGGCCCAAATGGTTTGATAATAATGGGTTATGATATTTTATTATCCATGACATTTTATGTTCATTTTATTTGTTCATGTTTATGGGTGGGGCTTTTAATTTGTAAATAAATAATCTTTGACATGAAACATATTAATATAAATCCAAATGTTGAATCTAGACAAGGAACCCATGTGAAACAACACCCACCAACACAAGTTGGAGATGAGGTCATTGTCACCAAAAAGAAGGGGGGGATAACTTAAACAAAAAGCCCCTACATGTGTTAATCATAGCAACATTAGAATTGTTACTCTATGTAATTAACAAGTATCACAACATTTGTTACATAAACAAGGTCTTGTTCTTTTTTAAAATTATGTTCAAAATCTAAACCATAAAACTTTAGGGAATTAGAATTCTCTTGGCTTCCTTTTAAAAGCCCGTTGATCATGTCGTTGTTTATAGATAAGAACATTGACTTCACATACCCCGCCTATTTCCACTAGATTCATTCAAAATAGAAGTTCGATAGAAAGATAAAAGGTGATATTCCAAAAAATTTCCCATGCACCCAAAAATAGACTTGAAATCCCTTTCTCTTCGAAGCTCCCACAAATTAATCAATATTTTCTTTCCCAAATTCAGCCAAATTGATAGGTCCTTTCAAGATTCCCAACAACTAAAAAATCCACAAACAAACCACATGGACCATTTAAAAAGCTCTAGACATTGTCATCATCTCCCATGAATCAATTTGTACATCCTAACAATACTCCTTTTTCTTTTGTTTTAAAGACTATAACGCAATGGAAAACATTATTTCAAGATAGAAGAAGATGTTAACAAAAAGGCATTCTTCCTTTCTATTTTCAAATACAATATATCACCAAAACTTCTTACTTTCTAACAACAATCAAAATGAACATTGAGTTCATCTCTTCCATTCGCCTTTAAGAAGACATGCATTCCCCTATTTATAGTCTATCATTAATCGTCACCCACCTTCACCAAATCTATTGCACCAACCGGTCTTTAGCTCCGTGATCCACATTCTTCATTCAAGAGCCAACCAAAAACAGCTACAAACCCATTCCATCACCAAAACAATTCAATAGTTCAGCTCAATTGAAGAGCAAACATCAAACACAATAAACCTACAAATAAATAAAACACACCCAAAACACAAAAAATAATAATGAACATTAAAACTCGTGGCACCCTCAACAATTCATGATGAATAACTATCCCATATTTTGATGTCTTTTGCCACACACCCATCATTAATTAAGGTTGATTCTTTCCTTTCATCCACATCCATATATTCACAGAAAGTTCTTAACATTAGTTTTACATCACATCATTTTAATCACTCTTAGATGAACTAAAACCCTAATCCCACAACATCCCCAATCCAGTAAGTTTCTAAGCCTTCCTTTTTCCACCTACTTCCTTCCCTCCCCTTTCCTTTTTTCTTGGTTGTTGCCATCATCACCTTTTTCTTTTGCCCCCCTTTCTTTCTTGCCACTACCATCAACATGGAGGTTCAAGTTTGAAGAGGAAGTGCTTGTGCAAGAAAAGCCTCATTGATATTCATGGAGGAGAAAAGTATTTTACAACCCTAAGTGAATGAAGAAGCTCAAGTTTTTTCCTCCTTCCTCCTCCTTCTTTTCCTTCTTTCTTTACTTATTTTTGTTATTATTGATGCCCCTTATGACTTTTTTGTCTCCATTGATTTTTGTGGTGTAAATGTGATCATGAAAAACTTTTGTAGTTTTTTTTTGCTTAATGTTATGTTGACTTAGGTTGAAGTTTCCTTTGAGTGCAATAATTCATGGTTTTCTATTTGCTATGTTGCTTGAGAAGTTTTTATTTATTTATTTTTGGTCTGTGTATTCGACTTGTTAAAAGGGCTTTTGGTTTCTTTTGTTGATCAATGGTCATGTTGTTTAGTTTGTTTTAAATGTATCCCCAATAATATAATTTTTTTTTACTATTTAAAATACAAGTGAAAAGAATGTACCCAAAATTTCAATTTAAAAAAAAAAGGTACCTAACTTAGCAAATTATGTGATATGGATAAAAATATCACTATGTGAATTGTTGTGGTTGATTTGTTCTCATTGTTTTCATGGTTTGATGTGTTGCAATTTGGTTTGTCATGTTGTGATCCTTCACATACACACACATGTAATGGGACCAAATGTAATACCCACATGTGGGTCACAAATTATGCATTGTTTATTTGGGCTAATCTTACAAGATTTACATACATTTTTAATTTTATATTTAAATGACATATATTGAAATTTAATGAAAGAAGAAAAAATAAAAATAAATCTAAAAGAGTAAACACCCACCCTAAAAAATAAAATCTTACAAAATAATAAGAAATCCCAAGAAAATGAATTAACAATAAGATAGGACACTACCTTAAGCATTTTCCCATTGCTGTTCTAAGCTTTTAATGTTATATGAAGATATTACAATCACTTAAATACTTCGATATTTTGATATTTATGATTAAAATTTCTAACTACATAAAAATATTACATTTTGCTACCCACCTTTTGTTGAAACCTATGTTTAGATGGTGGTTGATAATTAAGAATATGCTTCAAAAATAAATGTATTGCAATATAGCTTTGTGTAATGTGTACATTTGGGGTTCACCTTATGTCATCATCAAAGTGTTAAAAAATATTTAAATGGAAGACACCAAGGTTTTTGTAATACCTACATGTGGTGATGACAACATTCAATCTTTTTGTGGTGATAGGTTTAGTAAGTTTAAGGGATAATATGTAGGCAGGCAGGTAGCTGGGCCCATGTGAATAAGGCTATATTAGTGGATAGAAAGCTTAGGTAAATTGTTTAAGTAAGTTGGTAATCAATATGTAGTAGGTTTGTTGTAAGTAGGTAAGTAGATAATCAACAAGTAAGTATGTTGTTAAGTAGGTTGTAAATCACGTGGAAAAAAATTGTAATTTATGTGGAGGGCACCTTATATTTATCATTTCCCTCCCACTATTGAGGAGTAGGCATAAGAGCCCTCCCATTCAACACCTTGTGATTTACATAGGTTTGATTCATGTTAATTTTTGCTTAGTGATTTACAACAGGTAAAGCCCATGGGTGAGGGGCATTCTCAAAATGCAAGGCTAGATTTGGCTATCACCTCGCCCTAGGCCTCTTATTTTGAGAATGCTCCCACCCTAGGGCTTTACCCTACAATAGTAGGTAACCAACCTAGTAGGTTAGTTGGGAGAAAAGGTTTGGGGTTGGCGGGGGAGGGGGGTGGGGTGGACAAAAGAAGTACAACTAGGTAGAAGTCTTAAATAGAATAACTCAATTAACAAGGTGTGATTAGCTGGGGGAGAAGTATAAGATGAAAAAACGATGACATCCAATAGATAAAACAACCAACTAGTGTGCTAGTGGGTGCAAGTTCACCATGGCCTGGATAGAGTGGCTCTAACATCCTTCAATGAATTCATCATTTAAACTGTTTTTCTAAATTTGAGATATAACTCTTACTTACCACTAGTTGAGGTCAGAACTACAACTTTAAGGTACCTAAGCTGGAGGCATTTCCAAAAATACAGGGCCTAGGTAAGGCCCCAACATGAGAGCTATTTCCCAAATTAGGGGCCTAGGTAAAAAAAAACCCCAGGTTGAGGGCGTTTCCGAATTAAAGGGCCTGAGTAAGGTCCCAAGTTGAGGGCGTTCCGAAAGTAAAGGACTCCGGAGGAGGGGTCTAGGGAGGGCATTCCTGAAATAATAATGGGCTTAAAAAAGACGAGGTAATTTGGACAAATAAATAGGCTTTATTAATTGGCTCATGGCATTGAATGGCGCAATAAAAATAAATAGTAAGGTCATAGAGTGCACCCCCCCCGAAACTGTGCTTGTTCCCCAAGTTTTCTTTTTTTTAAATGAAAGTTCATTAACCGCCGCACCACGCCTGTTGGTAAATAATTAACTAACTGTACGTATTTTTAGCATTCAAACGAGGAGACGCCCCCATTAACGTTAATTACATGAGTTAATTTACTCGTCTTGTCCCTTTGTACGTTGCTATCTCTCCGTCGTCTACTGGGTTAAAAAGCTCAATCACTACTAACTAACTAGCCAAACTAACCTACAAAGTACCTATCTGTACGCTGCAAATTATTAACTAACCTGTCAGTTAGTTACGGTGCGTTCACGCTTGGTGCTAGGGACCTCTAGTGTTGAGTTCCCTTAACACCATGGTAGCCATTTAAAATTAAAACCTAGTTATCATGTAAAATTTTATGTTAAACTAACATTCACTTAACATTAAACCATCACCCATTTAACATTATGTGCCACCTAGGATGCCACCTAGATTTTCATTTAACACTGACTTAACATCAAGTGTGAATGCACCATAATGTGAAGTAGTGCTAGCTAGTTAATTCAACACCTGCTCAAAATTGTTCCAAGAAAATTTTATTTCAACAGCCCAAAGAAAAGCAATTGGGCTGCCCTAAATTTTGTGATGAATGCTTTTCTCCAGAATTTGAATTACCCTATATTACCTTGGCAGCTTCAACACTAAATATTTTATATTAGAAATGTTGAAATTTTTAACTTTAAAATAAAAAATTTTAAAAATTATATATATATATATATATAATGAAAGAAAATATTGAATCTTTAAGAATATTCTATGTATCAAAATGAAAATTTTAAAAATTAATTAATTATTTGACAAACATGTGTCTAAGCTGTCAATGTACTACAGTCCTCAAGTCCCAAATTTATTGGAATAAGGGCCTGACAATAAACATTCCATTTTTTGAAATGCCCCACAAATTGAAGGAAAAATACTCTCTATGAGATGCTCTTCGGTCACACTTGAAAAATCAGTGCAGGTCTTTACAACTGAGTTGATCTGTAATTTTCCACTGGTTTTTATGCACAGGTGACATGATCATGAATTTGGATGGGAAAAAAAAGGTAAAATCATCGCTATGCATAACTTGTTTATTTGTTTGTTGTTGTTGGATTCTTAGAAACAACAGACTCTAGATCAAAGCTTGGGGATAATTGTGAAATAAGCAGGTAATAATAGACAAGGGTCCAAGGATCAAAAGCCCAGGGATCAAATTGAAGCTTGAATTGGACCTTTTTTTCATATTAAAAATCAATAAAATTTCTAAGCTATGATGAGTGTAATCAAAGGCTTGGGGTCCGATTCGAAGGTCCAATATTGAAAATGTGTGATTGACATGTGAGAGAATTGGGTTAACTTTTGGTCTTTTTTTTTTTTTTTTTTTTTTTTTTTTTT
>Ga0209611_10013417_pt1 | contig 11255 bp, 7 predicted proteins | sample S1TSphgellanicum_3_FD_187693 | JGI IMG/M metagenome (GOLD analysis project Ga0209611, IMG submission 187693) | Host-associated microbial communities from peat moss isolated from Minnesota, USA - S1T2_Fc - Sphagnum magellanicum MG (SPAdes) (version 2) | ecosystem: Host-associated > Plants > Peat...
TTTTTTTTTTTTTTTTTTTTTTTTTGAGTTCTTGACCCCATTTACATTGGGGGGCTGTAATTTTCTCATTTCTAATCCGTTTTCAATGATTATTAGTGTGTCAAATACACCAAGAGGAGGGGTTCAAGTTTTATTTGGACACCAAAAACAATGGAGCTCTCCCCTTGGATCTGGCCTGCCCTGAGCACTTAAGTGTTCAGTCACTGGCTGGTCTACATTTGCACTTGTATACAAAGGATTACACCTAAAACAATTTGTTCCTTAATATGCAAAATTGATTTTTATTTCAAATTAATGAAAAAGTAACTATATAAATACTTTAAAATACTGGGGTGTCATGCGTGGGTAAAAGACTATATCTATTTGTAGGTTGCAAGAAACTCTACCACTAATTTACATTATTAAACTGTGAGGTTTAAACTATGAGGTTTGCATAACTTTGTATATCCTTAGCCTCTTGTTTGGATGCAAATTGTTGCCACCTTAAGAATCTTTAAAATTCTCACATCCCTTTCTTTCATACTTGTGATAAGAGCAAATACATCCACACATGGTATGTGGCCCTCAACTAGGGTATATGACATTCAAAATATTGTGCAAAGTTATTTCCGCATCCATCCCTCTGGAGACATGCACTCCTAATAGTGGAGGGTGAGGGATGGTTAAATGTCACCACCTGACCTGATCATTGAGATCAACCACTCAAAGCCCAATGTATTTCACTATTGGCCTTTAGGGAGAACATACGAACATTCTATTCTGCAAGTTTACAGGCCACAGTTCACTTCACCCAAATTGTTGTTTCCACTGTTGGACTTGCTCTGATGGCTCCAAAGCTATGTTTTTCATTTCAAATTTCTGAAGTGCGAGTAGGCCACAAACATCCAAAGGTAGACGTAGCATTTAATGATGATAGTTTCTAAAGAACTGTCCAAAGGTAAACAGCAATAACATAGTGATAAACTTTTGGGAGTGGTCGAAAAGTGGCAACATTTATTCAAAAACTGAAATTTTCCTTGGTTTATTGATGAATTTTCTATGTTTGTATTTGCACATTCCAAGTGTATTTTACAGCTACTGAATTACATCAAAAGAATTGCCATTTTAGGTTGAAGCTCAATGAAGAACTTTGGTTCTGTAGTTTTGCAGTAAGAATAATAGCAGTTTCATAGTAATAATTGTAGTGGAAGTGCTGTGTTGCACATTGTACCTGTGTAATTCTACAATCTTGGAACAAAATTTACCATGCAATTTCTTCAAAAGAAGGCAAGTACTGTCACCCACATTGCATTTATATGATTCCACAAGGATGGGTACTCATCTATTTACTCAGAAAATTTCTTCAATACACTGAATTACCAGGTCACACATTTCATCTAGACATTTCCACAATTACGGGTACTAAGAAAAGTTATTTACTAAGAAAATTTTCTTCAAAATAGTTTAAGAAAAATTCCATGCAGGAAAGTTCCTACACTGGCTACACTACCAAATTTAGTCACAAAAAACTCACACTTTTCTCTACACTTTTCTCTACAATTTTTTATGTATCAAAATAAAAAGAGCTTGCCTACTACTACACACCTTTTGCAGAGAAGGTGAAATGGTCTAGTACAAAATTACCTGAAAGAGGAGAAAATTTACAGACCTAACACATTGAATTTTCCCTTTCAAGGCTCTACTTGCTATTGTGATAATGGGTGGGTCTCAGAGGAAAAACTCAACTGAAAGAACTGAAAAGTCCATATGGCAACACATTTGTGCATCCTGATCACATTCTTCCCTGCTCCACATCATTTGTCCCATTCTGCATTGCTGGTGGCATGGAAGTTGGATGTTGTCCATGAGCAAAAATTGACTGTGGAGGATATTCATGTGGCAGTCCAGCTATATACAGTCCACGGAATCAAATGCACATGATTAGTAACTCTATTAGCAAGTGACAATGATGCAAATTCTTGGACAAGGGATTTCAGGGAAAAGGCATTGGGATGCCATGTTAGCATGTTATGCATTATATATTAGCATATTATATATTCCAAATTCAAAGATGATGAATTAACTGTATTCCCACAATGTCTTCTTAGAGGATAGCATATCTTCCCATAGCAAATTCTAAGTTCAAGAACTGACTGCATTATTTGCAATGTAGGACTACAGAATGTGCTCATCCTGTTGTAGTACGCATTCAATCCAGGATTATGAAACAGCTTTTGGTTTACAAAGCTTTGGCTTGCTAGCTGCAACAATGTAGTGTCAGAATGCAAAGAGAGAAATGAGTAGACCACAACAATTTCAGCTAGTTTGAGGTATGTGATCGATTACTCACCCCACTCAGAGTAGACACTTGGATAAAATGTTCGATAGCAAAAGTATCCAACAGCAGCACCTGCACATAACAAAAATCCATACCACCCATGATGGAAATTGTTAATTAGATAAGTGAATATGAATAGGAATAACTTTTTTCCAGCGAAGTCAAATTACATGTATTGTATATGTATACATGTATGCTTAGTGAAAAGAAAACTAGATAGTGTTGCACAATGTTCAAGACAGCAGATAACAAATGAAGTTGGAGAGGCACCCCACCAAGCAAAGCTGCAAAGATTATGTCCACCCAACGGTGTTGATAGTCATCCACCCGAGAGATAGAGACCAAGGTGGCAAGCAGTAGAGGCATGGCCACAATGAAAACCCTGGAAGAGTAACCTCTCTTGTCAAAAAGGCCCATCTTGCCTGCTAGGTACATGGATAGGTATCCAAGCCCAGCGAAGCACCCTGCAGTTATCACCCACAAAAAACTAATGGATTAAAAGTGGTCAAAAACATCAAATTTGTGAAAAGAAACTTCTTGTTTGTTTCTGTTTTGCTTGTTCAGTAACCTGAACAAATCTGGAAAATCTATTCAGATTCAGGCAGATCATTAGAGATCTAAAAGAATCTGAATAGGGCCAATGAGCAAATCTGTCAGACTGAAAAGAATCCAAAATTGAGCAATGGATGTGATCAGAAACAATGAAGAAAGAAGTGTTTGTTATGGTTGAAAATGTCAGGTACAGGTTTATGTACATGAGGCGTGTCCACTGGGGAAACTTTTGTATCCATCTTGGTACTTTGAATTTGAATTGGGATGGCAAATCACTCTCCGATCCACATCAGCTGAATATTGCTGCACATGACAATTGCCAGCACAATTGCTTCCAGTTTCATCAGCTGAGCTAGTATGTTTTGAGTATCACCACCAGATGAATGCTTGCTCCCAAAGCTCAAAAGACCCAATGCCTTTTACTGGCTCAACAGAACCATCTTCACCATTAGTTAAGTATCATTATCACAGACTTCATGACTGCATTAGCATGTTTATTCTTACTCAAAATCTTTCCAATTACAACAACATGTTGCTCACAGTTTCATAGAATTTGATTCAATTTGTACACACCAATGCATCATGAAGTATGCCAGGATAGTGCATCTACATGTACCATCTTTCCATTGCTCAGAGGCACTGCATGCAGTTAGTGCAGTTCTGGAATTGCAGCTGCAAGATCTACCTATATTACAGAGTTGTTTACATCGAAGAAGACAACAATTTGCCTTCTTGTGAAGTCTTTCCAGGAACAAACACAGTCACATTTTAGGGGTATATGAGAGAGAGAGAGAGGTGTGGAAGGGATGAATGAGTACCGGTATCCCATCAGGAAAGCACGTGTGGAAAAAATTGGGACGAGGCATACCAACAACATTCTTTATGGCATCAGTTAGCAATGCTGTCAGTGTAATTGCTGTTGCTAGACCTGGGATTTTTGGCAAACACTCAAACGTCAATGCCCAAAATCCAGTATCTGTAATTCCAGCTAGATTCAGTTGAAAATCACATATTTCAATATTGCACTTGTAATCCAAAACCAATCCTTTTCATGTGCTCATTTCTGCCTACCAAGACATTGCAAACTAAGTTGTTGCAATTTTCCTAAACTACTTGGGAAGTAATCAGGAGAATTTGATGCAAGACTATCCAACTCAAATGCCAGATCCAGAGAGAATGACACCCTCCCACATACCAAGGAAAGCATTGTGAAAGTCTAGGATACTTCTCCGCCTTAAGAAGTACAGGAAGAATATGAGTAGAGGAATAATCACTGCAATTACCTGAGACAGCACAGTGCACAACAAGAGAAATTGACAAGAGAAAACAATCAAAACCTAGGATCAAATTTTCTTCAAGAACTTCAGACTCAGATCCAAATGCACCTAAATTCCTGAACCAGATCTTGGATTCTTTGTAATGAAATCATCTCAATGTGCTCCTGAAGCTGAGATCCTCTTTTCAATTGAAAGCAATATCTTGTCAACATGTTGCAGTGACTGTGCCAAGTTGAAGAGAAAATTTAGGGATGAGATGATGATACGCACAAGCACACTCCAAGTTGGAACTGTGTATTTGTTGCTAGGAAACGTGAAAGAGTTGATGTTGTGTTCACTGACGAAGCGGTGATAAGGTGGAATGAGAACATAGTCAATTATCTCCAAGATGGCCATGATAACAATGATCACCCAGTCACGCAGATGATGCTTGAACAATGGCCAGAAGCTCACTTTCCTTGAAGTTCCTTGAAATTCTGACCCATCATACCCACCTCCTCCTCTTGTGGACAGTGATTGCTGCCACCCATGATCTGCTGAAAAGAGAAGAACCCACACCCACAAAAGTTTGATACAATGGGACTAATAAGTCCTGTGCTTTTGCAGAAAATGGGCATTCAGAATTGAGCAAAAGTTCTACAGTTTTGCGCAGATTTTGGCTGCTGCTCGACTGTTGATCCGACTTACAAAAGCAAAAACCAGCTAAAATAACAACAACAACAACAACAGCACACAGAAATCAACACGCAAAACATAAGACTGATATCAAATTGCATCCTAGATGTATATAGTGTACTTACCTGCAACGGTGTTGGAATTCATAGTGGCAAGCGGAACTTAAATCCTTCGAGCAAGGCTGCGTAGAGTTGTAAAAACCTCTGAATATCAGCAGCAGCTCGACGTTCAAACAACAATGTCCGCAACAAACAAAAAGATTTCAACGAATACCAACAACAACAACAACAACAATAAGAGTCCAGGTGGTTCCCGCTCGATCCTCTCTCCAGCTCACACAAATCCTACCAACAACTCGGATTCTTTGGTTTTGCTACTTATTTCTACACGATTTTGGACTGCGGGAATTAATTTTTTTCTCGCAGATGGGGAATTTTTTTTGCGCAAGCTCGAACAGCAGCGTGCCAGCTAACTCCGAAGGCCGAAATTTGGCTTCACTCCTCTCATTGGTCCACAAACGACTAAATGTAAACAGGGTCCTCTTCCGTGGCGCCCAAGTGGACGACACGTGTGTACACGTGTGGACATCCCTGATTGGACGTATTATTACCTGTCTAATTTCTCCTTCCAAGATCAAAATTTAAAATTTAGTTGAGTTTTCAATGGTAAAGATTATTCAAGATTCAATATCTGTTGCCCCTTTGGTCTAAAAATTATGAAATCATCTGCATAAAATCTCACTCATCAAAGGCTATCCAGAAATACCAAGAGTGCACCCTAATTTCCTTTTAAAATTTCCTTTATATTTTTCTGAATGTTCAATGTTTATTCAATATTCAATAACTCTTGCATCATAAGTCTAAACATTATGAAATCATCTCAGTGCAGCTCTATTCACAGAGGCTTTTTCAATGATAAAAAAAATTCGTGAGAGAGTGCTGTGATGTGGCCAAGGTCAACCAGCACTTATCCTTTAAGAGTACATTCACCGTCTTCAGTGAGGCCTCTTAATGGTCATATTAAACTCAATAGATATTATATTTGAATTCATAGTCACTGATTTACTACAGGCATGAGACATTTATAATACAATGAACCCTCCTTTATAATCACACCCATTTTAGTCACATTGTATCACACATTTTTTGATAATCATTTGTTTTAGTAAGAAACGTCATTCTTTAGAGTTATTATCATACTCATTAGTAGCATAAAATATTTGCAAAGTTTTAAAAAAAAATGTGACTATAATAAAGAAATAAATATTAAGATTTTGTAAATTATAATTTTGTCTAATAATGTTAGTGTTACTTTGTACTCAAGTTGTGCAAACTAACAACAATGAATCCAATTAAAGAGAAAAAAATAACAATTTTTTTACTATAAACAAGCAAAAGATATGTAAACTTGTCAAGAAAACAAAAAAATCTTAATTAAAAAAAATTAATGAATAAAATACACAAATTAGTAATTAAAAAGCTCAAACTCAATTTAAATTGTCACATTAAAACAAGCAAAAATACAACCTTCTTCAAGTTTAATAATGCATATTAAAGCTTAAAGTAACCCATGTAAAAAATTTAAACAATTGATACCATTATTTTAACATAAAAGGAATTATTTTGTAAGATTTTTTTTTCTTATAATCACAATCTTGTAAGAGTTTATATGAAATGTGACTATACATATTTAAATCATAATTCATTAGTGTCACAAAAAGAGTAGTCACCAAGGGCGTGATTACAAAGGTGTTTTATAAAAATAATTTAAATGAATTTTGGGGTTTGTACTATGGTGTAGGTGCTGGTTCATTGCGAGATTTTCACATGGCAAACATAACATACAAATTTCCTTCCCTAATAGATAGAGTTTTTTCAACTTGTGTCATTGAAGCTCCAAAATCAAGTAAAGACCTTTGTCTGTGTCATGAAAGTTGGCCTTTGGTGAATCGGCACTTACACCTGGTACCATGGTAAAAGAACCATGTTGGGTGTTATTTGACTCTGTTAATAATTGTCAGCTTGTGATTTTTTGAATATTTCAGATGCGAGAAACTGCTGGTTCCGGTATTTAAAAATAAATAAAAAAATAGAAAAACCACCAGTTTCTGTTATTTCAATAAACTCAAAGAATTGACTATTTTCATAAAAGAACCATGTTTACTAGTTTTGTAAGTGGTTATGTGTTTTTTCAAAACATTGAGAACCATGGTTAACATAACAGAACAGGTTCTTTGATTTTTTGAGAACTATGGTTGATTGATACATCAGCATGGGACCCTTTCATTCTTTGAGAACCGTGGTTATGAATCACCCTGATAATCGATGCAATTCCTAATACCCTTTCAACCCTAATAATTCTCTTTCCTGATACCCAGTCAACCCTAATAAAAAATTTCAAACCCTTCTGGACATGTCCTGCCCTTTGCAAGCAGAAATTCTGCTCAATAAGGTGCCCTCTGGATGCACTAGAAATTTTCTGCCAATGCTTTGCAACAACTTATTGGCGTAGTTTCTAGGCTGGTAATAATGTACTTTTTCGTGTGTGTTCGGTGACAACTTTGATCCTAATGAGCCCAGGATCAAGCAAGTTTTGAGAGAGATTTTTAAAAGGGTTAGGATTTGATCCAAAAATGCGATTGTCTTACAACACGATTGACGGTGCTTTTGCATTTGGCAACATGGTGTGATGCCATGTGGCAAAGTTATGCAATCAGGGATTGATACCCTTAACACACTCACCTTCCTTGTTGAGGACGACATGCACATTTCTTGTTGAGGACGAGGCCTTGAGGCCTGTCCAAAAACACTGCCCTGTGGTGAGCCCACATCGCCTCAGTTGTTCTGTGCCCACTTTCCATAAGGCCTTTTGTTTGGTCATGTTCATCCTCCCCCTCGTGACCTTTGTTGGAAAAAGAATTTTCTGAAGTTTGCAGACTCACCAATGTGATGGAGTGGATTTCTCACCTTTTATGCGTGCCCATGCTGTTTGGTAGTAATTAGCCTAACCTCATTTTGCGAGGAGGATGACCCATTTTTTGGATCATTGCTAGAAGGGTAAGGTGGGCTTTGATGAGATAAGCAATAGGGTGAGGAAGATAAGAGTTTTGGGGAGGGGAAGGAGATCATGATCCATAGGGGGTTAGTATCAAGTTCTAATTATTTTAGATTCTATGGGATAGTGGCATGGTTAGGATGGGAGGAAGTAGGTTAGTTAATGTAGGAGGGATAGGGGTCACTTTATCTTGCTTTGGATTGGTTAATCTTCTAGATAAGGGAGGGGGAATGGTTGAAAAATATTAGTTTTTAAACTTCTTTTTTTGGGTCTAGATTAGGGTTTTAAGTTGGGGCTTCTTGTTAACTTTTCATAATCACGAGTTTCAGCTGGAGGTAGAAGTATGATGTGAAGGATTGGGGAACTTTGGGGGGCGATTAAATACATCATCAACAAGCAAGTGGGAGGTGATTGTTCACTCATGAAGAATGAGACTTTCAAAATGATCTCAAGGAAGGATAGATGAGGAGGTGGTGGCATGAATGGGAAGCAAAGGAGGTGGTGGTAGTTGCCCAAGGATTGTTTGGGATGAAAAGGACCATGGGAGGCAAGAGGGAGGAGGGAGGAGCAAGCAAAGGAGTTGAGGAATGAGGAAGGGCAAAGAGGAAATACAAAAAGGGCATGTAGAGGACTTGTAGGGGGGCAAAGGTTGTTTTAGGTTGTTGGGAAGGGATTAGATTGAGGAGGAAAAAGTAAAGGGAAATTGTGGAGGGACCATGTTTCTTAGGCATACTTAGAGGCTAGCTAAGGTTTTAGTCAGCTAGGGGGGTGTTTTTTACAATATGATGGTAAAAGGAGATGTTAGAAGAACATTAGGAAGAACTCCATGTAGCTAATTGGAATATAAAGGATTTCAATTGTTTGTCCATGTGAATGGTTTAACATCTCAATTTTGAATGTGGTGTTGTGGTCTTGAAAAATGAAGGATATAAGTTATTCCGGTGTATGAGCATACTTAATTCAAGTTAGGATTGTTGTGTAGTAAGGTTGGGAAAAGGATAAAGAGGACAAAAGATGAACAAAACATCATTCTTAAATCTCTCATCTAAATTACCCTTGTAAACCAAAGTAGATTCAACTTACATTCTTTTGCAACAAGGGAAAAATTGAAAAATTGAATAACTACCGTTCATAACACTCTCTTGGACATTCTTTAGAGAAGGAAGAATAACCCAAGTTTGAGTTGTTTAGCTTTCAACACATGTGTCAATGATGTGCTTGGTACCATTTCAAATTAAAAGGTGTTTACCATTGTTAGATAGTTCTTTACTTTAATGTAGAACCTCTTGGCCTTAATTTTAAAATAGAAATTAAAACAAGTTCAGGCTTTGGTTCCACACATAAATGGAACTAAGAATCCAATTCTAGGTCTAGTTCCTTAGAAAATAAATTTCAATTTCAAATTTTAAAATCAATTTTAAATAATTTTTGGTTAACCTCTATTTGCAATTCCAAATTCACACATAAATAAAACTAGAAATTTGTTTTGGGCAATGTTTTTTTTGTGGTGAATTTTGCTAATTTTGTCATGTGGCAACAATAAAAAATGCTTTACAAATGTAAGGATTTTGAGTTGCAAGATGTGAAAAAATTGTCATAATGCAATGACTCATATGAACGAAATGGTCATCCTATCAATTAACAATTTCAATCACACATTGTCCACACTAATCAATAGGTCCAAACATGATAAAGTATGCCAAAAATGTAGTTTTAAGGAAATTTAATTTTAAAAAAATCTCTTTTCAACATTCACATTCAAAAAGATATTAAAAACCTATTTAAGTTGCATTTTGAAATCATAGAGCATTTCATTAAGTGTATTATAAGTTGAACATAAAGTTTGAAGAACTTCTACATAGAAAAAGTGGATGAAAAATATGTTCTAAATTGGTTGGTTATTCAAATTTTCCAAAATATTTTTACATTAAAACTTTGATAGATTATAACTATAATATGAAAAGGTGAAACTATATCCATACACATTAGGCCTTTATCAATTTGAAAGTATAATAATTTTAATTGACATTGTCTTATTTTCATGGACTTGTCAATCTATTTTACAAAATTGTGACATATATTTTTCAGTATTTGCATCTTGAAAAAGTACTTAAATGCATATTAAAATATGTGATATTTCAATATTATGCAATGAGTCAAATTTTTAAAAATGTTAATAATTGATTTATATAATATTCATAAATTCAATATATTAAAAAATATTTTATGGATACTTTCCAAAAAAAACAAGTGTTTTTAATTGGCATACTTTATCATACTTATGCCCCAACCTGTTTCAGTGGATGCCAAAGCTATAATTTGTGACAGATCTCCATTATCATTGCGTTCCTTTCCATGTGGTTCTTATCACCAACCTAATGAAAGCTTAGAAATAAAGTTTGTCATCAATATCAATTTAAATATTTAATATTGTAGTAGGATCAGATTTTGATTTTTCGTCTTGATAGATTTTAATTTTGAATGTTTGGATTGGGCAAATTACAATGATGACATGTGCAATGAAGGATATGCAATGATAATGATAGGAGGTGCAATGGAGGAATGTTGCAAGGGAAAAACACTCTTGTTTTTTAAGGTAAGCCTCTGAAGCTCAGAAATGTTTTTTTTTAATCTTCTTGTTCCTACCTTAATTGCAATGTTTTGTGGTGTTGCATTCAAAATTAGATTTTTGTTGTCCATGGTTTCTTCAATGTTTGAAACACACACCATGGCAAAGTATTAAAATATTTTTCTTTTGAAAGTATGCATGAATTTGGATTTCTTTTTAATTATAATTGACAATTATAGAATATGTTTGTGAGTTTTTGAATGTCAACACATTGGAGATTAAATGTCACAAGTTGCAATAATATGAAGTTTTGAAGTGTAATTTGACATCACATTCGTTGTCTAAGTTTTTCATTAATCTCAATTCTCATTCATTTTTCTTGTAGACATATCTTAATTTTCTTTCTAAATTTGATCCCATTAATCTACAAATCTTGAGTGGTGTGACTTTTCTTTTTGTTTGTTTCCCCTATTTCAATGCTCTTGTGTATGTTTTGGAAACAAAGGAAAATTGGGAGTCACTCCCCTTTCTAGTGGTCCTCTTTTTTTGGTTTATTAGAACTTTGATTATTTTGGTTAGATCTGTGACTTTTCTTTTTTTGGTTGCATGATTATGCTAGTCCTTTTTTAACCTTTTGCACATAGAAACTTGGTTTGATGAACCTCAATTGCAAATATATGCTTTCAAAAAAAAAAAAAAAAACTAGAAATATAGATTTTGTATACCTAGTGGTTTAAGCGCCTTTTGTTGTGCATGGTTATGATACAAAGCAAGCATAGATCTACAACTCTTCACATTCAATAGCCACAAA
>Ga0209611_10013418_pt1 | contig 11255 bp, 10 predicted proteins | sample S1TSphgellanicum_3_FD_187693 | JGI IMG/M metagenome (GOLD analysis project Ga0209611, IMG submission 187693) | Host-associated microbial communities from peat moss isolated from Minnesota, USA - S1T2_Fc - Sphagnum magellanicum MG (SPAdes) (version 2) | ecosystem: Host-associated > Plants > Peat...
AAAGAAGGAAAACAATTATTTGCGTTGTGGTTTTAAATTCTTTGACAATATTAAAGTGTAGGTATTGGTGTATTTATAAACGTAATTTCTTTATTTTCTTTTGATCGTAATATGTATGCCACATGTAGTGTAATTGAAGATTTTTGTTTAGAAAAATGAATAAATATAGTAATGAAATAATGAAATGTAGATTCATTCAATTTTTTAAAAATGTTAATCTAAGCATTTAATGCAAATTTATTGAACTTTTGAAAAGTATAAGCTTAAAAACTAAAGGCTAAAAGTGAAAGTTGAAAAAAAATTTAAGCTAAAAGCTTGAAAAAATAAACAATGTTTTTGAATTGAAATTTATTTCCAAAATTTTGTATCATCGAAATGAATTATATTAGAGTTTTGTGTTGTTTCAAATTTTGGTTTTTTTCTTCAAAGTTCATTTCATTACATTACAAATTTGGTTTCATATTGCAAAGTATGTTTCTAAAAGGTGATCTTTAATAGTGTTATTGTGAGCAAGTTTCTTTTTTTAAGATTTGAATGATAGTTTTCTCCAAAAGCTTGGTTTTCCCAAGGTTTCATGTTATTTTTTAGAATGGCCCTTGTAATAATTCTAACAAGGAAAGATTTGCACCAATCAATGTTATGTCAATTACATAAATTTAACAAAATGTTAGGGGCTTCCTTTGAAGGGTGGATACTAAAAAGATATGGTTTATATGATGTGGTGAGTAATGCATACAAGTATGTACATTGTGACTTAATTGATACCACAAGATACACTACTAGAAATTTTGTCTTTTGCAACTTGTCTTATGCAACTAAAAAATCTCACATGCAACTATTTTGGAGTTGCATGCGACATTTTTTAGTTGCATAAGACAAGTTGCAAAAGACAAAATTTCTAGTAGTGATATTTTATAACAATCACAAATGGACATTATATTTACATTTGTTATTACATTTTTGAGTCATTTGAATGTGGGGGGCATATATTAAGGTTTGCAATAATATTGAGAAAGAAATTTGAGGAATTTTTTCGAAGCGTTTTAATAGTTGTTTTCATTGTGATTGAAAGCATTGGTCATTTATCTGTTAAGGCTTGTTTCCATGTATAACATTTGGGATTTCATGTGAAGGGACAACCTTGATGAGCTTGGAGCCATTGACATGGTTGTCATAGGCATTTATGGTTGATTTACAAAGCCATCCATTTTGATAATGTTTGTTGGATTGGAAACTAATGGCATTCAACCCCTAATTTGTTATCCAAAGTTTTATTGGTAGTTGATGCAACTTGTGTAGGAATATAACACTATAAGACCTACAACTTATTGATAAAAATGTGGGAATTTTAAACTTTGGGGAACAATAAATTTTGACAAATTATTTTTCTATCTTTGTGATGCATGTTGTTGATGAAACACTAATAGAAAAATTGAGTGAAGTTGACTATCGCAACCTTAACCTGGGCTTGTGACTAAGGCAAGGGCTTGCAAGTTGCGGGCTAAAAATGAAGCTTAGGAGTCACATTTCGTGCTCTCAGGAGTTTAGGAAAGTATGATGGAATGAACCCCCACACTCCCAAGTGAGTTCCCACTTGGGGAGTTGGAGTCCTAATGGACTCCCAAATTTTTAGAGGGCGATTATAGGGGCCAAAACTCATTGCATTGAGGAGTTCTTTATATCATTGAAAAGCTCTTAGAACGTAGATGTCTAAAATGAGTTTGCATGACCCATTTGGGCACTTAAAACATAAGTTATGACCAAAAGAAGAGTCGAAAGTCAAATTGTCAATTTGACTTTCGACCATTAAAAGTCGGGAATCGCCCTGATTTTCGTGAGTGCAGACAGCATGCCACATATCATTGGAGAAATTTTGACAAGGGCTATAACTTTAATTTAGACCTCACTTCAATCGAAGGTCTGCACACAAAGTCATGGGCCTCCAAAGTTGTGAGATTCCCAAATTAGGGAATTTCGGGACTCCAACTTGGGAGTTCCAGGACAAAATGACATTTGGGTGCTGGTCTTGCGGCCAAACACAGAGAATACTATAAAGGGGAAGGTGGTGGCTTCCCCCAAGTCCAGGCTGTGGTGAATCCTGTGAGTCCATGTTCACCCGTGGTTTATCCGTGCACCAAAAGTGTCCAGCTATGCACTAACCAACTTGTTGTTTGTTTTGTGTAGGTCCATGTGAGTAATTGACTTGCTTGTCACTTTTCCTAGTCCTTATCCTGGAGCTCCACCATGCCCTTTTACCTTCGAAGTGCTATGAGACATGGATCGTATTTTAACTCCTCAATTTTTCATTGTGTCCACCTTGGATTCACATTTGAGTCTATTAAGGAGCTTGGGAGTGCGTCATTCACAATTGAAAAATAAGACTTTTGTATCGCTTCTAAAACAAGGACTTATTCATTTAAATTTTTTTTTGGTTTTTAAGAAATATGACATTTAAGTTTGTTGGGGTGTTGCAAGTTGTTGAAAATTGTTGTTGTTGTTTTATAAGTCATTGGGAAGTTACATGTGATTACTAGAGCTTGTTGTTTTGAGAATGTGCGCAACAAGTGTTATTTTCTATTTTTGACAAATCAAGATTTTGGTTATTATTACTATGCTTGCAAGTCTAGTGTGGTGATTAAGAGGGGAAAAAATAAACTATAAGATAAAATAATAATCATGAGAAAATATGATTATGTATAAAATAGTCCATGGATTGAATCTATTTTGGGTTGTCACTTGAACACTAAATAGAATCGAATTCAAAATGAAATAAGGTTTGTACTAGTGTTGGGCATGCATCAAAAAATGGTTGAAATTACATAGGGTTTTAAGTTGATTTGGGTCATACCTTGTTTGAAATTTGTTCATTGATTTTCACTAAACTAAGAACTAACCCCTTGAAAGGTTGTCCTTTTGACAATAAAATAAAATTGATACCCTATCATGTTATCAAAAATCAAAAGGGTCAAGGTTTTAAGTTTGCCTAATGGCTTTGTACATTCGATAATCACCTAGATGTTAGGTAAAATTTAAATCTAAATTTTAGGGTTTAAGAGGTGTTGTTGGACAATGGCTACCTTTCAAATTATAAATAAGTTTTTTCCTCCACTTTATTAGTGTTAATATTCATAGAAAATAATAATATTTCAAATCAAATGCAAAAAAAATGTTTGAAATTATTCATTTGATGCAAGTTTATTAAGATTAATGAATAATAATTCTAAATGCATAACACACAAAATTGTTGCAACATTCATTGAAATTCAACATTCAAATTTAGCTTTAAATGCATCACACTTTAAACAACATTTGAAACACCTTCAATCCAAACAAGAAAATGATATTTTGAATATTGTTATGGATGAATAAATTATAATTTCAAACAATTATTTAGAATCATCTTCTTTAAACAAAATATTATTAGAAATAAATAAAAGGAATGTCAATGAATAGGCATAAAGAAAAGCATTGTTGACGTTTTATTGTCAAAATTACAAAAATGTTTTATTTTTGACATGCCTATTATTAGAAATAAAGGAAAGCAATGTCAATGTTTTATTGTCAAAAATGTTAAAGATGATACATTAAGTTTAAAAGATATGAAAATTATGAGCAACAAAATACAAAATGTTTCAATAAGTGAAAAGTTAGAATTAAAATTAAAAAATGTTGTAGACATGGCTAGACATGTTTACTATTATTGTCAAAAATTATGTTTAGCATTTCAAATTTGACAAGCATGTAAATTACATGTACAAGCTTTTCATACTAATATAAAACAATTTGACTCAAAAAAAAAGGTACAAATATGTAAGGTTTGTTGTAAAAGTTTTGATACAAGTAAATCATTTTATTTGAATTTACAAAATCATATTATAAGTGATAAAATTAATATGAAATTTATTTCAATGTTAAACAAAATAGAATAATGTTAAGTTGTGCCATGCTTTGCTTTTGCACAAATCTTTTAATTGAAAGTTTATGAACAATATGGCATCCATGGTAGTGTCATTAATGTTCAAATGAATTAATTTAATGAAAAATGATTTACTTCAAATTTTTTTAATGATATATTGGTTGTTATATATATAATTTAAGAAAAAATATATAAATCAATATACATGTTAAGTTATGTTCATCATAACATTGTTATAAAAACATAACAATAATTATGTGAAACTTTTTTATATAAGACACAAAGGTTTCAATAAAAGAAATTTGGCAAGTAGTAAATATTGTAAATGAATGTAAAAAAAATTAATTAAAAGAATGTGAAAACGACAAATCTTTTGAAAAAACAAACATGTTTCAGGAAATATTGGATGAAATTTGTAATGATACATTAGTACAAAACATTTTAAATCTGAAACATATTGTTGATGATAACATTAAACCTATAACAATTGTTCTAGGAGAAGGTTTTTTACCTTTAAAAATTTCTGATGATAAATGTTTTCAAGTAAAAAATGATCATGTGTTCGAAAATTATATTCTTTAGAATATTTATCTACATGTAGAACAAAATATTAACCAATTTGTCAATTCTAGTATTCAAAACCTCCAATTAAATTAACCAAAATAATATTTTTTTCGCAAGAAAAAAATTATATGTTAGAATTTCATAAGATTAACATTAGAATTTTGAAAACCTTATTGGAATGCGATTATGAGAAGACAATTTTTGTTTGAAAAATTATTGTTAAATTTACAAATAAATTACAATGATTATATTGAAACACTATAATTATCATTTCAAAAACAACTTTATTATTAAAATGCAAACCAAATGATATATGCAAAAATGCATTTAATATACATGGAGGATCATTATGGGAAGCAAATATAGATGTATAATATATTTTGGACCCATTTGCAGTTGCAACTTATTTCACTTTTTATTTATCAAAAGTTGACAAATCTATAATTTGAGAAATGTAATTTGTATTAGATAAATGTGAACAATAACAAAGTAAAGCTTCATATTTTTTTTAAAAATGAAAAAGCCTTTTCGAATGTTCAACAAATGAGTGTGCTACAAGTAGTACATATATCATTGTCAATTCCATTTTAACATTCAATAAGATCATTCTAGTTTAACACATATGAAAAAGATAGAACTTTCATATAGTTGCCACATAAAATTTCATACCAACATTCATTTATTATAAATTATTAATTGATATATATATATAACTTGTTCTCAAATTTGAAATCATATATGTTTAGTTGAATTTGCAGCTAATCATGATACACAAATGTGTAAAACACATAATAATTATAAAATCATTCATTGGGTATGGTTCAACCTTCACAAATACCCCAAAAAAATATTATAAATTTTTTAATTTAAAAAATTCAAAAAATGATTAAAAAATGACGTTTCATGGAAAATTGCTTATATAAATGAAATATATATATACAAAGGATGTGAAAAACTATATAATTTCAACATTGTCAATAAGTAAGATGATGAATGGGATGTTTTACAATCAAATGTTAAATAATACACAAAAAAATATGAAATCAATAAATGGCAAAATGTTTTTTGTGATGATTCAAAAATTAATATAAACAATAACATGTAAGCAAATGTAGTATCCACTAATGTAAAAGGAATTGAATGACATGATTTAACATAAGAATATTCAAGTAAATCAAATAGAAATCACAAAGAAATAAACCATTAATGTTTGATATTTGTCAACAAGTAGATGAATTTGTACCATATGAAGTTTTTTCTTCACAAATGAAACAATTTAACATTGAATTAAAAGATATCATTGATGACATGTTGCATAAAAAAAGTAAACATCCCACAAAATCTTTACATATATTTTTAATAGGTGGTGCGAGCACAAGGAAAACTTTCACACTCATGTGTATTATACAAAACATGTTACAACATTACATAAGAAATATTATACTTGCTAACCCTTTGAAACCAAAAATTATGAAATTAACATACACATCAAAAACAACATTCAACATTAACAGTACCACAATACATTTTGCACTTGCAATGTTTTTAGATAAAAACTTAAGAAAACTCAAAGCATTAAGCGATGAAAAATGTGATGCATCCATATAAAAAGATGTGAACAAAAATATTAATTATAAATGAAATGTCTTTGGTAGGAAATATAATGTTAACAATTGATTTAGATTACACATTATAAAACAAGTTCAATAATGAGTTTATGAGTGGTTTAAATGTGATTATGATAAGGGATTTTTATCAAGCTCCTCCAATACAAGATTTGTGGATTTCAAACCAAAATAAATGAATTAATATCATTGGAATGATTTTTTGGTGCAAAAATGTAAAATGTTATAAATTACAAGAAGTCATGTCACAAAATGATATCAAAATTGTCAATATTCTAAGCAAAATTTGAACAACATTATAATCTATTAAAGATGTAATTTCATTAACAAATGTTGTTTGAAATCACCATATGTAGACAATACATTGCCACACTTATATTACAAAATTGCTAATACTATTGCACGTAATAAAAATGTACTTGAAAGAACAAGTGAAAGATTTGTTTTTTAAGCATGAAATGTTCATTCTAACATGCACCTTGTGCATTTTAAATTATCAGCAAATCCATATGAAACAGGTGGTTTTCATCATGAACTATCATTGAAAAAGATATGTTAATATAATTATGTATAGGAAACTTTGAAACACTAGATGGTATTTTTTAATGGCATAGATGGAACTTTTCAAAATTACACAAATGCTTTCATGAAATCATTAATCTATATACATTTCCATAGTTTTTAGTTGGTCTTAATGCAAGAATAAAAAGTTCACACATTTATGAAAAATTCCATAGGCTTGACAAAAGAATTGGTCACCAATTCAACAAAAACTTGTTGAATACAAATAGGAAGCGATCCCTATCATATTATCACAATTTAATATGATTCCATATTCAATTAGTTACAACATGTACAACATACATTGTGTACAAGGTTTAATTCTTGATGGTATACTAGTATGATCAATATAATAGTAGTTGATCCAATTGGTGTAACAAAACATAGTTTGACACATATTACTTTATTCAGAATAAGAGTTATATTTACTTTTTCTATTGTCAATGAAAAAATTTCAAGTTGATCCAATTGTTAAATGTGAAATGAATATGTTAAAGACAATTGAATTAATAATTGATTGTTTGAAATTGTATTATACATAATTTCTGGTCTTACAATCATTCAACAATTGTTCTTTAAAATAAAATTATGAAAACATTCTTGTTGATGAAAGTTTATTAGCATTTCACATTCTTTGTCTATTTGAAACGAATATTTTAAGAATTCATGAAAATGAATGAATTTAGAGTGTTTTATCAAACAACTTTCACATTTTATTTTGTTTTAATGAACATGGAACAATGGTGCTTTAAGATAATATTGCACTATTATTTTAAAACTTATAAAAGCCAATTATGATGTTGAATTTATTACAACATTTTAAAACAAAAACAAAAGAAAAGCAAGATATATAATTATGGTTTATGACCACCTAAAATGATAATTTCTTATTTTCATTTCATTTAAAAACATATTAAAAAAAAAGGTGCCTTCAAATTGTCCAACTATCATGATTGAATTAAAGTAGATATGTTAACAAAAACAAATCAATCATTAATATTACAAGATTTCATGAATAAATATAATTTCAAACTTACTATTTAAAAAAATCTCACTAGTGAAAATACACGAATCAATCATATCTAAACAAATGCACCAACACAACAATGTCATTCTACTTCAACTAAAGCTTATGGGATAAATAATAAAGTATTTATTTTGCATTCAAATTACCTCATTATATGCCATGTTTTGTTTCACCATATTATATTCAACATAGTTCACATTCAAACTTGTTATGAACCATTAATATATATATATATATGTTCCCGATGTCATCCTATTCTCATCATGTTCTCATCTTCGTATTGTCCTACTCACCATTCCCATCACCTCCCACCAACCTCCCATGGTCCTCATCCTTCTTCATTGTCCCCAAAATATGCATATATAACATAGTTATCTATTTATATATATACATTTTTTTGTAATTTTGTACCTTTGGAATGCCCTTAATCAAGAAGGGTGCACCAAGCTGATTGTAATGTTTAAATTTACAATGCAATTTTTTTTTACATTTTGAGTATTTTTATCACTAAATATTCGATAAAATTTTAGGGAAATTGGGGATGCACTTTTGATTTCATTCCAAAGTCCTTGATGAGTATGGGTTCATTGAAGTTTAAATTTGCAAACAAATGTGCATGAGTTATTGAATTTTGAATATTTTATGTCATTGAAAATTGAAGAAAATCAAAATTCAAACTTTTTGTGAAATAAAATTTCACGCAAATATACCTATACACTAGGTACGTAAAACTATGTAACAATTTTAAAAAAAAGCCATAAAATGATGTTATTTTTGGGTCATTCTTTCACCCCCTACCCACTATTTCAACCTAAAATGTTGTTATCCACAAAATGAAGGAATTTTATTGAATTAAGGGCAAAACTTGGTACCAAAATATCTAATGCACATGATTCAAAATAATTATGACAACAAAAACCACATATTAATAACAAAGTTGTTTAGCAAATAAAAGAAAGACAAGATGGAAAATCATATTACCACACATTTTAGTGTAATTTGAGTTTCACCTTGTCTTTATTATCCATTTAAATGTAATGTAATTTTTAATTTAATTTTTTTTTCTTAATCTCACTCCCTTAATGACAAAATTTAGGATATTAATATTGTGTTTCCTTCACTTTTATAGATATATCTAATAATATGTGTTAAATGATACAAGCCGCATTACCTAGTCATTTTAAAAGAAGAAAAACCAATTTTAATCCATTTAAGCAAATTAAATAAAATATCTACTAGAAAATTGAGATTCATGAAGAATTATGAAATCAAAATTTCAAGAGATCATAGATTTTAATTTATGAGGGAGTTAGAATTTAAAAAGTTGAGTTACATTTAATAATATTTTAAAAATGATTTTTCATATTTGACATTTGTGCCAATATTGGGCAACTTTAATATTTTTGATATCTTCTAATATATATATTATAGTCACTTGTGTGAGGTTTAGGGTTTAGGGTTTAGGGGTACGTCTAAACCCTAAACCCTAAAAAACCCTATAGAGGTATAGGGTCTATATACCATGCCTGTCTATATACATGCATGTATGCCCATTTACCCTAGTTACCCCTATTTAACAATTTCAAGTTTGTGAGAACCGTGATTATGAACCTTAAGAACCGCCCTGACAACCGGCCAGCACGGAGACCGATATTGTCAAACCGAACAAGAAGTATGTGACTTTGTCAGGGAGTCTTTTATTATTATTATTATTATTATTTACAATTTTTTTTTTTACAACACTAATATATATTATTCTCCGCCGCGCTGCATCTGTATTCCACTCTTTCTCCACCCCCTCGGAGTAAACAGACCATGACGGGACAGGATGACCGGACGAATGGATGGATGGATGACGGGACAGATGGATGAAATGATGCTTCACGATGTCCTTTACTATATGTAATTATTATTTTATTTTATTTTACTCATACTTATTGTCGATGACATAGTGGACACCATCAAGCCCTAGGGATAAACCGAACCGAACCGATCCCACCCTCCGTACAAAGAAGAAGAAGAAGAAGGAGCTCTCGCTTTCTTCTTTTATTGTGCATTATTGTTGGATCCCCGACGGAAACTGACAAAGAATTTGCAAGACTTGAGGATCACTCAACCCCCATGGAATCTGAACATTGCCAAACAACTAACAAACAACACACACCCCCCATGAAAGTTCGAACGAAAATGTCATCGAACTTATGTTGCCTTGGAGAGAAAGCGAATTTGTTGTGCCAAATTCAGCTTCCTATATACATATGTACCACCAAAAACATGAGCTTGGAAGGCCGGGTGCGGGTGGGGGGGTGGTGGGATGCGGGGTTTTCTAGGTCTAGGGTAAGAACAAACGGAGTAAAAGGGGCCCATAATATGAAGTCCGAGCGTCCGAGTCACACAAGTGTTCCGATGCAAGTGGCCTTAGTAGTACAAAAAATTGGCAAAAGAGGGTTCCGTACATAAAAGCACACTTATGTGCGGAGTGCAAGTTGTACCCTCCTATGGGGCCCAACTTTTAATCCCATGATAATAAGAGAGCCTTTGCGGAAAAAATATATTACAAAAATTGAAAATTAAGGGGGGGTGGGGAGAGAAAAAAAAAAAAACCCTAATTCATGAAGTGTATGTACACAGCCTAATCTCATTGGTGGAATTAAAACAAAACTTCCATACCTGGACCAAATTGTCGATCATGTACTTGAATTTACGAGTGCAACCGCACGGTGCATTCCGTACTCTTTTGGCAAAATGCACTTTAAGCCCCGGTCCCAATGGGATTATGTGACCTGGCCAGCACCCTCTAGTGATGCATCGGCCGTTGGAAACCCGTTGTAACTCTGTTGGATGAACCACAACCAAGTTGTTACTAGGGTTACCTTGGTTAACCCATATTGTAAACCCTCCTATTTCCACCTCAAACTACCTATAGGTAAATAGGTACGTAAGTGGGTAAATATATTCCAGGTGATTTACACTTACACAAGATTTACACACCATATATACAACTATTGACACTTACAAGCACAACACTGGTAACAACAGTAAATGCTTTGTGTGTAGGTAGGTAGGTAGGTAGGTAAATATGTAATGCACTTGGTGGGTATTACTATTAGGTGAGCAGATCCATGTGAATGGTTAGTACATAACTGACCACTGTGGTTAACCATGGGACAGGCATACAATGAAAAAGAGTGTTTCCTGTCCACACACCATCCATCCATCCATCTTGTATGGTGTGCTGGTGGGTGCTTGTTGGTTTCGCTTGAACCACCCGAAAAGCCGGACTTGTCCCCCACTCTTCACATCCGATTGCAAAAAGAAATTTTTCGATTGGTTCGATTGGTGTGTGTACGGTTGGAAATGACCTTTGTATATTGCAAAGAGGTCTTTTTGAAGATTAGGATTTGAAAGATTCCGTATAGGCCTATTTCTCGGGAGCGTGACCCCCCTTTCCGACGCCCACCTTTTTTTTCCTTACTCTTGGAAAAATTTGTTATCGTCCACCACATGTAAAATACTTCTTCTTCGCAAGAAATTCTTACTTAGGTCGAAAGTAGCGGTGGCA
>Ga0209611_10013419_pt1 | contig 11254 bp, 7 predicted proteins | sample S1TSphgellanicum_3_FD_187693 | JGI IMG/M metagenome (GOLD analysis project Ga0209611, IMG submission 187693) | Host-associated microbial communities from peat moss isolated from Minnesota, USA - S1T2_Fc - Sphagnum magellanicum MG (SPAdes) (version 2) | ecosystem: Host-associated > Plants > Peat...
TAGAGGATTTTTTGAAGATTATATTTCATATGGTGAAATATTTGAGTTTCCATAATTCTTGTTTTGCCTTAAGATACTTTTTAATGTAACTGGCAAGGCCACAGTGTGACACAGCCCTTGTTACAATTGTAAAGGTGTTATGTATTTGCCATGCAATTTGAATTCATCTTGCCCAACTTGTTGAAAGGCCTTTGTTTTTGGCCAGTTTTAGTATTATATTAAGCCTTTGCATTTTATTTTTGTTCATAGTATAGTCTCCTCCTTCCCACTCTTGGTGTAGCACAATTCTTGAAACAAGAAGGTGAGTACTAGGGGAATGTAACTTAGGTCTCATCAATTTTCCATTTTGGTTAACTTGGTCTTCATCATTTTTCCTTTTTTAAAAAATTTGAATTTTTTCCCCCATACATTTCATCTTGCATTGGAATTTGGCTTGCTACTTGCTACCAAAAACTGAACAAAGAAGGGTCACCTTTATTTTAATTAGATAAAAATATATATATATCCCCATTAATTAACATGCTTCAAGGATTTCTCTTTATTAAATTGAAAACCTCATTCCAAACATTGCAAGTGAACATTGACAACATTATCTCACCATTGGTACTTCAATTGTTTTTTTTTCTAATTTAATATTATTTATTTGATTTAGTTTTCAAGACTTCCTTTCCTAGGTATCAATGATCAACAAGGTTCCTACAAATTCCATAGCATCCCCATTACATAATATTGAGTGGGTGGCTTATATTTGATCATATTGAATGGAGGCCTTGGGTGAACCAGCACCCAAGTTGGTACCACGGTAAAAAAATCCCCAAATTCATTTAAATTATCTCTAAATATTCAAAATCTTCTATGCTTGGACTAAGTGAGGGTCTCCAAGTTCAAATCTAACATTTTCCAGGTTTTATAATATGGCCACTAAGAGGTCTCACTCAAAAAGGTAAAGGTAGGTGAGCTAGTTAACCCTGGGCTATGGGGTGGGTAATGAAAGACCATCCTAGTTAAGAACCCACCCATGATTACCCTCATGCACAAGTTTCTAGGTACTCACTTGTTGTTGGCTGAAGAGAGCTAATCCCCTACCAACATTGTGAGAGAGCTAACTCATGTGCAAGCCTATACACCTACTTAGGGTATGAGAGTATTAATAAGTAAGTATCATATGTCACAAATATATGTGCCCTTCCATTCTGACAAGAAACTGGGGCTGAATGAGGCTATTAATCAAGGGATTCAATCAAATGCTTTGGACCCATGCTTACATTTAGTTAGTTACACCCCATCAAGATGGCAAGCAACATGGTACATAGTTGTGTGTTGGAAAAGTGAACACTGATTGTCTTTGTCTTGTCTTTTCTTTAGAGCATCTCCACCAATGTTCAGTATGTGAGCCTCCAAACATGTTTCTCACATCCAAACTTTTTTTCCAACCCCAGAAAACTGAAACCTGGGGGACTGCAAGTACGTGGGTGGGAGACTACTAATAGCAATCCACTTGGACCAATCAAACCATCTACCCAATCAGAGACAACAGGGGAGCAGGCAATAAACACGATTTGACATGTTTATTGGACTGGTCCAAGGCAGTCTTCCAGTGGTTTACTGCTGAACCTCCTCATCCAAGATTCCAATCCAGGGTCACTACCCAGCATTCATGGAGATTCTGTTAGAGAGTCTCCACCCACTGTATCCATAGTTTCGGATGAAGTATAGGACTCAAATTGTGTGAAATTGTCATTTTGACACTAAGTGTGATCAGATATTGGCTGGGAGCAGGTTTTTTTTTTTTTTTTTCCTTCAATTTTGTGATGTTGCTCAATAGGTGATCATCTGGACGAATATTTAGCCAAATTTTAAAATATTCAGAATATGAATTAGAAAATTTTAAACGTCCTTTCGTGTTGTAGGTAGTATGACAATTTTTTATTTTTTAAAAAAAAATCACACAAATTGAGATTATATCTCATCCATAAAATATTTTGAATTTTGTTCACACTTGAATTGGTTGGAGATATAAACCCAAATAATTAAGCTAACTCGGTTTATTTCTAATTATATAGGATTTAATTGAGCAACTAAACAAATACATGTGATAGTCATTGTGCATTCCTTTGCCTACAACTATCGTTGTCATCCCATACAAAGCATCACATGAAAATACCATGAATAGTACATCATCTCTAAATTGCCCCCCTATTTGGGATTAAGGTGCCCCTAAGCCAAATAGTAATGTTGAATTATTTAATGAAAATCCACCATGGCTAAGCACTTTGGCTTTAAGGTGAAAGGACCCTAGTAGGCTATGTGCAAATATGAATCTCATTGTTACTCACCTAGTTACATCCTATTAACAAATAAAAACATCTTATAATCACATCCAAAGTAGTTGAAGTTATTTGTTGCATGTACACATAACCCCTAACTCAAATTTATGGATTTAAAGCCAATAACCACCTCCACAAATAATGGCATAACATATCATAACATAGCATATTTTTGTGTTGGGCAATTGCCAAATTCTCCATAGCCATGGGCATAACATGTCAAAACAAAATAGCTCAATATTCACACACCTGAATCCACACATTAAAGTCATCCAAGTTGATTACTACCATTACATCTCATCAAATTGAAACTAATAGTTTAGGTTCATGGCCAATCAATTAAAAATATGGTGAAAAAGATGAAATATGAACCTGCCAACTAAACTTATACCCCATAATTAGCCATGGTAATTGTAAGTCCCAATTTCAAGTATGTCTTTTTTTGAGTCCATATTTTTGCAAGCCATTTTTTATCATTTGCATCATTCATTTAGCTAATCCATCTAATTCAAAATGGTTTCGTGAAATATTGGGATGATTAAGTAGTGCCTTTTCACACAACTTTTAGAACTTTCCACGAAATTTCATACCTTGATCAAGGAGAACTTCAGTTAAAGCTGCAAATTCATTAAGCACCCTATCCAAAATGCATATGCAACACTTTCACTACTAAGATCTGATAATGGCACCAACTCTGGCCATTTTGAGAATGTTCAATCATAACCAACACATATTAGTTACGTTGAATTATCAAATTCAATGGACTAGAAAAATCCAAACTCCATTGATGCCCAAGCCCCATGATGGGCAATGGTTGTAAATGAAATGTAGGTGCATAAAATGATGTTTACATTTGCTCACACACCACACACTAAAACACAAATTGTTGAACTTGTAGTTGCATCCCTTGCCACCAATATTGTGCTTGGAGTATATTATAAGTCTGATGGACCCCAAAATGGTTTAACTTTTTAAGAGCATGCCACACAAAGCCTTCACATTTCTTTGGGTGAATCATCACCCCCATTCATCCATTTATCCACACTCACAAAATGGAAATTACATTCCCATTTGAATTGTTTAGCCCTATGCACAACACAATCCCATTCCTTATATGTTAATCCAATCAAATTTTCACCTATTTGTAAATATGTAAAATAGGTGCATCATCATGTATATTTAAAACATTATGACCTTTCATTTCAATGTCCACATCACGAAAATCCTTGGTATTCACGTTAATATGAAGTGCATCCCCAAAGCACCCCAACAAGGTACATAGGTATGCAAAGGCATGCCATTTTAAAACCATCTCCAAATCTACGTCCCCATAGTAGTGAACCCCTGTAATATCATTTTCACTAGAATTTGGGTTTCAACTAAGGCCATTAACATTCCGATTGACCTTACAAGCCCTATGGACAATATCAAAATCATAATTTTATAAAATAAGGGCCCATTCAACCAACTTTCATGTGAATCAATCAAATTCCATCAAAAACCTTGAATGGCTGGTGATCAATAAATAAGGTGAATGCGCTACCATAAAGATAACATTATTGCAATGATGAAATTGCCCAAACAATAACAAGTCATTCCTCGTCATAATAATTATATTTGGATTTTTGTTTTGTTGTTGGATTAATTAACATATGCCACCACAAACTCTTGACCATCGTCATCAAGTTGGGTAAATGTAACTCCCAACTCAAAAGTGTTCCAATCTAATATATTAATTCAGCAAGTCAGTCTGTCAATCTGTCAGTCTATGACAGTGACTCTGGACGGACAGTGATTTCACCGCGTCGTTATTTCTAGGGTAGGTAGTAGGTACCTACTAGCCTAGGTCACAGAGCCTGTTGAAGCCACGGGATCATCCTAGGTACCTACCACCCTACCCTAGACCGGACCAGATAGGGCCCTAGAGGCAATGAACCCGTCTCCCGAGAACAGCGCCCAGGCCTGGCGCCCGGGCCACGGACAGTTGTTTGAAAAGAAAAGTTTTTTTAAAAAACCAAAAACATCAACCAAACATTGTTGAAATAACACACATGTGCATTATGCACAGGGTTCACACTAGTACATGTGTAATTGGAATAGTCATTATTGAATGGGTCGTTTCAAAATAAGAATTGATGTGAATTTAGACTTTAACTCCTAAAAAACATGTTTATATGATTCACCCCATGTATGTGTTTTTGGTTAGTCTTGGTCAATTGGGTTAATGGTTTGGTCATGCTACTCCACCCTTTGACAAACCTTTGGTAATAATTACACAACGTTTAAAAAGTTCATAATTGATTAACATTTGTTGGTTGGGGAACCCATGAAATTGCCTCAACCTTGACCTTTTGAACCCCTAATCCACCTAAATAAATCATGTGACCCAAGTACTCCATTTGAGTATGAAAGAACCAACATTTGCTTAAATGAAGCTTAAGGTTATATTCTTTAAGTTTTCCAAACACCTCATGCAAATGATACATGTGATCATGTGAGTGCCTTGGGCCCATGATTAGAACTAGGTGCTCTCCTTGGCACTGCAATGGAAATTGATGCCCCCATAAGATTGGGAACAATGTTTATCAACACAAATGATTAAGGGAATCGCACTTGGTGTTAAGCCTCACCATGTTGAAGATCCAACCTTTCATTAGCACCTTGTGTTCCTACACTCGAACATTAGCCCTAATTTGGGTGTCCAACCTAAAACCTTTTGGAAATAAAGGCTTTTTGAACTTATCACAACTTACATTAAACCTAAAGGGGTGTTGAACTTATTATGGTTTAACCTACCTTTTAAACCATGATTCCTATAGCATAAAATCAAGGATGTTGCATATGTATGGTTAGGACAATTGCACTTACAGAAGCATTTCACAAGGCCAACAACATTTGGGCACATTATGAACATGATAAAAATGATTTATTAATCATCGACATGATCTCACCATAACACCAAACACCAAAGAATGGGACATCATAATGATCAAATACATGGATATTTGTAACTACACATCTCAATATAACCTAACCTTGGTTTAAACCTAGTCAATATGTCCATGCAAATTAAATGTTAAGCATGATGTATTCAACGATCAAAATTGAGTGGTAGCTTTGTCCCATGCCTAACCATTAAGCACACCAATCACAACCCCCCAAGTTCATTATGATAATAAAAGCACATGTAAGAAAACACATGACTTTTTACCTAGGGTTTCACATTGGTTGGCAAACATCAATCACCAAAAGGTCAACTTAAGAGCATGTGTTCACCCCAAATCATAATTAAATGGCACACACCTCCTAAAATTGCCATTGCCAAAAAGTTATGTGCTCCTTATTTTTTATTTAAATTTATTTAAAGAACCTTCAATATAGCTCAAAGTTCCTTGGGGATGGTGGTAGAAGAACTCATATTGCCATTAATAAGGAATTTGGAGCTCTTATTTTATTTTATTTTTGAAATGTTCAATGATGATGGAAAAAGTTATTATATTTCCATTGTTGAGGAGCTTCCCTATTTCTATTTTTCTTAATTAAATAAAAGAATGTGCAGGGGATCTTGAAGTTCCATGGCAATGGTGGCACTTGCCAAGGAACTTCGTGTTCTCTATTTTATTTTTCAAAAAATTAAAAGAACCTACAAAGGAGCCCAAAGCTTTTGGACAATGGCAGCAAAGGTTCCTTTGTTGCCATCACTAAGGAGATTTGAGTTTTTTTTATTTTTAATTAAAATTACTTTTGAGTTTTTCTTTGGGGCAATCGCATAGAGCTTCCTTTTTTTTAAAAAAGTAAACATGTGCAAAGAACTAAAAGGTCAACGTGTCCTTTATTTCTTGTAAAATAATTTGGGGGTTTCTTGGAAAATAATTTTCAAACTTTTCAAATTTTTGTAAGTTTTAAGAAAAAAAATTATGGGTTATTTTCCTTTAAAATTTTGGAAAAAAAATTCTTGGGAGCTTCAAGTTCCCCCTTTTTTTTTTGTTGCAAATGTTTTTCCAAGAGAATTTACCAAAGGGACATGCATTGAACTCCTTTTTTCTTAATTTTTTTTCAAGGTTTTATCTTTTGTTCTTATGCCTCGTGCATTTGTTGGTGTTGTGATTAATAATCTTGTGCAAACTAGAAACTTTAAAACAATGTCACCTTTTAAAAGGTTGCAATGAATGAATGCATTTGTTACATCATCATGTTTAACCATTGTGACTTGTAAATCACTTGATGCTTTATTTCCATTGGCACCAAGTATGTATTATTTCTAAAACCCTTCTAGTTCCATCTATTTTCAATGTTTGCAAATCCTTTCAAGTTGGATAGAACTATAATTTTAGCTTCATCCCATCTTCATTATCCATTGGAAAATGAAGTTGGGGTTTTGTTATCAATTATGTTTATTGAAATAGTTATATAAATTGTGGGTCATTTGTTGAATCTTTATAGTCAATATAGTACCTTAATAATATCATGGTTTAATGTCATTTCCATTGATGTAATACCCTTAGCAAAAAAAATCATTTTAGTTATTTTGTATGTGAAATGCACATTCACCCACCTATAGAAGACCCCATTTAGCCCCCAACTACAAAGCCTATTGTAAACATGAGGGGTTGGTTCATAAAACATTTCATGCATTTGGAGTAGCTAAATTACTATTGACGACATGTTAGTTTTGGTAAACATAATCCAAGGGGTTAAAAAAGGTATGATTTTCTTGTAACATTTTTTCATTTCTTTAAACATTTTTTAAATTTTCATTTAGGATTGAGTTTAGGTTCACCCCATCTTCCTCTCCATGTGAGAGGAAGGTGGGGTATTTGTTGTGACTTCTATTGATAAGCAAAACTTGTAGTAGGAAAAGAAAACGAATAAATTGTTTTTGCCATGTTTTGTTAAATCAAAATGTTATCACTACAATCTACTACAAATTGTGGGTGCAATTCATTAATCCTAGTTCATCAAACCAATGAAATTCATTGCTCCCCATTAGGTCCCGTTCACTGACACCAATCAATTCATTCAAAATCTAGTGAAATCACTTGGCATATAGGGACACATTTTGTTGTAGTATATATTGATTCTTCAAATGATTCCATAGGTAAACACTAAAGAAAGATCAAATTTTACATAGGCAATTTGCCTCGTTGCCATTTACATCATAGCAAAATAGGGCATACATTGGGAGGTAGTAGGGGGTAGTTTTTTTGCAAAATTGGGAAGTGTAAGAAGTCATTTGCAACCAAATGCTTCTCCATGAACATGTGGAGAAGGACCATTCTTTGACCTTGCCATTGGGCAAATTTGGATGTACTTCCACTCATGAAAGGGGCCCAAGGCAACAAGACCATGTTGCAATGAATGCCCACATCCTAGGCAATCCATATGTACGATAGAAGGACAATGAAGCCAATGCAATTGAATGGGCAAGAAAGAAAGCTTCAGCATAATTTGATACGTTGCAATTTGAGGCAAAGTTAATGTCAGAGGTACACAAGCCAATGTTGGTGAGGCTTGTCGATTCTATTTTGTGTATGATTATTGGGATTTTCACATGGGGTGAGGGGTTGTGGGTAAACACATTTTTTTTTTTCATCAAGAAAGACGATGACCTTGTTGTGTTGATTAGAATTAGCAAGGTGGCATACACCAAGGAAGTATGTGTGACATGGGACTCCAAGCATGAGAATCAAGGTCCTTCCAAAACATTTCGATTGAAAGAAATGTAACCATTTGCATCTTACCATGAATCCAAAATTATTCATGGCTAATAAATTGTGTAAATATTTTGTTGTTCAATTTTTATTCAAGTTTGGTCTTTATTATTTTTTGCAAAAAATAATTTTGATTTGCATTGGACAAGATTAATGTACAACACTACAAATGAAAGTTTTATGTCATAGGGTATTTGCCTCACCTTGAATATCCATGTCATGTATATAACCCAATATACACAATCAACAACTCAAACCACAACTACTTTTCATTGAGCACATTCCATTAGTGATGAAAAATATAGTGAAGCATATGAAGCATAACATGTTGTTAATGGGATTTTATTTTTTTTCACTTGATGCAAATTTCCTTTCTTGAATTTTGAACAAGTACAAACTACTTAGTGTTAACATGTGTTCCAACTCATAATGAAAGTACAAAATGTATCAAAAAAATTAGAGTTTCAAGTTTGTACATTAGAAATTCAAAAAAAAAGTATGAAAAATAAAGATATGATGTTTTTGTGTTCTATCATTACTTCTTTTATATTTTAATTTTGAATTTTAAATGCATTGTATAAATCATTTAAACAATAACTAATTGATAAAACACCTCATTATAATCAACTAATAGTAATTAGTTGTCGCAACCCTACTTTGAAAAAGTGTGAGGATAAAATTCACACTCCCAAAATGGGGACTTGGGAGTCCTCCGGGACTCCCGAAACTTTAGAGTTCGATTACAGGGGTCAAATCACCTTGCATTGGGGTGTTCTTTATATCATTGAAAAGCTATCGAAGTGTAGATGTCGAAAATGGGCTCGCATGGGCCATTTGGACATCTGCATCACACGTTATGACAAAAAGAAGGGTTGGGAGTCAAACTGGCAGTTTGATTCCCGACCACTAAAAGTCAAGAATCGACCCGACCCCGATGCGTGCAGGTGAAGTGTGACACACCGTTGGAAAGCTCTCAAAGAGAGCTATAAGTTTTCTTTAAACCTCATCCTAATCGAAGGTCTGAGCAAAGAATTATGACCTTGCAAAGTCCTAGGAGTCCAAATTGGGACAGTTTCAGGACTCCTTCTTGGGAATCCCGGGATAAAAAGTCATTCAGATGTAGGTGCCGCGGAGAGGTGCAGATAATACTATATGGGGAAAGGTGGTGGCTTCCCCCAAGTCCGGGTTGTGGTGAGTTTTGTGAGTTCAGAGTTGCCCATGGCTTGTCTTAACATTAAAGGTGCTCTAGAAAATGTATTTACCAACTTGTTGGTTGGTTTGATGCAGGTTTGAATAAGTAACTAAAGCTTGTCACTCTTCCTAATCCCATCTCGGAGCTTCAGACGCCCCTTCTACCCCTTCTAGTGCTAAGAGCCAGGAGTGTGCCCCGAGTTCTTCACAATTCCGTTGTTTGAGTAATTTAAGCCCATCTTGGGTCTAATTAGGAACTTGGGAGCGTGTCATTAGCCAATAAAGTGTTATAAACAATCATAATTTCAAGCATTTGCTACATGTTCTCCCAACTACGTATTTGGTCAATTATTTATTCTTTCAACTATCGATTCAACATGTGTCACAAGTTAAATTTATCACCGATTAAATTATTACTAGTTTTACAATAAGTACCGATTCATCAACTAATGGTTACTCGTCCATCAAAATATGGTTTATAAAAAATTATGGGTAACATTATCCCCTTCTCAAAATTACATTTCATCCCCAAAATGTTAACTCTCGGAGATTTTATTTTGACTTTTTCTTTTGTAATAGGTTGGTTGATTACTCTTTCAACCATTTTTGATGTACTAATTGATGACTATAATTGGAGATTTTGGGTTTGATCCTTAGCATGGTCACTAAATGTTAATGGGATTTTTTTTCTATTCCCATCAAAGGTTTTGGAATTTCTTCTATTTTCAGTAACAAGTTCAACAAAACAAGAACATGTACATTTAAAATAAAAAATTAAATCCTATGTATAATTATAAAGAAAATGTATTCAATATTGCAAAACTTTCAAGAATACAAAACAAAAAACAAAATGCTTCATTTTGCATTTCAAGTTTGAAAAGAAAAAGAAAAAAGAAAAAATCCCATTGTTCATCTCTTCCTATTCTCCTACTTATATACAAGTTATTTCAAAATTTAAATAGTTTGAATAGATCATTTAAATAATCACTAGCTAGTATATACATTAATAGTTCCAAAATTCAAAAAACTAACTATTTATTTTTAACTATTTGTTCTACATACTACATGTTTTGCCAACTATTGGTTCTGTAAACTATTGGTTGATTATCTACATGTTGACATGTCACCTAACATGTTGTCATATCACCTATCATGTTCTGTAACTAGTTAGGTTTTGTCACATGTTAAAGTAAATAATTTGTTACAAAAATATGGGAACACATGTACATAATCTAGTTTTGGGATGTTATGGACACATATTTTTGTAACATTTTGTTCAATGACATTTTGTAACTTTCTTTATGATGAATTTTTTGTAAGACTTTTTCCCATTACACTTTTGCAAGAATTTTGAAATGATACTAAACTTATTGCAAATGCACCTAGGCTTTTTAGTCCAATTTGTAATGAACATGAAGGTCATACTTTAATCCTTGGGTATTTTCATTAGCATTTATGCCATAAAATATGGGTATTACAATGGTCACTAAGCTCAAAACATATTTTCATTTTGTGCAATACTTGCTTATGAAATTCAACTTATTTTGTATCCCAAAAGATAAATGTTATTTTAGTGACAAATGTCAATTTATTTGTAATACCCACATTTTATCCGAAATCCTTCACTGCGTGGAATCAAATTAGAAGTCTAATACCCGCATTCATGTAAATATTGATCAAATTGAACAAATGAAATATCGGTAATATATGATGCTAGCACATGATGACCTTCATTGTGTGCATCATTAAACCTTCTTGATACCTTTGTACAATTATTAAAGTTCATACACAATTATTGCAATACTTGCATTTGGGTTTTTGTAAATTGCCACAATGCCCACAAACCAATTTCAATACTTGCATATGGTCATTTTCATTAAAACTTCATTTTATTCCTTCAATTGGTCAGTTCAAATTCACCTTTTTGACATTGATTATGCAATACCTGCATGTGTGTTTTTATATTATTATTTTGACATAGTGTGTTTGGAAACTCCACGGGCAATCAATTATGATAAAAAATAT
>Ga0209611_10013421_pt1 | contig 11253 bp, 3 predicted proteins | sample S1TSphgellanicum_3_FD_187693 | JGI IMG/M metagenome (GOLD analysis project Ga0209611, IMG submission 187693) | Host-associated microbial communities from peat moss isolated from Minnesota, USA - S1T2_Fc - Sphagnum magellanicum MG (SPAdes) (version 2) | ecosystem: Host-associated > Plants > Peat...
TATTGAACCTCGAGAATGAATTTTGGTGGTAAATTGAATCTCATCTTGTGTTTTTTTTTTCCTGAGAGCCTCCATGATTCAAGTTTGACATTGGATTTTTTCTGAAAGAACCAATCCTTACTTAGCAATAGTGTAATATTTGAAGAGTGAGACGTTCCTGAAATAATCGCTTTCTTATAAACTGCAGCCATTGGAACTTTTATTGACCTTGCCTACCAAGGCAAAAGATATTGTGTTTAGATTCATTATAGAGTATAGTAGCTTAAGGGAAAGATATTGTATTTAGATTCATTATAGAGTATAGTAGCTTAAGGGATTTTGGCCACCCTATGTAATAGGTCTATTTTTATATGAGGACTTTTGAAGAATGATATTTTTTGCTTGTGTTGAAACTTGAGATTAGTTATAGAGTTGTAACATCTTGAAGGGTTTTGGTTTCTTTTAGAGGATTTTTTGAAGATTATATTTTTTGCATGGTGAAATATTTGAGTTTTCATAATTCTTCTTTCTTTTGCCTTAAGATACTTTTTAATGTAAACTAGTGTGGCCTGTGCTGTTGGCTCAAGTGTGAACCCATTACAAAATATGGAAATTTAACATGTGAACATTGTTTTGTGACCTAGGTATCAATTTTTTGAACAGCCAAATATGAAAGGAAATCATTGAATTGAATGGAATGGTAAGCCTTCAAGTGTTACCATGTTCTCAACTGATTTTTCCTTCCAAAACCTGGTTATTTGGGAATTTATTTGAATTTTCAGTGGCAGAAAATTACTTAAAGATCAATATGTCTCACATTCTGAAGCCAAATCTTGCCAAATAAATTCCATTTTATCCTGTTCATCAAGATCTTTCCAACAACACCAAAGGGCACATTCCAGTTCCTCTGAAATTTTCAGTTACAATTTAATCTACTTTTCAGTGAAAAAAGCATTCAATATTCAAGAACTTTTGCACCACAAGTCCAAATGTCATGGAACCAAGCCCTTCTGATCACGAGCGTTCCAAAGACACCAAGAACAGGATCTGAAGCATCCTCGTTCGGTGGATCTCATAACCACAAAACAAAACAAACTACCTTCCTTCATAGATAGATGGCAAGGCCACAGTGTGACAACACACCCCTTGTTTTGAGAACACCTCACATTAAGGGGCATTACCTTGCATGCATCACCAGCATAATTTTAATTTTTAATGCTTATTGTTCTGTGATACTTGTTGAGTATCTTGGGGAAAAACTTAGAAAAAAAGTGGTGGGGGGAGTCTTGGAAAACAAAGGGCATGTCACTTTGCCAAGCATTTCGCTTTTTAAAATGACCCACCATTAGAGCAAAACGAACTTCAAGTGGGCATTGCACTTTTTGAAATGTCCCGACTTATGTGTTTGTGAAGGTCAAATTCCCCTTGATAATGTGCCCTGAGGATGGATACATTGAAACAATTGTGGCGGGTATTTTACTTTGGTAGACTTCCTTTCATTTAATTTGTCTTTCAAGGTTGTTCAATAACCTATACTACCTTGGGAGCGTGGACATTTAATTATATTGTTTTCAGAAATGTTGAAATTTTCACCCAAAAAAATTCAAATAACAATTTTTTTTTGTAAAGGAGAATGTTGAAACTTCAAGGGTATTCTATTTGTGGGAATGAAAATCTTTTAAAAATTAATTAATTATTCCATAAACATGTGTCCAAGATGCAAAGGTACTACTACACATGTACATGTGAAATGCTTTTGTTTCCACTTTACACATGTCAAAAGCTCGCCATTTGTTTAAGTTAATATGTCTGAAACACCAGTAAAATGCAACCACTTGCAATGTGAATTAAAAGGGGTTATAAGTTATAAACTTAGGGTTTAGGGTTTAGGCACCTGTGTCACTTCTTGTTTTTCTCAAAATGAAAAAAGGAAGCCTACAAATAGGAACAAAGGGGCAATTGTAAACAAGGGGTGTGTCACACTATGGTCTTGCCATTTACATTAAAAAGTATCTTAAGGCAAAAGAAAAATTTATGAAAATTCAAAAAAATTCACCATGCAAAAATATAATCTTCAAAAAAATCCTCTAAAAAAAACCAAAATCCTTCAAGATATCATAACGCTATAACTAATCTCAAGTTCCAACACAAGCCAAAATGTCATCTTTCAAAAATCCTCATATAAAATTAGACCTATTACGTAGGGGCCAAAATCCCTTAAGCTACTATACTCTATGATGAATCTGAACACAATATCCTTGCCTTTGGTCGGCAAAGCCAACAAACAAAGGCCATGATTAACACATGTATATTTCAAATCACTTGATATAATTAATCTAATATGAGGTTTCATAATGAAATTAGTTTCACATGTTTTTAATTGCATTATTTCTTTTATTCTATATTTTAATTCACCATTGCATGAAAAATTTGTAGATTTTAAAACTTAAAGGTGTTAGATTAATTTTATTATTCTGAATACTAAATATTTTGAAAAACATTTGTGTATTGGGCTATAAATCAAAGCATAATGGTTTTAGATAACTAATTTAAATATTTTATCATATTCTATTTCAATTTTGTAATGTATTTTAGTTCAACATTTCAAAAATAAATCATAAATATTATTTTTTTGGCCAAAATATAATACTTTATTTCAAGAAACCATCGTTATTAAATTTTCTTATGAAAGCTCATAATTAATATTTAAAAATTTAATTCACAAATAAATAAATTTTAAATATAATTTAAAATGTAAAGAAATTAATTTAAGTGAAAATATTTGTTTATGACTTTGTTCAATACCGTGAAATACAGAAAATCAATTGATTATATGATTTTCTTTTAAAAATTTCATAATTATATTAATATAGAATTTTTAGAATTTTAGAATTTAATTTAATTTAAATAAATAATTAAACTCTTATGAAGAGGTTACAAGATTCATGTTGAAATTATTTTAAGTTGTGTCCAAAAAATATTTTTTAAAAACTATGTGAAAGAAAGAAGAAGGGTTAAAAGGGTGTTGATGTAATTGCTAAATAATTATACAATATTGTGGTAGTTGTATTCAAACAAATAAGCCCCAATTTAGCTTATAACAATGCTTTTAAAAGTAGTCAAGCATCATGCTATACACTTTGTGCAACATAAGCAAAACCATCATATTTAATGTTGTGCATGTTGATAGTTTCATTGCCATTATCATTACACTCTCAAATAAGTTGTTTCATATTGTATATGGTGTGGAGGAACCACATGATTGACATAGTTTAATCATGCCATTATAACTAGAAATATATAATTTTATTTAGCCAAAAATCATTAAGTGTTAAAGGTTGTCATTTCATTGATCTACCATCTCAACTATTCATGTAACAAAGCTTCTCAACACTTGAATATGTGCATACAATGATAAACTCTTCTTTGCACCTTTGCCCCAATGGGCCCATTGTGAATGGCCAATTAAGTTAACTAGGCTTATAGGTGTTCAAGTGCAAGGAACATCTCATCATTGTGCAAATGTTTTAAAACATGTATGGATTCTAGCACAATGCCACAAATCATCTCTTATTAATAGTTTTGGCTCACAATCAACACACTTTGTTAACTAAAAAGGTTTTCCTTTTTAATATAGTTTTTCCCATCATTAATTCACTAACACCCTAAATATTTTGCTTAATTTTCTTATTGGCACATCATTGCTAATTAATACATTATTTAAGAAATTAGTTAAAATATTTTATCTAATTTCTTAAATAATTAGTTAGGCATCCTTGGAATATCAAACATGAAAGTCGAAATATTTCATTTGCTAAGTTGTTTATGGGCTACATAACTATGATCATTAGACTACAAAGTTCTAATCTCTACACCCAAGCAATTTTTTTTTTTAATTAAAATTTTCGCTAATAAATTTGTGATGTTGCTCAAGTGGTGATCATCCATAAGAATATTTAGCCAAATTTGGCAATACTCAAAAAATAAAATTAGAAAAATTTAAAGCAAAAAAATGATCAAATTAACATGCCTATCATCATACATGGCAAAAAAAATTCTAAACAAAATTCGTTTTTTGGAAAAAATAAATAAATAGAGAATTTGTGACAAATTATTCCTTTTCCTTTTCCGAAAAATATATTCCCAAGATGATGAAAATTCGCCAAAATTTATGAAACCTCAGTTTACTTTTCCTATACCTTTCCAAAATTCAAGCAACAATGTAACCATGGGCCAATTTTGGGACTTATAATTTTTCATGGTGACATAGCCTAGTGTTGGAGTGAATACTTGGGTGAGTGTGCAAAGTTTCAGATTTTTTTTTTTTTTTTTAGATGGGCCAATTAAAGAGGCTCATTACCCAAAAAAATTAAATTTAGAACTTGGAAGACACCCCTAACTAATTAATACTAGCATAGCTTAATGTAGCTTGTGTTGTTGGCACAAGTATGAATTGGTTACCCAACTAACTTTTCCTTCTAAAACCATTTTTTGTAATTCAATTGAGTTTTCAATGACAAAAACTACTCAAAATTCAATATTTTTCACACTTTAGGTCTAAAAATGTCCCCAAAGACCTTTGTTAAATCGTATTTATTCACTAAAGGGATTTTCCAACAATACCAAGATTTTGAACTATTCCCCTATAATTTTGAGTTTTAAATTAAATAGATTTTCAGTGGGAAAATTTGTTGAATATTCAATTTCTTCTCCACCATAAGTTGAAACACTAAAAAACCAACTGGGTCCACCCTTACACATCAAGGGCTTTCCAATAGTATCAAGAGGGCGGCAAGAGGGGCCATGGTTTGGGTGATTTCAATGTGACAAAATATATATATAATTACAAAAAATTCAATCAAATTTTTAAAAAATTTCCTTCATAGATGGGTCACACTATATATCATTGTTCCATGTGCTTTGTGTGAATTTGTCGATCGTCCTAAAAGTTAGAGCACGGGAAACTAACTCAAAATAAGGTAGAGATACACAATCAAAGAGGATTCTCCTTCAAGAAGCACTTTAGCTAAAAGTTAGAGCACAGGAAACTAACTCAAAATAAGGTAGAGATACACAATCAAAGAGGATTCTCCTTCAAGAAGCATTTTAGTTAAAAGTTAGAGCACGAGAAACTAACTGAAAATAAGGTAGAGATACACAATCAACGAGGATTCTCCCTCAAGAAAAGAAGTGCTTTAGCTTGTGCACGACAAACCCGGCCAAAAGCTTTAAAACCCTGGATTCCTGGCTTTGGTATGTTCAAGTGTCTGTTTTCTCCCTCAAGTAGCCTCCCCCTCCCCAAACATGCAAAGTGGTTTGACAAAACACCTCTCTTTATTCGGTTTGAGGAAGCTAGAATTGCCCCATTGCATTGTTTGCTCTAGTCTTGATGACAATATAATCTAATTCCCTTGTTCAAATGTGGGAAGGTTCCTGACCAATGCTTTTTCTTTTTTCTTTTTCATATTATTATTATTATTATTATTATTTGATATTAAATTTTTTGGCAATTATTTGCCCAAAAAATTAGCAAAATTAGTTGAATTTACCCAACGTTGATGAAACAAAGAATGGTTTGTGGTTTGTGCTTCTTACTTCCACCATTTTAAAGTTATTAATAAATAATTATTTTCTTCTAATAATAAGTCAAATGCTTTTATGAGGGAGATTAAAACAACATGTGAGCTGGGTGAACTGAAAAAAATTATTAAAAAATTATTTTAAAATGAAATATTTTTCAAAACACTTGTCCTTAAATTAAAAATGCCATGTGCTTGTGCACCAAAACATCTTGGCAAATTATATAATTAAATTGAAGTTCACTTTGAAGAGGAAGAGAACTTCAAACTTTGCAAACCAAGCATGATTGGGTATCTCATCACCCACGGGTTTTACATTTGCTTCCCTTGTACGGGTTTGACACTTTTTTAACTGTCATAAAGTGAGAATTGTCACTACTACGGTGTTTTCTAAGGTGGACGACACTTTCTAACTATCATAAAGGGGTAATGTGTGGCTATCCAAAGAAAAATGCTTGATACCTTGGTACATGGACAAATTCAACACATGTCTATTAAATAATTAACTAATTTTGAAGATTACAATTTGAAAAACACAATATTCTTGAGTATTGAAAAAAATTCCATTTTTATTCACACCAAAGAAAAAATCTTTATTTTTTTAATTAAATAAATTTCAATATTTTTTACAAATAATATAGTTGTAGTCAAAGCCGCCAAGGTACCATGAAAATTTGGTTGGTGCCTCAATTCTCACACAACTTTTGGATGAAGTAATAGCTAACAACCCCATGGATGGACATCGGGTTGAATTAAGGCCCCACCCTTGGTTCACATGGACGTAAAATCATATTGTTGGTTCAGAAACTTTTAGTAGGCCATGGATGTATAATCAATATTGTTTTTACACAAACACCTACTTTGGATTTTGGATGTGTGCCCCAAACAAATTCCAAGTCCACAAGACATCCCTATTTTTTAAAATTGGTAAATAACATGCTTGAATTTTGGAAGAGTGTTTTTTAGGATGCTTCAAAGACTTCCTATGAAATTACAAACTACCTACATAATTGTTTACAAACATTTACAACCAATATCAATAGGTATTGTTCTAGTAAGTATCGGTCATTACAACACAATTCTAGGATAGATCTTCAATTATCATAACAATTTACATTCACAATTCCTATGCAAACTATTATTCCAAGCTTTAAGAAAATCCTACTAAAAGCTTCAAAGAAAATAAGAACCAAAAAATGTACAATGTTCAAACTTCTAAATGTCAAAGAGAGTACTCCCAAAGAAACCCTCCACAATAGAATTCAATATCTAGTAACCAATACGTAACTAATACATATCTCACTAATTGATGTACATCCTTTTTATACATCCTACTACTACCCCTTTCACAATAACTTTGGTTTAAGGTTGTGTAAAAGTATGCAAGGATATGTTTGCAAAACATTACATATGCATTTTAGTATATTTTGATCATACATGGTAGAATTATTTGTTTGAATTTACAAAGTTGAAATTGTTGTGTTTTTGTGGATTTTCATTAGTTGATGTTTGTATTTTTTGAAAATATGTTTTTATTCTATGATTACAAATGTGTATTGTAATTAGTACTTACCAAGGGCCGAGGCAAATATTGATTTCCATGTGTATAATATTACCCTTGTTGGTTGTCAACGGCATTGCAACGCAACCTTGGTTTGTCTTTTTAAGTAAGTAAATAAGTTCAGCTCCACCAAAGCAAATGTCTCACACATTCTACCCTCGTGTGGTTAGTCACAAAGGCAGCCCCTGATTATCTCCACCAATCAATCACCTTTCCTACTATTGTGCCATTGCCCATCATATAGTTCCACCTCAATTTAAGGTACCTCCCCACACCACATGTCACCCTATGTATGTATCTAACCTTATCCTATACCTCCAGCATTTTGCTTACAATAGAGTTATCTATAAAGTCACCCTCTCTTCACCCTCTTTTTAGGCCTCCTTTCACCCTATCCCCTCTTTCAATGGTATCCGCAAAGTAAAAATACTATCAAATCTCAGTGTGAAATGCTGACTCAGCATTTAATGCACAAGGTTCCAGAGTATTTATAGTAGTTGTACAGGTAGGAGCACCGAAAATATCATGTAGCCGCAGTGGAGGCTATCAGAAAAAGGAAAGACGGGATGAAAATCAGTTTACCATCAAAATTGGTGGAAAAACTAGTTTGGATCCTGCATATTTTGGTTTAATAAAATTTCCATTCCCAGTTACATACATCAATATTGATGCCCTATTATGCCAAAACTGGTAGTTCTCACCCTCTAATCGCCTGACTTTACCAATAACTTTAAGGCCTTAAAAAAACTGTTGTATTTTTCATATTTGTAACAATTTTTCAAATACGGTCATACTCCATTTCTGGTAACATTGCCGTTCCAATATGTCAACTAGGAGCCTAACTTTTTGGTGCAAATTGTTTGGCCTCAAAAGTGCATGAGCAATCTGCTTGAGGAAAGCAAAAGTGAAGACACATCATCCGGCTATACTTCAATGTGATCCCCTTTACTTTACATTTGGACAAGGTACACAAATCCCATGCAATGCAACCTCGCGGAGGTTGGCCACAACTTGACTTGCCCACTAGCAAGTAAGTCAATTGGTATGGATAGATTTTGGAGACCTAATGACATAATGTTATGAGATCGGGGCGACAAGATCTCTCAAAGTTCCACGTCTGGGTTAAATGTACAAAGTCGGGGATGGTATCTTTGCCTTAACTTGAAAGTATGTTTCAAGTATATGCACTTAATCATCAACTTGGTCACTTCAAGACCTTTCTATTTGTGCTAACTTGACGTCCTTTGAATTCTGCCTTGTTTTTCATACCTTTGTACATTTTCTGAATTAGGGATGAGTTTATAAATAAAGTTGTGCAGGGATTTGATGATTTCTGTTCATTGGCTCCTACAGAGTGAAAGTGGGTAGGTAGGTAGGTACAGCCCTAGGGGAAGCAATTGTGGTGTATAAAGCTCTACCCACACTTTTTTCCTTAAAACTTTTTTTGGGTGATACCAATTGGGTAAGTAAGGCTGGGTAAGAACCTTTTTTTTTTTTTTAAAATGAAAAAATAATTCGCCTGAGTTTCTGAAAAGTTCAGTCATAGAGTAGTGTATTTTTTTTTCAAGGGTGAAATTTCGCCAAATTTTTCACCTGAAAAATATGAGTTCAACCTATACAAAGCATTTTTTTTTGCGAAAAACATGATTTAAATTTTTTCAGAATTTTATGATAAGTTTCAGTAGGTAGTCAAGAATATAGAAGGATTATAGTTTCTTTCTACTTTCATGTCTAGTTTGTAGCCAAATCTGGCTAAATAATCTTATGGATGATTGCCACTTCAGCTACATAAAAAAATGTGAAAATCACCACATGGTTTTCTTATTACCCTGTGCAGGTTTCGCTTTCTTTTATAATTTTTTTAAAAAAAGAACTAACGAGTTGGTTTTTCATAATGGTGGTATGGTTTCATACCTTCAAAATCACAATGCCCTTAATGAGGAGCCTTACCGTATAAATAGTTCGTAACAAAATTTCCTTCCCTACTTCCTATGAGATTCATTCCTGACATAAAACATTGTCACTTGTGTGTAAAGATTTATATGTTAAGCTAAGGATAATCAAACTTGGGCTTTGTGTTGCTTTGCATTATTGATCAAATGATATAAAGTAAAAATATATTTTAAAATCAAATTATTTTGAGAGAAAGGTAATTAATTATCAAACATTGATAATCCATGACCATATAGATTGTCAATGAATCCTTTTTTCCAATTTTTTTTTCATATCCAACCTAATGTTCCTTAGGGTGTTTCCAATGTGCCTTTTGAATGCCCCACTAATCCAATTTTTTACTACTAACATAAAAATTTAATATGTTTGGTAGGTCAATGTCCCATCTTGGGAGGTCATTTTTGGACCTTGACCTAGCACCTTACTCTTAAATAATCATAGCAATTAAAAAACTCAATAAACTTTGAAAATGTTAAATTTGTTTGGTTTAAAAGTATTTTTTCCGATGAAAATTAAATTAAATGAAATTTATTATTTCAAAAATGTGTATTTGTTTTTTGGTTAAATCTCGTATGTAAACATATGAAAATTTAAAACTAGAAACCTAACCTTCTCAATATGGGTGGTATATATTACATACCATATTCCTTGATTAGATTTGGCAACTAACTATCGAATAATTAATTGAATTTTAAATTTTAATTATGCACTCAATTTTTTAATTCTGAGATTTTTGGTAGGTAATGATCATAAAAAATAACAAACGCATTCTTTTTAAGTTTGTGGGACATGCTAGTGTGTTTAGATTGTCTTAGTTTTAAATTCTTGAACTTGAAAATATGCAATTCAAAGTTCACAGTCAAAACCTGCATATTTTTTAGTTTTATAAAAATTTCAGCACAAGTAATAAATAAAATTTCAAAACTTCAACAAAACAAAAATTAATTTAATTTATGCCAAAATCGTTTAGGTACTATGGTACACATTATTGGATTACCATTGAGCTAAGTCTATTTGAGAAGTGTGATAGACACACTTGGATAAACACAATAGGTTGACATGTATTGGAACTTGGGTTAAAATGTGTTTTCAAATTACATTTAATAAATGACATAATTTTTTATAAAAATCTTTAAATTATTTGGGCATGTTGTGTAAGCTTTCACACATTATAGATCATTCTACATGAAACATTAGACACATTTTAATGCAATGAGTGTGATGCTTGTGATTTCATGGGTGTGGAACATTAAACACACACCTCCAAGTTGATTGATTAGAAAATTCACATGAGATTATTTTAGGTTAACGTGAATTAACATGTTTTTATCAAACTTTTCATTAAGATGTGAAGGGATATGGGAAAGGTTGGGTCTTAACTAGTTTAAAAGAGACGAAGTTGAGAAGGAAAATATTTTCAATTGATTGGAAAAAAAAAATTAAAAGAGAAAAAAAAGTTTACTCATCCGTATAGAGGGTGGTTAGAAGGGAAAAAATAAAATGTTCACCCCCAAATCATGTGTGGAGGTGATATTAAAAGATTGTTAGATGACACTTTCACTATATTGATGAATTTGATGGTTGGAATGAATTTATGAAGTCTAATTAATTTCATAAACATAACATTGATAAAAAAAATGTAAACTTTTTAACTTTGATAAAATGTTTTAATGGATATTTAAATTTCAATGATGGCTTAAACAAGTATGTTTCTAATTTCTTGTTGGTTTTAAAAAAAGGTCTTGCACATCTCAATTTGCACCCGCTTTGCAAGCCTTGGTGTTTTGACCACAATTGGATCACTTATTTTTCACCTTCCTTTTTTTTTTTGCTACTGATCTTTGTTCTTTCTATTGAAGATTGAAATAAAATTCTGATTATAAAACTTACAAGTCATCGATCGAAAGGTCACTATTAGAATATATTCAGCTTTATTTTTCAGGAACTCTAAACAGAATATTTATCATTGAATGACGCAAAATCACTCCAGAAGTCAAACTATACCCTTCATAAACTGATTATTGATTACTTTTCTATGTCATTTAGGTGTCACACATGTCAAAATTTCCTAATTAATCATATCCTACGAAATTTCATAACTAAATCTGTCATTCGGAATTTCATGTAGAAATCCGGGTACTTTGTATTTTGATTTTTCTGTGAATTGGATAAATACATTGA
>Ga0209611_10013422_pt1 | contig 11252 bp, 14 predicted proteins | sample S1TSphgellanicum_3_FD_187693 | JGI IMG/M metagenome (GOLD analysis project Ga0209611, IMG submission 187693) | Host-associated microbial communities from peat moss isolated from Minnesota, USA - S1T2_Fc - Sphagnum magellanicum MG (SPAdes) (version 2) | ecosystem: Host-associated > Plants > Peat...
TAGTTCTTTTTGTGTTTATGATAATTCATGGATACCAAAATTTTCAAATGTATTTTTTATTTTCAAGTTTTTCCCATGTGGTGGAATTAAACTTTCCATCCAATGATATATTAATGGAAATTATATGAAATTTATTCATTCATAAGTTCATACTTCATTTATCCACATGTCAAACAAGTTTTTAATGTTTGATGATTGACGTGCAAAATGTACAAACCTATGAACAAACAATTTTTCTCATGATTTTGGGGGAAATTCCCATTTTGGGTGTAGTGTATTATAATATTATTTCAGATCCTAAATACAAGAAATATATTCATACATCGTATAATCGTGTGAATTATAACGTTATAAAAGAGGAATATGATTGAATATAAAGTAATAATCTTAACATAATTTAAAGTTTTAAAATATGAAATGGAAAGTTTAATGACATTAGAAAACATACTTTAAATTATGACTAGGCTATGTAATTACTTTTTAGTTGTAAGTGATGTTTTATGATTAAAAACATTTTTGATCATCTAAAACTAGTTGCAAGCACAAATTAATTACAAGTAGTGGTGACATCGTGATAACATCATCAATCCATGGATGCACATGGAAATTATTTATGTGGTTTCATCCAACATATAAAATATTTCATATGTGTGACCATTTGTAATTATTTTGATGGCAACCAATGTTTTACCATTTATAGCTCCCTAATATTGACACATGGTGACATTCAAATACATTTTTTTATATTAAAAATAAAAGAAACCCAATCTAAGCCATTAGATTCATATGTTTGCATGGTCTTACATAGTGATATGTTGCATAATAGAGATTTTTCATGTGGAACATTAATTTAATTTTCAACGAAATAAATTTAAATTCCAATGACAATGTTTCATCATATTTGGTTTATGTAGGATGGGTATTTTGGTGATTGTCATTGTGACAATTTCAAAGTCATTCCAAATTATAACTTGTCATAGATCAAATTCCATTTTAGAATTGTTTCTTGTTGTTTATCTTGCACCCTTTCAATGTTTTTGTCTATTTATATCTTGTTCTTTTTCTTTCATCTATTCGTATCTTGTTGTGAACTTCTTTAATAAATCGAACTTTCATTGGCATTTTGCCTACCAAATAAAAAATGTGAAAAAGTATTGGAAAAAATGATATATAGTGAAATTTACAAAACTTTATTTTTTGCAAAAACAAAATCGATTACAACAAAATGATTATATCCACAAAAAAATTTTTAATCATCATCATTGGTAGTGCAAAATAGTGTGAAGCCCAAATTAATATTTAGGTAGATAGATATCAAAATAGGTAATAAGTTAATAGTACTAAGTACCTACCCACCTATTTGACTCACATGCCTACCTAGGTTAAATACTACCATTTAAGTAGGTAAAAGTGGGTAGATAGGTCAAATAGGAGGTTGGTACATAGTTTGACTTACCCACATAGGTGGGTAGGTTGAACTAGGTACTTACTTACCTACCTACCTAAGTAGATAGGCAATAAGTAGGTTAGGGAGGTAGGTATGTTAAAATGATGCATAAACATTTTTCATTTTTATTTTGGGTTAAGCTTTTTCATTTATTGATCCCAAATGGCACAAATATTTTAATTTGATAGTGTTAAATTACACACCTTCTTTATATGTTTCTCAAAATGGAAATGGAGAACAAACAATATGCGATAAGTTTTAAACTTGCAACTTACTTACAAACTAAGTTATAACTAGAAAGTTTTCCGCATACATTTTGTTATCATTTTTGAATTTCTAACCAAAAAATTAATTAAGTAAATAATTATTTCATTAAATAATTATGATCTTATTATTAATTCTTTGAATTTATATATATATAATATTCATTATTCAGTATCATCCACATAAATTATTAATAACTTAAAAAATTTCACTAACTAACTAATTACTTAGAACTTTTCAACACATAATACATAAAATATTTAATAGGTAATCAAAATATTAATTATTTAAAAATTATTAATCATAAAAATAAATACTTATTCTAATTCTAAAATATAAATTATGAATACTAGATTCATTTATAAATTATGAAATTAACATTATTAATATATGATTAATATAATTATAGTAATTACCTTAATAGTAGTAAAATTATTATAAAAATTCAATCCTAATTATTAATTAGCAATTATAATCATAATAAGCCAATCACACATCAGATTATTACTGTGATTATATTGTAGTATTGTAGAAATATTATTAATAAGTATGAAAATTTATGTTGTGATAATAATTGTCTCCTATAATTAAATATTTTAAAGCTATAAATATAGTAATTTACAATAATTACATTCATTAGTGTAATTAAATTATAATTATTATAAGAAAATAAATATTATTTAAAATTATAAATGATGGATAATGCATATTATTATATTAATAATTATTACATTAATTACCCACATACTAGTGAAATTATTGTAAGAAAACTAAATGTTAATTTTAAATGATTTATTATAAATAAGAAATTATAGGTTTTGAATAGATAATTTATTAAAATTTCTAATTTTAATTACAATAAGTGCATTGAATAATTTAATTATAGTAAAATTATTTTAAAAATTTAAAATATTCATTTTAATTATAAATTTGAAATACATTTTTTTGGACGATTAATGTTTTACCACCCTTTCATATACCTTAATATGAAACTAATATGCATTAATAATTTTTCGAACCATGTTTAACCAATCTATGAGAATAACATGTATACGGATTTTAATGGATGTGGAATACATAATGTATTCATAGGGCTTATTATACATAATTGTTAATTATCATAACATAAAACACATAACTTACCTTATAGAAACTTAATGTATGTTATAAGGGTTAATGACTACATAATGACTACATAAGTATTAGTTACCATTTTTTGCTCACTTTTGCAACTAATGGGCCATACAAGGACCTTTTAAGATGAAAATAGTATGAAAAGCCTGTGACCGAACAACGGGTCATCGCACAGTGGAGCTGCATTGTTTCTGATCTTGATTTTTGCAACCATCGATGGTTTGGCTGCGCATTACTTTCATTTACTGCTGGAATGCATGGTGGCTACTTCTGGAGGACAAAAGAGGGTCATCGCGTGTGAAGGAGACAGTGCACGATTATGGTTTGGGAGATGTTGCAATCATGATTTGAGGCGGTGAGACGCGTATGGCGGTGGAGGAGCTGGTAATTCGAAGGCTAGGAGTAAGGTTTTGAAGGGACGAACAGAGAAGAGAAGAGGAGAGTTCTTTGGGAGAAAGTAGTAGTGGAAGAGGAGGACAGATTATGCTAGACGCTTAGAGAGATGTGTAGATCGAGGTATGGTTTGGTTGTTTTTGAGGTTTTGGATTGGTTACAGACTTTTTCCGCTGCACCAGTAGCCAGCCAAGCCGTTGCATTGGCATCAGAAAGCTTAGTCTTGAAGAAGTAACAAGAGCAATGCTAGGAACCAGAGATAGATTGAAATCGTTTGTCTGAACTGCTAGGATCTGAGAGGAGTGCTGGGGAGATGGCCTTCAGTAGTCTGTGCATTTGACGTCTTTGTAAATGTTTGCACTTTTTGTAATAAACAAGTTTCAGGTCAAGAAAGGTGTTGTCAGAGTCTCGCTGTTGCAATTATGTTGAGAAAACAAGTAGGTGGTTTTGTTGAACATGTGTATGCAAAAAGTCACTGGTCGAGAAGACCAAGTCCTGTGAGATGTCCGAATGTTCCAGGAATGCAATTTGTGTGTGTGTGTGAGGATCTAGTCGCGCACACTGATTGAGTCGTGAACAGAGTCTGGCAAAAGAAGAAAGATCAAGTGACGCGATTCAGTTTCAGGACATCAGGAAGTATCGATAAGAGAGGATCTGTGTGTTGCCAGGGTGTTCGATTAGTTTGTGCACCCTCCTTTTTGGTATCAAAGCTGGTTCGACAGTTTCAGTGGAACCTATGTTGATCTAGGTAGAATGTATCATGTCTTCATCTAGAACAGATGAGGTAGGAGTAGAAGAACTAACTCAAGACATTCGTGAATAACAAATTGTTAGTAGATTTGATTATTGGACCATTCGGGGTGGACCACAGAGGATAGCGGTAGTGCTGCGCTTCCTGGGTTTTGGGGTGATAACACTTGTCGAGATAGATCCAGAAGTCGCCCGAGTTGGAGACGTAGCAGTAGAGATAACTCATAGTGGCTTCCATACACGAGCTGAGGTTTGGTTAAAAGTATGAAATGGAGCAGACGGATGGGCGTCCATCTCACAGTTATAGACCCAATACTACTACGCTTCATATCTTGCGTAGAGTAAGTCTTGGATTCACCGAGCGGCAGCATAGTGTGCCAAGATTGGGAGACATCTGGATTCCCAAGGCTCCTGCATCGCCTAACCATTTTCCCCGATTCTACATTCCTAGGGTAGAAGATCTGTTCCAGACTGGGGATCGTGTTGTCAGAGTGGAACATGTTAGATCAAGGTCCCGCCTCATAAGCTGGAGAGTGTGGCGCGATTCAGAGGCGAAGTGGTGATTCCAGCAGGAATCCACAGATGAATAGTGTTTTGCTACTTTTCCATCCAATTTTGAACCTTTGAGACCAATAGCTGAGGGAGCTCAGTCTGAGTTTGATGTGTAGCTTGGATGACACTTGTCTTTTTCAGAAGTTAGAACTAAGTCGCAGAGGCTGAAAAACTTGTTGATTCTAATAAAACCTGCTTACTTTTGGGAGATTGTGCGATTATAGGCGGTGTTGTAATTTTTGTTTGTTGATCATTGTGTGCTTGCAAGATGACTAGTCCACAGGGAATGGATGAACTGTTTTGGGGACGAGACCATGAGGATGTCAAGGATTGGGCAGAAAGGCTCACCATGGCTGCTGAAGTGCGTGATCTGAATGCAGACAAACTCTTCAAGATTGCAAAGCTAAACCTGCGGGGTAGAGCTAAAGAGTGGTTCAAGAGATTACAGCCAGCAGAAACCGATTGGCCGAAATTAAGGACATTGATAGTGCAGAAGTACGGGAATGTGGACGCTGATGACATTCGAATGAGGCTCGACGCCATCAAGCAGGAACCCATGGAGAGGGTTCAAAAATATTTTGAACGGCTACATAAGCTGTTCCAGAAGGGACGGATACTAGACGCCGAACAGAGGAGGCGATTTTTGGGGAGGCTGAGGCGTGAGATTCGGAAATTTTGTGTAGTCAGGACGTTCGCTGACATTGAAGAGCTAGTGGGTGCCGCCACGGAGCTCGAGAGGGTACTGCGTGAGCTCAGCGAAACTCCATACGAACCTCTGAAAGAGGAACAAGAGGAAGGAGTTGCGGAGACAATGATGGAGAAGCAGGTTAATGCTTTGAATAATACACTCATTAATTTCTTAAAGGGGAATGTGCCGAAACCTGTCACATGATCCTCTTCCAGTATGTCTACAGGATGCCAGGTCTGTAAGGGAGGAGATCACATAGCCACAGCATGTCCAAGGCTTAATGAACCCCGGCCAAAATGTGCCAAATGTGGGATGCCGCATAGGACAGAGAATTGTGGAGTGAAATGCTCCTTTTGTGCAGGTTTAGAACACTCGGAGGACAAATGCTGGAAGAAACCGAAGGATGGGAAGGTGCATCCTGCATCAGCAAACTTTCTAGAAATGATGCTGAATGATGAGGAAGCAACCTTACATCAGCTCAACAAGCTATGTGGGGGCGAGAACCTGTTCTCTTACACTCGGGTACCAAGAAGAAGGTTGCCTGTCGAAGTGGCACCAAGAGGCACTATGCCACCTCATGAGGCTGCATTGGAAGGCGTAGGACCCAATCGGGAAGAATTTGTCAGATCCAAAATTCTCTCCCATTTCATCAAAGGGAAAATCTCACTAACACCAATGGAGACGGTGATGATGATGCCAGGGGAATTAGAGCACCTTGAAAATCTTGTGAAGGTGGCTAGAAAGAAGAAGGATGCTGAAGCTGTGAATAATCAGATATCAATGGTATCAGCAGTTCTAACACTCAGGCGGATATGCATCAACAAAACGAATAGGAGCAAGACACTCCACCTGTCGGTGAAAGTAAATAATTATCTGGTTGAGGGACTTGTAGACACTGGAGCATCCATGTCTGTCATGGCAGCTGCAGTGGTTCGAGAATTGGGTCTGATGCATTTAGTTTCTGGATCCGAAACTTACAAGACGGCATGAGGAGCCATTACACAGGCTCTCGAACGGATCGATGAAGTACTGATCAAAGTTGGAGGTGTGCAGTGCACCATGAATTTCATGGTGGTAGATACGGACAATTACGATGTCCTGCTTGGGCTTGACCTTCTGATCAAAATTAGAGCAATCGTTGACATAGAGCAAGGGTTGATCCAAGTAAGGTGCGGTCTAGGGTCTGATGTGGAAATACTACCACTAACCATGATGAACATGTTGCAGAACTTGAACTCGAAAACTATGATCTCAGATGATGCTCATGTTCTGAAGCACGAACCTGGGAATTTGGATGCAGTAGTTAGACAGTCAACTTTGGATGAGTACAACGCCAATGAGCAAGTGGATACCCGGGAGTCGGACTTCGACTCTGGCACGGACGAGAACGGTGACGAGGAGGTCCAACTAGTGGGCTCAATTGATGGCGAATCTGAGTTTGGAAACACCGAACTTGAGGAGTTGGTGTTGCTTGAGGGACCACAACAAATTCTGCAGCTAACACTGCAGGAACAGACTGATGATCTTATGAAAGAGGATATCACGGATGCAGATGACTATGCCAATTGGATTCGATGGGTTACTGATGCAGAGCAAGGAAAGCAGGCCCTCTCGGGAGCAACAAATGGTGTAGAGGTGTCTGTGCTACTGCAAGTTCAGCATATGGACATCACTGACTCTCACGACAACCTCAAAGAACGACTGGCTGATAATCGTAAGGCCGATTCGAGGTGGGACGAGATTTGCCAGAAGATGCGAGTTGACTAGGATCTGGATAAGGAGAAGGGACAGCAACTCTAGGGAGTCTTGGAATGATATCAGGACATGTTTGCTTGGAACAAAGGGGAGTTAAGTTGTTGCACTATTGGGGAGCACTTGATTGACACACAAGGGTTTCCTCCTTGCAAGGTAGCTCCAGGACGATTATCATATTAGGAGGAAGCAGAGGTGAAGAGGCAGATTAATGTGTTGGTGGAGTTGGGCAAGATGAAGCCAAGTGACTCTGCGTACGCCTGTCGTGTGACTCTGCCGGTGAAGAAGGACGGGAGCAGGCAGTTCTGTGGGGACTACCGGCCTTTCAATTTGCAAACCCAGTGAGATTCATTCCCCATGCCTCTAGTCGATGACGTGGTTTCTCAGCTGGGAAGGTCAGCCTGGTTCACTGCACTCAATTTGCAATCGGGTTTTTGGCAGATTAGGATGGTTCCAGAAGACATGAGGAAGACGGCGTTGATTACAAAAAATGGATTGTATGATTGGACAGTCATGTCGTTCGGCCTCAAAAACACGACTAGTACATTTACACGGACTATGTCAGAAGTCTTCAAGGATTTGGGCGACAGGTTCCTTAAGGTGTTTGTGGATGATCTCAATATCCACAGCGAAAATTGGGAGGACCATCTCTGACACTTGGAAGCGGTGCTCTCCAAACTTAGGGAAGTGAATTTAAAATTGAACCCAAGTAAATGTTGTTTTGCCATTGGGAGCATTGTGTTCCTAGGACATGTAGTCAATAAAGAGGGTACTAAGCCTGATCCTAGTAAGATTGATGCAGTGCTGCGTTTTCCAGAACCAAAGACAGTAACCAATATCAGATCCTTCCTGGGATTGACAAGATACTACCGCAAGTACATCAGAGGATATTCAAGGATGGCCAGTCCTCTGTTTGAACTAACAGGGAAGGATGTGGCGTTTGTATGGAATCAGGACTGTCAGAGGGCGTTTGACGCTCTGAAGAGAGCACTGGTGGAAGCCCCGATCCTGGTGAGACCAGACTTTAAGGAGCCATTCTGTCTGGATGTCGATTGGTCAACAAAAGGCGTTGGCACCGTTTTGTCACAAAGGGAGGGCAGATTCGAGAAGGTAATAGCTTACGCTAGTAAGGCTTTGACTGTGGCGCAAAGGAAATTTCACCCCATGGAAGGGGAATGCTATGCATTGATATGAGGGATCTTGCACTTCAGACAGTATTTGCACCGAACGCATTTCACTCTGAGGACGGACCACAAGCCGCTTGAATGGTTGGCAACAGTATTAGACGTGCATGGAAGGAGGGGCAGATGGATTGATATGCTCCAGGACTTCAACTTCAAAATAGTGCACTGGCCAGGTATGAGGCATACGAATGCTGATGCCTTGAGCCGAAATCCGGTGGGACAGGCTGCGAATGACGATGACTTTCGTTAGGAAATTCGGGATGATCCGAACATACTTAATGAATCAACCAAGGCAACCGAGAGGGTGTTTGCTGCCCAATATGGTCAAGATTCGGATTGGTTTGGACTCAGAAAGCAGTTACGTGGGCTCACCGAGCATCACAGATGTTGTTTTGGAATCAATCATTGGCGTTGCTCGGACCCTCACCAACTGTTTATGCTTGACTTTGTGGATGAAACGAACGTGGATAAGGAGGCTGCTCTAGATATGGGAGTTGTGGGAGCAGCAGAAGAAGAAGATCTAGAAGCCGCTGATGGGAAGCAGGCTCGAAAAGGGGGCCAGCTCAGGTACTATGATAGACGATAGCAGCTCGAATTGGTCTTGGCTGCTCAAGAATTATCTGAGTTCGATGATTGTGAGATCGATCCAACAGGATCGGGAAAGGAGGAAGACCGTGGTTTGGAAATAAAGGACACTGACATATGGAAGGATGCGACCTGTCTGGCACTGCTGAGAGAAGGAATACTGCCAGACACAATTGAACTTGAGGAGGGCAAGAGGGCTAGAAAGCGAGCAAGCAACTACTGCTGGAAGGAGCAGAGGCTCTACTTCAAGGAACTATATGTGCCCAAGCCTGAGGAAAGGATACCACTGGTGGTTCAGATGCATGAGGATTTGGGGCACTCAGGAAAACAGAGGATGTTGGCTGAAATCTATCGAAGGTATTTTTGGCACAGTCGAACTGAGGATGTCAAATCGGTGGTCAAAAGGTGCCAGCAATGTCAGTTGGTGGGGAACGAGGGCAGTAACCGCTCTGGGGATGAGCAGCTCAAAAGCATTCCCATTTGTGACTTGTTCCACAGGGTTGCACTGGACACTGCGGGACCACTACCTGAAACGAGGTCAGGAAACAAATACATCTTGGTGGCCATCGACCATTATTCCAAGTGGTGTGAGGCGAAGGCGGTTGCTGATCATGGTGCCAAGACTGCTGCCAGATTCTTGCAAGACGACATCATCTACAGGTATGGAGTTCCCAAATTTATACTTACTGACAATGGTGGAGAATGGGCTGCAGAGTTCGAATTGATGTGCAAGGACTACGGAATCCAGCATCAATGCACTGCACCTCAGTGGCCTCAATGTAATGGTATGGCGGAACGCATGATCAAGACCATCAAGCATGGCATCACAGTCCTTACTACAACGCCTGGGAATGTGGATTGCTGGGATGAACAACTGGCGAAGATTCTGTTCGGGTACCGATGCGGGATCCAGGCTAGCACAAAATTCTCACCTTTCATGATCCTCACCAGTCGCACACCGCGCCTTAGGGTAGACAACTATCTACACAATCTGACCGCTGTCACTGATGATTGTGTTGGTGTGGAAATTGTTGCAGCACAGTTCTTGCAGAAGATGGAACTTATTGCAAGCATCCACGAAGACGTCTTGCTCAATGTAGAGCAAACGCAAAAGAAACAAAGGAAGGCCTATGCTGCTAGGAAAGATAAGCATCTATTTGAGGGTCTGATTGCAGGGGAGACGATGGTAAAGATGAAGAAACCAGGGAAGAAGCGAACATTGGTTGCAAGCTGGGAAGGTCCATACCAGTTCATTGGGCATGCTGATGGAAAATGTAACTTTGACTTTGAAAAGGGCTGTCGAGTGTGCACCATACAAGACGCTGATGGAAACCGGTGGGAGAGATCTCGAAGAGACCTTCAGATATACCACATTCCACCAAATTGAGTGAAGCTGAAGGGACAACTTTTTATAAGAAAGGGAGGGGTTACATATGTGACTGAACAGCGGGTCACCGCACAGTGGAGCTGCATTGTTTCTTATCCTGATTTTTGCAACCATCGCTGGTTTGGCTGCACATTACTCTCATTTACTGCTGGAATGCATGGCGGCTACTTCTGGAGGACAAAAGAGGGTCATCGTGTGTGAAGGAGACGGCGTGCGATTATGGTTTGGGAGACGTTGCAATCATGATTTGAAGCGGTGAGACGCGTATGGCGGCGGAGGAGCTGGCAATTCAAAGGCTAGGAGTAAGGTTTTGAAGGGACGAACAGAGAAGAGAAGAGGAGAGTTCTTTGGGAGAGAGCAGTAGTGGAAGAGGAGGACAAATTATGCTAGATGCTTAGAGAGATGTGTAGATCGAGGTATGGTTTGGTTGTTTTTGAGGTTTTGGACTGGTTACAGACTTTTTCCGCTACGCCAGTAGCCAGCCAAGCCGTTGCATTGGCATCAGAAAGCTTAGTCTTGAAGAAGTAACAAGAGCAATGCTAGGAACCAGAGATGGATTGAAATTGTTTGTCTGAACTACTAGGATCTGAGGGGAGTGCTGGGGAGATGGCCCTCGATAGTCTGTGCATTTGACGTCTTTGTAAATGTTCGCACTTTTTGTAGTAAACAAGTTTCAGGTCAAGAAAGGTGTTGTCAAAGTCTCACTGTTGCAATTATGTTGAGAAAACAAGTAGGTGGTTTTGCTGAACATGTGTATGCAAAGAGTCACTGGTCGAGAAGACCAAGTCCTGTGAGATGTCCGAATGTTCCAAGAATGCAATTTGTGTGTGTGTGTGAGGATCTAGTCGTGCACATTGATTGAGTCGTGAACAGAGTCTGGCAAGAGAAAAAAGATCAGGTGACACAATTCAGTTTCAGGACATCAGGAAGTATGGATCAAAGAGGATTTATGTGTTGCCAGGGTGTTCGATTAGTTTGTGCACCCTCCTTTTTAGGTTACAAGCCATCCCATAAAAAGAATGAAAAACTCAATAGTTGCAGCATAATCATAAATGTGACCAAAAAATGTTTGATGTGATTTTTAATTGCAAAAATAAAGAAAGTTAGTTACAAGCA
>Ga0209611_10013427_pt1 | contig 11249 bp, 6 predicted proteins | sample S1TSphgellanicum_3_FD_187693 | JGI IMG/M metagenome (GOLD analysis project Ga0209611, IMG submission 187693) | Host-associated microbial communities from peat moss isolated from Minnesota, USA - S1T2_Fc - Sphagnum magellanicum MG (SPAdes) (version 2) | ecosystem: Host-associated > Plants > Peat...
AGACCAAAGACAATGGCTTTCTAGTTTTGTTTCATCAAAAAATTGGTTCACCGAGAGGATAGAGTATCGTGTTCTTTACATACATCGTCAATGAGGTCGTTCAAAGCGTTTTCGAAGTCAGGACCAACAGAAAAACGATGGCGACATTCAGGGTTGACTTGGTTTTCAGGGTTGGCTGCGTCATGGCGGCCAAAGAAAGACGCGAACACAATACCACCAGGTACCATTTCGGCAGCACGACTATCCAGAAAGTTGTCCAAGTCGAGCATGCTTTGTTGAGCAAACTCTCGTGCTATAGTAGGGTTGCCGCCAACAATCCAAGAGCGGCCGTTGTTGTAAAGAGGAGAACTCTTATCTGTCACTGTTGCTGGTATCTACATGCACAACCAGCGATAGTAGTCCTGTGAATGACGAATTAATCAACACGATAAATTGCGACATTCATTAGTATTCAGTTGGTGTAGATGTGCATGGTGATTTTGATCTGAAAATGCATATTTTTATGTAGTCATGTGTACATGAGCTAGCGATCTTCAAGAAGAAAAACATTAGATCGGACTAGTGGAGTAATTGAGCACCAATCAATTTACCTGAGACATCCACTGCAAGCAGAAGATCGATATTGCGAAATGGATGCTCTCCTTGGGCAACAAACGATTGTAGAATGATCCTCCCACCATTGCTGAGAAGTAGCTGCTAGCTCTTTCAACATCGGCGCCATTGATTGATGTAGCTAAATCGTTGGCATCCTTGGCCTCTGATGCCAATAGTTGGATAAGGGTATTGAAATCATTCCCGGGCAAGTCGATGAAGGAAACAAGCATCTCTGGAATGCAAGTGACAGGACCATTATTTTCGCCAGCTTCGACATACCTGTCAGTGATACACTTCACAATGAAGTTCATGTGACTTATGGAGTTTCTCCCAGTGGAGCAACCGAAATCAGCAATATGCACAGGACCTTGTTCCGGCAGACTCATGTGCTTAGCAGCTTCGTCCATTATGGGCTCCAACCTCCTGCTTGCGTGTGCTTGTATCACCCCCATCCGCTGGTAACTGAATTCCCCATCACCACCCACCATGGAATTAGATTTCGCCTGGTCCATGTCCTGCAGGATACTTTTCAATCACGAAACCCAAAATTATTAATTAGACAGACTTCCTCTGAGATACAGCACTGTAAACTAAGAGAGTCTTTTGTTAAATCTTCGCGGTCATGGAGTCCTACTCGGTGTCAGGAGTTGTGTTATTTGTGTTACAAAACACAAAAGACTGCTATACAAATACAAGAACAGCCTCTTTCTTTCTTTCTTTCACTTTCCTCAGCTAGGCTGCTGTAGGTACTGCTTATATCTTTCTGTAAAGTGAAAGATCTTTTTATACCACCGTTTTGGCATTTCATAATGGTGCCATCATCACGTCATTTGTGCTCATGATCATCATGTCATTTGTGCTCATGTCCATATAGTTGCATTATGTGGTAGCTTAGGTGTAGTTGGTTCGCTAGGGTGATGGCCCTTGCTACTAGAAGAAAAACACGTATTTTTAATTATTTTTTATGACTAAATTTTAGTCGCAAGGGTGGAAAGATGGTAAAGTATGCCAAAAAAGTGGTCAAACATGTAGTCACAATCATATTTATGGTATACAAATGAAAAAACCTATTTCAAACTTTTTAAACTTTCATTATGAAGTAATGGAGCACTCCATTGAGTTGATGGTAAGTTACACATAAAGTGCAACAAATTTTGATTTAAGAAAAATGGATGAAAAGTGTGTTTTCAATTAGTTGAGTTTTTGAAATTTCCAACATACTTTTCTTTGAGAACTTAGATAATTATGACTATGCTATGAAAGAAATTTAAACACATTAATACATAGTAGTGCTTTTTCCATTTGAAAGTATAAGAAATCCAATTATAAATGTACTTTCATTGCATTTTCATATACTTGAAAGAAATCCAATTATAATTGTACTTTCATCGCATTTTCATATACTTGAAGTAGGATAGTGACACATATTTTTTGTACTTGTATTTTAAAAAATATACTGAATTACATATTAAAACATGCAAGTATTAAATATTTTGCATTTAAGTCAAAAATCTTCCTCTTATTAATCATTAAAGTGAAAAATATTCATCAGTTCAATGTATTAAGTCTTAGCTTATGGATCCTCTCCACTAAAAAATAATAATATCCGTCATTAGCATACTTGACCATGCTTTCACCTGCAAACAACATTTGTGACAAATAATTTTTTAATCATCTTTAATAAGTCACATGCAACATTAGTCAGAAACGATAAGGGGTATTGAAAAAAATAAAATCAACTAGTTAAGATATAGATATTATTATAATTTTGAAATAATCTGGGACATTCAATTCAAATGCTTGAATGATTTTATATTATGATAGGTGGCCCAATGTAAATGAGCCATTTGGCATTTTAAAATGATTTTAATACAAAATATTAATATTAAGTTGGTAGGTACATGAGTAAATGCCCACAAATTTAAGCTACATACCTACATATCTACTTAGGTGAAAAGCTAATTAAGTAGGTTCGACCTTTTTAGACAAAATACCTATTTATATATGTAGGTACATAATGTGGTAGGTACATAACTCAACCTAGGTGGGTAGGTCAAACTAAGTACATATTTAGTTTAATAGGTAAATAAGTAGGTTGGGGATGTAGGTAATTTAAAATTATGCATAATTTTTTTTTTTGTTTTTGGTTAAACCTTTTGATTGGTTCATCGCATTTGCACAAATTTCTTAATGTGAAAGTAGATGACCACATCCTTTGTTAATATAATGTTCAAAATAGGAATGAACAACAAACAATGTGGGATCGATAAATTTTGAAATTGCAATTTCTTCACAAATTAAGTTGCAACTCCAAAACTTTCCTCATGCCTTTTGTTGTTAGTTTTTGGGTTTTTAAACACTTCAAGAACATGCATAATTATAACAATTACTATTATAAAATAAATCCCTATGAAAATCATTTATTTTAAAATTAATATCAATTTAATTATAGTAACTACATTTAATATTGTAAAAATTCATATAAGTCAAATCTATTGTTTTTTTATTGGTAATTATTATTTATAAATACAATAATTTGTTGAACATACTCTAATTCTTCTAATTAGTATAAAAATACTCTAAAACTATTTATCATAGATAATTAATTATAGAATTCAAAAAATAAAAAATAGAAAAAAAAATTATAATAATTCCTTCAATTCTAATCATTACAATACCTATTTTGACTACATTATAATTTTTCCAAAATTTTAATTCAGATTTAAACTTATAAATTAAAAAATGTGTGAATAATTATGACTATTATAGAAAACTACACAAGAACTATAGTGATAACTTTTATATTATACATTATGAACAATTAAATCTCAATTGTAAATTAATTTTACAAGTATTGTAATTCTTACTCACAAATAACCTAAATAATACATTGATTTTACAAGGATTTTATGATACTATAGAATAATAATTACTAATATAAAAGTTTATCCTTTTATATTTACCATTTACCATAAATAAATAGTAATACATACAATTATTCAATATATTATCTTTTTCTAATATATTAATTATATGAGTTTTTTTATTATTTTAAGATTATTATAATATTTTCAATAAAAATCTGAATTATAGGGCATAATTTCTCAAATTTGGAAATAACTAATTAATAATTATTAACTAATTAATTAATATTTCATAACCAAATGAATTAAAATAATAACTCAAATATTCAATATTTAATTATTAGTAACCATCAATTATAAATATTAAGTATTAATTATTTAAAATCTAATAATACAATTAAAAACTAGCTTAAGCTAACTAATTTATTATAATTATTCCCAATATTTTTTCAATTTTATATTTAGAATAAATTTAAAATATAAATATTTAGCTATAAAAATGACAATAATTGAATTATTATTGTAATTCGTCGGTAGTCAAGGTTAACTATTTTATTTATTTATTCCATATGATTACTTCACTCATTATACCTATTTATGATCTGTTTAAAATTATTATTATTTATTTTAAGTAAATATGTTATTCCTTTGAAAATAATTTATTAATAATACAATTATTTTTATTAGATATTTTTATTAGTTATGTCAATATTTTAAAATAGTACTTGCATATTTGAAAATGTAATTAAATTAAATTATTTAAAAATTTAAATAAGGTTAATATTGAAATTCATTTTTTAATACATGTAATTAATAAATATATGTAATATAATGTAAGATAAATAATTATAAATGTCTTTTGTAATAATTTTAAGAAGTATAATAAAATAGTTTGGATGAAGTTGTGAAATGGGCACAATATATTTCGAAAATATCTTATGTAAAAATTTAATATTCTCAAAATATACATTTAGTGTAAATATGATATCGAACCTATTTATGCTAATAACAAAACTTGAATACATATGTAATATGAATTGTAATGTTTGTAAATCGTAATATACCCAATTATATTCCTTAAAATACACATTTGTATACCTATAGGGCTATAATTGAAATGGTCACATCTCCAACTGGGGGACATAAGTTACATTGTGAAATGGAAACCAAATTAAATGTTGTTCACATGGAAGGATGAAAACCAAAATAATCACAAACAGTTACAGAGTTTGTTACAATGTAATTACGAATATGAACAACATAAGAAATAGTTGCAAAAATGTACAAAGATAGTCACAAATGACCAATAATCGCATTTAATGACAAATAAAGTGGTTACACTTTGGCTTATTTCTATTAATGTTACTAGGTAATAGAATGTTAACATTTATTGATCGGAGAGTATGTGATATAAAACAAATACTAGAACCTCATGACTAGGGGAAAAAGCCCTATATTAATCAGAGGTTATTTAATGTCAATTCAAAAATCTCAAAATTAAGAATAATGATTTTATCTTCATTTTATTTATTTTTTCATTTCAAAAAATAAAATTTTAAATGATGGATAATATTATGTATTATTGGATATTTTTGTATATGGTGTAATGCATGATGCAAACATGTGTACCAAACAATTTTATTTTTTTTCAAATTATTTAATAGTTATTTTTGAACAATAAATTTCATACATCATTATACATTTCTTCATGTTTCATTCTAAGCAATGAGGTGATGAAGTCATGTTGTAAAAATCAAATTTGTTTAACCTTCAAGATTGTGAAAAAAAATCCAATCACTAAATGGTGGATTCTAGTAAAATTTTATAGGTATTTGAACATATTTTCTTATCTGAATATAATTTGTATCATATGGAGAGTGGATTCCAATGGTTATGGATGATTGGATTCCTTGTGAAGGCCAAGGTAAGCCAGTTTTGGCAACAAATCAGAAGGGGAATGAGCTATGGGTTTTAATCATGGAAAAAGTTCACGCAAAATTGTATGGTTCCTATGAGGCTTTGGAAGGGGGTGTAGTACATGCTGCACTTGTTGACTTGACCGGGAGAAGAAATTGACATGTTTCATGAATCTTCATAGTTGGATTTTGTGAATGGGCATCTTTGATTACAGTTGTAAACATTCAAACAAGAAGGGTTTTTGCTTATAGCTGATAGTGTTTTAAGTTCTGATGTGCATGTTTCATCAAGTGGAATCATGGAAGGCCATGGATACTCCTTGTTGTAGGTTAGAATGGTTTGTTTGTACCTATTTTTGCCATTGTTGAACTTGTGGTGTTCCATAAGACTTGTTGTGTTCCTTTTCATTATGTTCATACTGCCATTAAATTATATTTTTTATAGGTGTGTATGTGGTTTGTCTATGAGGTGTGTACTGAGTTTCATTCCTTTTATTCCAAGTCTAGGAAGTAGATGGACACAAGCTTGTTTAAATTTGCAATCCATGGGTCAATGAGGTTGAGTGGAATGGCCCTTGGTTAAAGTTGTCCATAGAATGGACTTGATATAGACTTCAAGTACTATTGGTACAAACACATTTGGCATTTTACTTAATGTGGAGGTTATTTGAACAATAATATATATGTGGACATCACTAATGTTACTTACTGAAAGAATTGTTGGAGGCATCATTTCTTGTAGAGGCATTATCTAGAGGTGGTTCCATTTGTGATTTTCCACATTGAAGTCCAAATCTTGTAAATGGGTTGACCACCACATTTTTGCAAATTATTTCATGTTGGTGTTCAACCAATTTTGCAACCACATGTCAATTAGCCCTACTAAGATGTCTCCTAACTAATTCTTACGATTACACCATGTTGTAGAGGGTGCATTCTAGATGTCATGGCAAGACTTCCAACTTCATTTTCAATCCCCTTATATTTGCCAAATTTATCCACAATAGATGTGTTCTTTTATACATGGTGAATGGCAAGGTCCAACTACGAACGGGTGCCAAAACTTTGACACTTGGCACTTCAGCCCACAATTCCATTTCAAGGTTGTTGGTCCACATGCCCGTGTTCTTATTCATGCGTTTATCACCCTTACTCAAGTATTTTTGTTCTCATTTTTTCATGTCATCAATTTTGTAGGGCTTGTGGGCAATGTTTTCCATGACTATATTCAATCATATTGAATGTTATTAAAAAGTGTGGGGCACATTAGTATAGGGTGTGCATGTCTTTTCATGGTGTAAAGCCACCTTTGGCAATTATCAATTTGTTGGGGAATCTTCATTCTTTTTTATTGGAATGCACATTATTAAAACCTAGGGTAAAATATTAGCTCAAAATATTTATGCATGTAGCAATATCAAGGATAATGTACATTAATTCAAGGGAAATGTTTGTGAGATGATGCTTGAGGTTGATCCAAAAGGGTACACAATTTTCCCACTACATGGGGCCCAAATCTAAAAGCCCAATTTTTGTTCAATGTTCACAAAAACTTCGATCACTTTGGAACCCTTCTAACGCAGATGCTATGAAATGAATACCTTGGTATCTTATTGGATGTCATTGTAGATTGCCATATTTTTTGCGTAGTGGTAGCATTATTGGAGTTTTATCATTGCCATTTTTTTTGCAACAATAAAGTTGCCAACAAAGAGGTATGGTGAATCACTGTATTGTAGCCTTTGGTTTTAAACTCTTAATTATACAAAATTGAAAAGCTAATGGTTTTTTTTTTTTCACGTAATTATGAGGGCATATTATGTTTGTTTTCCTTTTTTTTTTAAACATTTAAATATTTGGTACCTTGGTGAAAGAAATTGTAGAAGTGTTTACATCTTTATGTAATATTTTTATAGTTTGAATATGTAATTGGGGTCTTGTTTTCCAAATTGTTTTTAATCATGGGGTTGTTTATCATTTTAATAACACTTTTCTAATATCCTTTTGTTGGTTGATTGTATTGGCACCTTTATAGCGTAATGTCTTTGAGGATTCTTTTTTCAACTTCAAAGTAGAAGTTCTATCTCCATCCATTAAAAGAAAATGTAGTTTTTAGAAGGCCAATTTGACTAAAATGTCAACATTGACCTAAGGGTATGTCCATTTTGACTAAAGGTTTGGGGCATGAAAAACACATGTTACATTTGATTAATACATTTGATTAAAGTGACCTTTTTGACCAAGTGTTAAGCTAAAGATCTAGTCAAAATGGCCATGATTTAATCAAATTGGCCATATTGAATTAATAGGGTTTAGTCAAATTAACCATATTCATTTGATGACTGAGCCTACTTGTTAAACCTAAACTACCTATCTAACCTAACCTAGATAATAGGTTAAGTTAGGCCTAGGCATTTATTAATAGGTACCCCCTACCTACCTAGGTTAACCTATTTATAACTTACCTATTTTTGTCAATAGAGTAAAAAAATTCAAGTGCATTTAATGTAATATGTTGAAAAAAATTCATGGAAGTTGATTATAATATTTTAATCCAAAATCATGTTTATGACAATATGTTGTCCAAAAAAAATCACCTGATGGGGTGGTGGTGCAATGGTTAAGGATTTGACTTCTCAATGTGGAGGTGAGGAGTTCAAGTCCTCACACTTGCAACCTTGGCTACCTTGACTATTTAGGTGACCTAATTAGGTAAACTAAGTTGCAAAGCCTATTTAACCACTTAACCTAGCCTACTTAGCCTAACCTACGAGGTTCGGTTTAGCCTAGGGGTCTTGGCCTAGCCTAAGTGGCTTGGTTTAACTTAGATGGCTAAGTTAGGTGGCCTAATTTAGGGCTAGGATATAGGGTTGGTAAATAAATAAATAAATAATTTTTGACATTAATTATTAGGTTTATTAATTAGGTAGGTTGGTAAGTAGGTTAAAGTAGGGTAGAATAGAATAGGCAGGGTAATTAATTAATTAATTATTTCATATTAAGGCTTAATAAAAATGATTTAAATAATATATATTTTTGGTTGCTACCCAAATTATATTATTGTCATAATGGTTCAGTAAAAAAACCCAGTCAAAAAGACCAACCAAAGGGACCCAGTCAAAACAATCGAATCCAAATCAACTTGTCCAAAATGGCATTTTGGTCAAGTTGAACATGGGGGCAAAAAAACCATATGGGGGTTTTTTCTAACAAAAGTTCTTGGTAAAGAAAACCGAAATTTCTTGTAGTGATTTAATAACCATGTGGTTTCTATTGACATTGAAATGTCCAAAAATAGGTTAGCAATGTAACATGGGTCTACATGTACACATTGATAAATAATACATTTTACTTGGGATTTTGTTTAGGTGTCCTTGACAAAATGCTTATTGCTGGAAAAATAGAACAAGCCTCTCTTGGTCTTGTTTCCTTTCTTCTAGTGGGAAGTGAAATTTGTGTTTATATTAGTTGCCTAACACATTGTAGAGTTACAAAGGCCATTGGTAGACATTTTAAAAGCTCACATAGAGAATATGCTTTCACATAAGAAAAAACAAAATAAGAATAAAATTAAAATTGCTTAGAGGTTGGAGATAATATTTTTGTTATAATGTTCGACCTATTTGCCTTTACATTTTGTTTTCTCCCTCCCCATGTTTAAATATAAAAAATAATGTGTAAAATGGGACAATGATTTAGTCTTGAGTCTATTTTGAATCGTATTAATTAATTTTTATTATAATGTTCTTTAGGTTCATGGTGAGTATTCTATTTGTTGTTGTGTATTATAGGTGAAAGGAGTCGCCACCCCCATTCATAAAAATCCATTTTCTGCCTCTTACCTCCTCTTTGTGTAAAGTTGAACATGAAGACCACTCAATGTTCAATTTGCTTCTTATTTGAGACTTAGTGGGTGCATTTGGATTCGCACTCCATGCATATCCCATTCCTTTTTATGAATTGTGTGGCAAGAATGGTAAATACTTGGTATTGGTTGAAACTTACATCTAAAACTATACATAATGTATGTTATGATTCTATATCTTGGTGCCAAAATTTATATACATTCTCTCTTGTACAAAACAACCTAGTTTATCAACATGGGGACTTTGGAGCACTAGAGTTTGGTTTTAGACCATCTATACATTTATTGTACAAAATGTTGTACATCTTGTTCAATGAAAGTAAGATATATATTTTTTGAAGTTGAAAAGTAAAAGGTGCATGTCTTTTCCACTCCATGTCAAATCATTAAGGGTGTAAATTTTCAAATCTAATTGAACCATTTTCCAACTATAAATCCTTTGAATTGCCCAAGTTGAAGAGATTGAAATTCATGCACACCAAGTCTCTTTTACAATTTCATGTTTTACCCTTGGTGATAATTGACTACTACAAAAATGGGGTGTAGTTCATTAGCCTAAATCATTATGGGACCTTAAAAATGAAATAATTGCATTGCATTTTACTAATTTCACCCTTGTGAAAGCTATTTCACTATAATATCGCTATGTAAACATCATGTTTCATTACTAATTAACATAATTCACTATTGTAATTTATTGTAATAAATAATTTTATTTTTATGTTTTTAAAAATATTCTATATATGTTACTTTATGATATACCCTATATTATTTTAAATTACTTTAGCTATTCTAATTTATACCTGATGTTATTAAAAGTTATTATAGGTTACTATAAATTATTGTACCTTTAACTATTATATGTTATTTTACCTTAAGGTATCTTAACTAATTTATTATAAGTTTTTAAATTATTATAAATTAAATTATTCAACTAACTTTAGGCTATACCTTAGGTTATTTTAATTTAAGTTAATATATGTTATTTCAAATTATACTTTAAGTTTTTCAAGGTCGTTATACTTTATGATGTTATAAATTATTTTATTCTAAGTATAATAACTTAAAATAATCTAAAGTATAATATAATGACCTAAGGTAAAACAACTTAAAATTAAAAAAATAACTTATGAAAAATAATTTAAAATACCTTATAATATAATAACTACCAATAGCCTATGATATTATAACATAGAATATCAAACAATAATTTATAATAGAATAATCTCCAATAGTCGTAATATAACATATAACAACCATCAATAGCCATTAATAGCCACTAATATAATAATTTTTAATAGTCATTAATAGAATAGCCACCAACAGCCATTAATAAAATAACAACCAATAGCCACTAAAATAATAACTTTTAATAATCATTAATAAAATAGCCACCAATAGCCATTAATAAAATAACAACTAATAGCCATTAAATATAATAATTTTTAATACTCATTAATAGAATAACCACCAATAGCCATTAACAAAATAGCAACCAATAACCATTAATATATCACTATTAATAATCATTAATAGAATAGCCACCAACAACCATTATAAAATAGCCACCAATAGCCATTAATAGAATAACAATTAATATCCATTAATATAATAACTATTAATTGTCATTAGTAAAATAACCACCAATAGCCATTAATAGAATAACCACTAATAGCCATTAATAAACACCATTATCCACCAATAGAATATCCATCAATAGCAATTAATAGAAGAGCCACCAATAAAAAAACTACTAATAGCCATTAATATATTAGCCAACAATAACCATTAATAGAATAACCACTAATAGCCACTAATAAAATAACCATTAATAGCCATTAGTAGAATAGGTTCCAATAGTTATTAATAACCACCAATAGCCCCAATAATGTTGGATGATGGTGTATTTTAGATGTCATGGCAATATTTCCAACTTCATTTTCAATCCCTTTACATTTGCCAAATTTATCCACAAGAGATGTGTTCCTTTGTACATGGTCAATGGCAAGG
>Ga0209611_10013428_pt1 | contig 11247 bp, 5 predicted proteins | sample S1TSphgellanicum_3_FD_187693 | JGI IMG/M metagenome (GOLD analysis project Ga0209611, IMG submission 187693) | Host-associated microbial communities from peat moss isolated from Minnesota, USA - S1T2_Fc - Sphagnum magellanicum MG (SPAdes) (version 2) | ecosystem: Host-associated > Plants > Peat...
ATGTGGGGGATTTTTTGACTACTTGGTTTAGTTAGGTATGTGGGGGATTTTTTGACTACTTGGTTTAGTTAGGTATGTGGGGGATTTTTTGACTACTTGGTTTAGTTAGGTATGTGGGGATTTTTTGACTACTTGGTTTAGTTAGGTATGTGGGGGATTTTTTGACTACTTGGTCTAGTTAGGTATGTGGGGATTTTTTGACTACTTGGGAACTGGGAACCATCTCTTCTTACCCATGCCTTTTTTTTAATAGCATGACTTTGTGCTGAATTTATTACTTTGGGGAATTGGGAATTAACTTCAAACCATGTCTTTTTTCTCACATAAGGGAACTTTTGTGTGGGATTTGTTGATTTATTAAACCCACCTTCTTCATTAAACCCATGAATTCCAAGAATGGTGAAGGAATTTCATTTAACTCTAGTGGGGTCCATTTCCCAACTCAAGTTTCAACCAAACACAAGCTCTTGTTGGCAAGTCAAAATGGGGGCGAGAGGGGGGGAAATATTGTTGAACACATTATGAACTTATGGGTTTTTATATAATATATATATTAGGGTTAAAAACTAAACACTCTTTAAAAAACTCTTCTCTTTGGTGTTGTGGGGTGGGGTGGGGTTGGAGGGGGGGAGGAAAATTTCATCAATCCTTCAAGTTAGGTTTCATCAATCCTTCAAGTTATTAGGTCAACTAGCAAACAATGTATGTAGCAAAAACATGTCATTGCATTCCCCCCCTCCTCCCCCAAGTCACAAGAAAGATGTTGTTGTTGGCGGGAGGATCATGATCTCTTCCCATCATTTAATGCAAATTTCCTCTCAAGTCAGAAAGCCTTTCTTTGGGTGGTACAAGTACTTGATGTGGTAACAAACTGTGCCTCAAGATTGCACTAAGTTATTGCATTACACAAGCTTCCTTAAGCTTCCTTTATGTTCTAGAATTTCAGTTTGTGCCTAGCCTAATTACACTTTTGTTTGACTTTTACCTTCCAAGGTCACCACCTCCCCAACCCTTTTGTGGTTTAGCTTGGTGCACTTAAGTACACCCTTAAATGCCAAAGATCTTGGATGGAAGATCTTTGGTTGGAGGTAATTCCCTTTAATAAATACCCAAATCATCCATCCATCCATCCATCCATCCATCCATGGGGGTTTCATTCTACTCATTGTAAAATGGATGAGTATTCTTGGGACAAACAAACCCACCACACACACACACAAAAAAAAAAAAAGAAAAAAAAAGGGTGCTAAAATAGAATTTGAATGACTCGAAGTTTTGAATTAACCTTGGACTCAATGAAAAGCGTTTCCTTTTCCCAAAAGAAAAATGAAAAACAAATATGAAAGTCCAAATGAAGTCTCACAACACCAAAATTGATACTCCAAAACACCACTTGGGCTATCATGTTCTTCTCACTCTTATGGTGTGTGGACAAGAAACAATTTTTGGTTTGTAATCTTTGTCCCATAACTAACCACATTGATTAACTATATACTAACGATTCACATGTATCTACTAGTGTTGGCAAGACAAAAAAATAATTTTGGTTTGTAATCTTATCTCATAACTAACCACATTGATCAAATGTATACTAACAATTCGAATGTATGTGCTAGTGTTGGTAGGTTTAAGTTTGGGTTATACATTATTTGGACTAGATGTTTCCATTTTAGTTGGAATCGTCATTGGGGCATAATCAACCAATTGATTTCCTTTCAAAATTGAATTAAAACCTAAACCAAGTGTTGCCCTATTTTGAACAAGTTGAGGTTCTCTAAGTAGATAAGTACAACATTATTTTTAAAATATATATAATCTTGGGCTTACATTTGAGGCAAGTTATTAGTTTTGATTGGTTGTACATAATTAATATTGTAAAATCTCTATTTTGAATTTTTTGGACTAGTCAAACAATTAATAATATTACACAAAAAATAATTATGTTTACTTGTGTGTAAGTGGAGATGGAACTAAATTGATTCTAAATTCTTTACAAAAATGACCAAAACCAAAGGTTCATAAATCCAAAGAACCGGTCTCAAGACCAAACCAAAGGTTTCATCAAAAACCCCAAAAAAATTAGAACTAATTCTTTTTGAAATCAAGAACCAATCAACACTATTATCTACCTATTTATTAGCCACCAAATGCTTTACATACATAAAACACTAAACAAGAATAATGAGCTAAATGTAGTATAAGGCTTAATGCATTTGTAAGACAATGCCCAACAAGAAAATTACTTTTTATTTTGATTTTTCCAAAATATAATGAATGTTTAACCTATCTTTCTTGCACCTCTTTTTTAAGAAATTTGTCAAGGTGCAATGGTTAGCACAATATGGATGAAAAGTTGCATAATGGATGAGAAAGCAAAAATTGTTGTATAATATAGGTAATAAATTATAGAATAAACTAACACATACAACATTGATTCATTGTGTAACCTTCTTCAAGAATTGGGAACCAAAGTCCCAAGGAGAAGGGGACTTGAAAAACTTGGAAGCTTTAACCAAGTTGCCCAAGGAATATTTCAACCTATTTTTCAACCAACTTGGTTGGGGTTTCCAAGTTCATTCGTTCTTAAGCCAACTAGGTTGAAGAACTTGCCCAAGAAAACTTGGTTACACTAATTTTAAAAACACCATTTTGCAACTTGTTTTAAACAACTATAAGTGTCATTTAGGATTATTTTGGTCTCCAAAATAATCTCAAACAACACTTTTAATTGCTTAACACAAATCACAAAATGTGATTTTTCTACTATTGTTAAGTCCCCTTTTCTTTGAAGAAATTTCAAGTGCATATTTTCCCAAAACATCTTGTTGGAAGAAGTTCCATTTTCTTTTTCATATGTCCATGGAAAAAATGAGAATTTGGAAAAGGGCATGTTCCTTGGCCAACATGGTTAGGGCTTCCAAGTGCCTTTCTTCCCAAGGTAGCTTTGTTAAAAAAGTTTTTCAAGAAATTTTTTTAAAGTCCTTGTCTCCCTAAGAAAGTTGCAAGAATTGGGTTTAATCACATTTTCCTTATGAAAAGTTGGACGTCCCCATCGTCTTGGGGTAACTTACTTAGAGTTACATTATTGCATTTTGCACAATGTAGTTACAAACTAGAAGGACCCTTGAAACCCCAAAGCCCTACTCCACATTCCACTTCCATAAAATTTTAATGAGCAATGAATAGTAAATAATGAACATTCCATAATATACAAACACACATGTAAAAAGGCGCAATGCATGTGCCTATCAAAACATGTATTTCCATAACTTAAAAAGATGACCATTGCATGCAATGTATGTTTCAATGAAAATGAACCAAATTTTATGCCTATGATTGTGATCCACAATTGTGCAAAAAAACTCCATAAAAAAGGAAACTTTCCCCATCAAAAAGGGCATAAAGCTTAACATTTATTTCAAAAAATAACCTTCTACTTATAAGCATCAAGGCAATATTGTGCCTTTGTGTTCTTCTAATGTTTGATGGCCTCTTTAAAAGGAACTTTTTCAATAATGCAAATCATTGTGCAAGAACACATATATATTGATCCAAATGGCAAGTGAGGTAATTTTTCAACTTATTTTTTTTAATATCACTGCAAAGAAACAATGTTCATCTTCCACATATTCAAGGATTTGAACACAAGCAATATCAAGAAGCTTAATACATTTGAAGAGTTTGTGCTTGAAGATGGAAGAAAATGTACATAATCTTGGCCCACAATCAAATGATATAATTCAAAAAAGAGTCCTCTTTCATGGTTGGTTCATTGTTTGCAACCATAGTCTTTTTTTTAAAAACATTGCAAATCCAAATCACAACCATCAAGTAAAGATTTCATCAAGACCCCATCCTTCCACACATCATGAAGCCCGTAATAGGTATCCTTGATGACAATCAAGTGCTAATGGAAACATTTTAAACATCATTAAAGCAATCAACCCAAAAATTAAAGTAGATCACACTTAATGCCAACATAAGTTCATGGGTTCAAGAATCTAGCCTCTAGTTCATGAACTAAAGACTTTACATAGCCTTCAAAGAAAAATATTCACATGCGTCATCACCTTGGGGAAATTTAACCTCAACACAAGTTTGACATTATTACAAAACACCACTAATTCACAAAATACTTAGAAAAAAAGAACCCAATGATAAGGCAATCAACTTTTTTACCATTGATGTCTATTAACTAATTCATTGGAAAATTCTTGCTAGTGAAATTCTAAAGAGAATTTAGCTCATCAAATTCGATGAATATATTGTTATAAGAATAGTGGGGCTCCAATTGGTAAATCTTCATTGCATCAATAAAGTCACACATGAAGATGTCACAAGATTGAACAAATTTGATTAAGGTATGCACACAATGCAAAAGAGGAAAAATGGCATGTAAACCCAAAATCAACTCCAAGTCACAAAACAAGCTCAAATTATGAATGCCAATGTTGTTCCTCAACACATCATCATGCATATTTGCAATCAAAGCACAATATTGTTCCATAATGTGTTTTATGCAAGATATCATGTTAATCCATCTTGTTTTCACATTTTTTGACAAATTATTTCCTTTATTTGTGAGCACATCAAACAACCTACGAAATTCAAGAATTTTTTTAATGAATGAAAAAAGAACCCATACAATGCCTAAAGGAGGGCTTATAAGCAATTGACCAAACTTAAACATTATAACACATTGTGTCCTTTTCAACCAAACCCAAAAACAACTATTGTTTTTTTCGACTATATCTATGATTACATAGTCACATAATTCATTCAGTAATGGCAAAGGACACGATGTGGCATCATAGTTTTGTGACTATAGTCAATATGACAAATCATTGGTTTTTTTTAGTAAATTTTTTTATTATTCTTCAAATTGTGTTAATATATATTTGTGATGTGAAATTAGTTAGTCAAAAACAACATCAAAACCTTTGTGACTAACAACAACTCAATCTCCCATCATGATGATGTGTCATGTCATCTGGCAACAAGGTCATATGACTATAGTCAACATCATTATTCATGACATTACTTTCTATGAAATATCAATTATTACTTAGTTAAAAATGTCATTTATTCAATCTTTTGTGATGATGATATGGCATGTCATGTGGCAACAAGATGTCACAAGTTGTGATTATATAGTCAACATCATGATTCATAATGTACTATAAATCCTTGGTTGTCAATACATTAACACATGGCATGACAAGGGAAGTCCCAAAACTTACATATGCATTGTCGTGACCAATATAATCAAAATAAGTGGTAGAAACAAGTAATCATTATTCTACAACTAAAATTACATTTTGCAACTTCAAGTGAATAAATATCAAATAAAAATTTGAGGCATGGATGCAACATAACACAATACATGCAATTATTACATGAACATTGCAACTATAGATCCCTAGTTATCAAATAATACATCAACAAATGGCATGACAAGGAAATCCCAAAATTTATAAATGCATTGTGTGACTAATATAATGAAGCCAAGTGGCACATGTAGTCTCGATTATGTGACTAATAGTGAATGTTGCAATGTTAGGTCCCTAGTTATCAAACAATACATTGCATTATAAGAAATATTGTTGTTTACAACCACCTCCTATTTGACTAGTACGTGTGACTAAATGTTGTTAATTTGACTATAATTTGTTTATGCAACTACTTTTCAAGTTTGGATGAATTTTGGTCTTCCTTACAATTAAGTTATAATTATGACTTATTTCATTTTTTCAATGAATTGATTTCTCATGTTGTGTTCTTATTTTTCACAATATGGTATAAACGTTTAGTCACATATGTAACCAAGATAGTTACATTACAATTGCATTATGTACTTAGTACCTACCTACTTAATAATAACAAAAGTATTTACATATTTACCATTAGAAGAAAAACTATCATCTACAACCAATTTTTATGTTTTTGGTTGCAAGTGACATTGGCAAATAAAAAACCACCCAACATCAAACAGTAAGTCGCCAATGACCTCTAATTGCAAACAATGGATGAATTTTTGCATTTGTAAAATATGCATAAATCAACTATATACACATATCTAATTGTGCTCATGTGATTATACTTGTGACTACAATGAAACTACCATGCACCAACTTTAATTTGACATGTAGCAACTAAACAATCGTCCATTAAATGACATATGGCAACATCTAGGTTATTCATTATATTTGAAAGAATAAATAACAATATATTTTTCCCATCATTCAATCAAGGTCAACTAGCTAATCATACATTAGATGGTAACCTAAAAATAGTTATTTCCATAACTATATTTAAGTAGTTGTAGAAGACACCTACTCATGTAGGGCTAGCCTATAATTAGGCCATTTACAATAGGTCATGTGGCACCTTGGGTAGGCCTAAGCTACATAACCATACGTATAATCTAGGTAGCCAAAATTACCTAGCCTAGTTTATAACTAGGCCATTTATAATACCCTAGACCACCTAACTATAGGTTTAGTTTAGGTGGCCTAGGCTACCTAGGTTTAACCTAACAAAGGTGGCACTTAGCTTAAGTAGGTTTGGGCTAAGTAGGCATCATGTTTAAATAGATAATTATTAGGTGTAGGTTAAGTAAGTAGGTGATCTAAATGTTAAGACCTTTTTTTTTTAAATCCTATTTTATTTTGAGTTTATTTTTAGGGTGTTTATTAGCTCATCCCATATGGCAGTTGATAAATTTGATTGTGTTTAGTGCACCCAGCCAACCTCCTTATGTAATTTGCAAACTTGAAAGAATGGACAAACAATATGGTATAAAAATTAGTTGCAACCTAATTGTAACATCACAACCTAATCACAATTACTATTTATTAGATATTTCTACCTAGCTCACTTACTAAGTAGCTTTGGTTTCTATTAGGTGTGATACCTACCGACATAACTTTTAGGTACCTAGAAAGTAATAAGTATTAATGTTTAGTCATACCTAGGTATGACCTACTAAGTACTTTGTAGGTAGGTAGGTAGGTACTATGACATCATCACAAACTTACAATATCATGAAATTTTAATAGAATCCATGCAAAAATCATAAAACAATATGTTCGTGCAAAATTTGTGGGCTTCAAAATGTAAAAATGGCATGAAAAATATACATATTACTTCTACATAAAATATATGTCTTTTGTACTTGTGATTTTTTGATGTGAAGTACATGTGATTTACATTTTCACTAAATTCGTGCAATTATCATGATATGATTTTGGATAAAATTATGTGATTTTTGTGTATTAAACATGACCATTCATGCATGTCATTCAAAGACAATGTTTGATCAAGTTATCCCCAATATGCAACTAATAATATTTTTTTGTAGTTTGAAGTGAATAAATTTCAAATAGAACATTGACACATGGGTTGAACAAAACATAATACATGCAACTATTAGATGAATATTGCGATTATAAGTCTTTGGTTATTGAATAATACATTGACACATGGCATGACAAAGAAATCCCAATACCTATAGATGCATTATTATGACCAATATAATAAGGCCAAATGGCAACAACATGTAGTCCCCCTTATGCGATTAACAATGAATGTTTATAACTCAAAGTGATTCAATTTCAAATAGAACCTTGATACATAGGTGCAATGAAACACAATATAATTGACTATTATATGAACATTGCAAGTAAAAATTGTTTTACATTTTACACATCGTTTAACACTTTACACGTCATACCATGGGAATTTATGACATGCAATTTCAATATTTTTACAAAATTAGAAAAAACTAATTGATAATATGATTGACATTTACAACTAAATGATCACATCATTGTCCTTTGTGACTAGTTAGGGGAAACAACATGGGTTTAACAACTCATAAGTCGTTAGTCACATATGTCCTTTGCAAATAATATTTAGTCACAAATGCAAATCACAAAATCAAAAATGTGTTGTAATGAAATTTGATAAAACCAGCACAAGTATGTAAGTTTGATGTGCAAAACATTACACTTTGATAAGAAATGGAGCCACATTATCGTTTATTCATGTGGTGACACTAACTTTTGCACCTTGAAACACATTGTTGCCATCACAAACCATTGATATGAGCTTCTTCACACCTAATTTGTTAACACTTAGACCCCCCATATGTGACCAAGGCAGTGATCATCAAATGAAAATCATTTTTTGTTACCTGTTGCACATGAACCTTTTCCACACAAGTTAACAATGAAATCCATTTCCAACCTTGAACAACATACAAGTGAATAAATATCCATGACATGTTGTCAATTGTAATGACTTCATTTGCATTAATGAACGAGAAAGTTACAACACCAATAGCATTCCAAAATAGATTCCAACATCTCATTCATGGACTCAATTATACCCCACCATGTAAAGTCATTCGAATGGTTTTTAAAAACATGTTGATTTTAAGAATACAAAAAAGGCTCTTCAAACCAACAAAATTTAACATTGCCCAAACTCTCGAGAGAAAAATGATAGATGCTTACAAACTGGATGAACTTTTTATTGTTCTTTTGTGGAGTCTTAGAAAAAATTAGGTCAAAAACATAAGCACATTTAAAAAATATTGAAAAACATTGCTTGTTACCTTGTTTAGTGCTTGTGGGTATGTAACCCACTTACATAAAAAGTGCATTCACACTTGGTGTTAGGGACTTTAAGGTTGAGTTCCCTAACACCACGCTAGCCATTTAGGACTTAAACCTAATTACCATGAAAATTTTATGTTAAGCTAAATTTCACTTAACATTAAGCTATGGCCCATTTAACGATGTGTGCCACGCCACCTAGGATTTTATTTAACACTGACTTAACATCAAGTGTGAATGCACCATAATAACCGCTTACATTTTCTGTGCCTACTTTGCCTATGATATTTTAACTCAATTAATTACACATGTAAATTATTGGGTGGTTTTGGGCTTTGCAGACAATTCTCAGAAAAGCCAAGGAACCGGTTCTGACCCTCTCTCTACTGGTGGGTTTTCAGAAACCAGTTGTCCAACTGGTTTGGACACTTGTACAACTGGTTTGGACACTTAACCAGGGTACTAAAAAACAAATCAAAGAACTGGGTGAAAGAACCCTAAACCCTAAACTGCCAGTTCTTGCTGGTTCTTTCATGATAACTAACCATCATTCCTTTGAAACTTTCCAAAACTTCCAAAAGTGAAGGTTTCTTGCAATTATGATTTAATCATTAATTAATAAATAAATAATCTGAAACCACAGGTTCTGCAATTCTGATTTTTCTTTTTTTTGAAAAAAAAAAAAAAAAACTAATCAGAATTCTCCAGTTTTTTTCATTTCTAAATTTTTTTTTTCAAAAAATTTCTAATTTTTTTTTATATTAAAAATACCCAGAACCGTAGGTTATGAACAAACAACATCAAACCACTGCACAACACTGGTAAATTTACTAATTACTAATTGCTCGGGTAGTGTGAGGGGGGGGAAGAAGTAGGTTACTTACTCAAAGTGGTTAGTTAGTTCATCCATAACTTGGAAGGAAGGGCCACAGTGAACCAGCACCCACCAGCAACACCATGAAGGATGGATGAATGGTAAGTGATCAGAAAACAGTTTTCTGTTGGGTTCCAGTTCCCAAGCTAACCATGGTAGTTAGCTCAGTTGCTTTTTTTTTCCTACCTACCTACTAACAACAACAACAACAACCCACAAAGCAGGTTGTTAGTAAGTAAGTAGGTAGGTAGTAAAAAAAAAAACCAGCCTTTACCTAGGTAATAAACCAACTACTTAACTAGTGGTTACCTATTTTCCTACCTATCTACCTATCTATATATGAGACCTATTTCCTACAGAATTGGTTTACTAAGGTGAAACCAAATGTTAACTTCAGTTGAGGTTCATCCACAACTGGAGTAATAAAAGGCAATCTGGTGGATGGGTGCTGGTTAACTGTGGTTGGAAGGAAGGAAGGAAGGGGTTTGTTTTCCAATGGGTGCAGACTGCAGTGGTGAGTTCTGGGTCACAATAAAAGCCCCATGCGGTGGGTAGGTGGTTAACTGGTGGTTAACTTGTTGGTTTCAGTCTGAGTCTGAAATTCATTTAGTTAGTTAGTTAGTTAGTTAGTTGTAGGAAGGGGGGAAGTACACTGGAAATTGAATGAGTTCTCAATTGCTATGTATGAATTTCATTCATTCATCCATCCATTCATTCATCCATTCATCTACCATTCACAAACTAGAGGCTGCACTAGATCAGGGTTAAAAAGTCCAGTTCATCAGGGGGTTCTTTCATGAGAACCGTCGGTTCTTTAAGGTTTTTTAAAAAAATTAAAAATAACCAGGACTGGTGATTTTTTTTTAAATTATAAAAAATTTAAAATTTAATGCTGATTCTTAGAACTGGTGGTTCTCTGATTCTGAAATAATTTTGTAACTGGAATTGGCAGTTCTTTATAAATTCAAAATAATCATACAACACTCATAAATAAATAAATAAATAAATAAATAATATATATATATAGAGAGAGAGAGAACTTGTCTGTCACCAATTTTTTCCATTAGTTAATATTGAGTATTTTTTTTCATTTTCATTTTCATTTTAAAATTATTTTTTTTGGGGGATAAAAATGGGGAATTTATGTCGAGAAACATGTTTATTACTACACATATTTTCAGGTTTTCCTCAAAGAAATTTTCACAAAATAGCAAAATTTTCACCACCACAATCCATATGAAAGTACAATCTTTAGTGGATTATACCATAAATATAGTGGAATTGAATTTCTTGAATAAATTTTGTTACATGTTTGTCTAAAATAATACACCAATCCCTACAATGCAAAAAAAATTATTAAGATTTTTTCAAGAATGGTAAAGAGATGTTGGAGCTTGGGGGCTGATTTTTTTATTTTTTAAAAAAAATTTGTATGGCAATTTTTAGCTATTTTGTGGGAAAAAAAATTAGCTAATTTTTTTTTCTCAATTGTATATAGTGTGTGTGTGTGTGTTTTTTGGTAATTTCACAATGTAGCCAAATTGATGATCCTCAACAAGTAGGGAACCTTCTATATTTTTTTGGCTACCTACTGCAAAATGATATAAACATATGGCAACATTTTAGACTTCATGATTTTTTCACATAATTAATCACACCTTAGAAAGATTAAAAATATGTTTAGTCTTGATTTTTTAGAATTAAAGTTTCCAAGAACGATATGGGCCAAACATCCAACATATGGAAATTTAAATT
>Ga0209611_10013429_pt1 | contig 11246 bp, 9 predicted proteins | sample S1TSphgellanicum_3_FD_187693 | JGI IMG/M metagenome (GOLD analysis project Ga0209611, IMG submission 187693) | Host-associated microbial communities from peat moss isolated from Minnesota, USA - S1T2_Fc - Sphagnum magellanicum MG (SPAdes) (version 2) | ecosystem: Host-associated > Plants > Peat...
GGCGGTGTTCCGGATGATCAGCGGCGAACACAAGGAGTCCGGATCGCAGATCTCGGTACTGCGCGACCAGGAGCGCTCGCTGCTGTACTGCTGCCACTCGATCCGCACCCGCGACATGGCCGGCAACCCGCACGTGCTCTCGGTCGGCATCGACCTGGCCCCGGCGCTCGACGCCAATGGCGCCAACTCCGCCGACGTGATCGCCGCGATCACCGCCGAGTGCCTGCGCCGGCGCGGCGACACCGCTATCCCGGCGCCTGCCGCGCAGGCGCTGCGCGCGGTCGCTCGGGTGCTCAATATCGCCTGGATCGAGGAGGCGCTGGCGCTGCCGGCGCGCATCATCTGTCCGCGCAGCAGCCGCTGCCCGCGTCCGGATCGCTGCGAATCCGCGCAACCCTCGCGGGCACGCGAGATCACCGACATCCGCGCCGAGATCATCGGCAACCTTACCGCTGCCCACCCTGCCCGCTAGCGACCGTGCCGGGCTCGCCTGCTAGGCGCCAGCGCGAATCAGCCGCTCGAGCTCCGGCACCACCTGGAACAGGTCGCCGACCAGCCCGATATCCGCCACTTCGAAGATCGGCGCCTCGCTGTCCTTGTTGACGGCAACGATCGTGCGCGCATCCTTGATGCCAGTGAGGTGCTGGATCGCCCCCGAGATCCCCAGCGCCATGTACAGCTCCGGGGCGATGATCTTGCCGGTCTGTCCGACCTGCAGCTCGTTGGCTGCGTAGCCGGCGTCCACCGCCGCGCGTGACGCGCCGACCGCGGCGCCGAGCGCGTCCGCCAGCTGGAACAGCAGCTTGAAGTTCTCCGCGCTCGCCAGCGCGCGTCCACCGGAGACCACGCGGCTCGCGGTCTGCAGGTCCGGACGATCGGCATTGGCGGCCGAGCGCGACACGAAGCGCGTCGTGGTCGGCAACGCGGCACCAACAGCCGCCGCGTCGATCGCCGCCGCTTCGATTGTTGCGGGCACCGTGGCCGGTGCGGCCGGCTGGAACGAGGCCACCCGCACCGTCGCCACGACGATGCTGCCCGCCGGTGCCTCGACCGTGATGATCGCGTTGCTGGCGTACACCGGGCGCCGGAAGCGCAGCGCCGACTCCACCGCCATCACATCGCTGATCTGGCCCACGCCCAGCAGCGCGGCGATGCGCGGCATCAGGTCCTTGCCAAAGGTGGTCGAGGGCCCGAACAGGTGCGTGTAGCCGCGCGCCAGCAGCGCGATCTGCGGCGCCCACACCGCCGCGAGCGCCTCGGCGTTCTCCGGCCGCTCGAGCGTGAGCACGCGCTGCACACCGCTGAGTGCCGCCGCCTCGGCGGCCACCGGCTTGGCGTCGGCGGCCAGCACCACGATATCGATCGCGGCATCGCTCAAGGCCTGCGCGCAGCTGACGCACTTGGCGGTGCTGGCGTTGAGCTTGCCCTGGAAATGCTCGGCGATCACCAGCGCCCGGTTCACAGGCAGCACTCCATATATACAGCACCCCGCATCTACAGCACCCCGCGTTGCTTCAACGCCGCGACCAGCTCGGCGGCGTCCTTGACCATCACGCCGCGCGAGCGCACCGCCGGCGGATCGAATTTCAGCGTGCGAATGGCGTGTGCGGGCGCCGCGACCCCGAGCTCCGCCAGGCTGGTGACATCCAGCGGCTTCTTCTTCGCCTTCATGATATCGGGCAGCTTGATGTAGCGCGGCTCGTTCAGCCGCAGGTCGGTGGTGATGACCCCGGGCAGATCAATCTCGATGGTCTCCAGTCCCACATCGACCTCGCGCGTCACGCGCGCGACCGCGCCGTCGAGCTCCAGTTTCGAGGCGAAGGTCGCCTGCGGCCGGTCCCACAGCGCCGCCAGCATCTGCCCGGTCTGGCCGTTGTCATCATCGATCGCCTGCTTGCCCAGGATCACCAGCTGTGGCTGGTGCCTGGCAACCAGCGCCAGGAACACCCGCGCGGCGGTCAGCGGCTCGACCGGTGCGTCCACCTGCACCAGCAGCGCCCGGTCCGCTCCCATCGCCAGCGCGGTACGCAGCTGCTGCTGCGCCTCGGCCGGTCCGATGCTGATCGCGATCACCTCTGAGGCCAGTCCGCGCTCCTTGATGCGCAGCGCCTCCTCCAGTGCAATCTCGTCGAACGGATTGATGCTCATCTTGACGCCATCGGTCACGATCCCCGAGCCGTCCGCCTTCACGCGCACGCGCACGCTGTAGTCCACCACGCGCTTGATGCCAACCAGGATCGGACTCATATCTCTAGGCTTCCCCGCTCTTGACCAGCGTCGACACTATATCGCTGACCGGCATCGCCTCGAGCGCGCTGCGGTCGAAAAAGCGTTGCACGATCTGGTCCGACTGCCCGCGCTCGAAATGCCCGCGTACCCCGGCCTCGAACTTGGCCTTCAGCAGTGGCAGCCCCTCGGCGCGCCGCAGACGATGCCCGATCGGATAGTCCACTGCAACCCGGCGCGTGCTGCTGCCATCGCGGAAGAACACCTGTATGGCGTTGCCGATGTAGCGCTTGGCCGGATCGTAGTAATCGTGCGTGAACTGCGTATTCTCCACCACCTGCATGCGTTGGCGCAGCGCATCGATGCGCGCATCGCCCGCAACCGCGCCGTCATAGTCCGACGCCTGCAGCCGGCCGAAGATCAGCGGCACCGCCACCATGTACTGCAGGCAGTGGTCGCGGTCGGCCGGATTATCCAGCGGACCGGTCTTGTCGATGATGCGCACGCCCGGCTCCTGCGTCTCGATCACGATGCGCTCGATCTCGCCAAGCCTGGCGGCCACTTCCGGATGCAGCGTCATCGCCGCCTCGACCGCGGTCTGCGCGTGGAACTCGGCCGGGTAGGAGATCTTGAACAGCACGTTCTCCATCACGTAGCAGCCGAGCGCCTGCGGCAGCTCGACCTGCTTGCCCTTGAACAGCACGTCGCAGAAACCCCAGCGCGGCGCCGACAGTGCCGACGGATAACCCATCTCCCCGCGCACCGCGACCAGCGCGTGCCACACCGCGCGGCTGGTGGCATCGCCCGCTGCCCAGCTCTTGCGCGAACCGGTATTGGGCGCATGGCGGTAGGTGCGCAGCGCGCCGCCATCGATCCAGGCGTTCGACACCGCATTGATGACCTGGTCGCGCGAGGCGCCGAGCATCGCCGCGACCACCGCGGTCGAGGCCACGCGTACCAGCAGCACGTGATCCAGGCCAACGCGGTTGAAGCTGTTCTGCAGCGCCAGCACGCCCTGGATCTCGTGCGCCTGGATCATCGCGCGCAGCAGCGAGCGTCCGGTCAGCGGCACCCGCCGCGGCAGCATCGCGGCGCGCGACATCCAGTCAGCGACCGCCAGGATGGCGCCGAGGTTGTCCGACGGATGGCCCCACTCGGCCGCCAGCCAGGTGTCGTTGAAGTCCAGCCAGCGGATCATCGCGCCGATGTTGAATGCGGCGGCCACCGGATCGAGCTCGAAATTCGTGCCCGGCACGCGCGCGCCGCGGCTCATGCCGGCACCGGGCACCACCGGTCCGAGCAGGCGCGTGCAGGCCGGGAAGCGCAGCGCCTGGAAGCCGCAGCCGAGCGTATCCATCAGGCAGTAATAGGCGGTCTGCATCGCCAGCTCGCTCGGCGTGCCGTAGTCGAGCGCGTAGTCGGCGATCGCGCTCAGCACCGCATCCGGCGCTGATCGCTCAGCGGACTTGTAGTCTTGCGACATGGTCTTAAACCCGATCCTGCAGTGCGATGAATGGCTGGTCGTCGGGTCCGGTGTAGTTGGCGCTCGGGCGGATGATCTTGCCGTCGATGCGCTGCTCGATCACATGCGCGGCCCAGCCGGCGGTGCGCGCGATCACGAACAGCGGCGTGAACATCTCGGTCGGCACCCCCATCAGGTGATAGGACACGGCCGAGAACCAGTCGAGGTTCGGGAACATGTTCTTGGCCGCGCGCATCACGCTCTCGATGCGCACCGCGATGTCGTAGTGCTCGCGGTCGCCGGCGGCGTCCGCCAGCTGCTGCGCCACGCGCTTGATGACCTCGTTGCGCGGGTCGGCGGTGGTGTAGACCGGGTGGCCGAAGCCGATGATGACCTGCCGCTCCGCCACGCGCGCGCGGATGTCCGCTTCCGCGGCATCCGGACTGGCGTAGCGCTTCTGGATTTCGAACGCCACCTCGTTGGCGCCGCCGTGCTTGGGGCCGCGCAGCGCGCCGATCGCCCCGGTGATGCACGAATACAGGTCGGAGCCGGTGCCGGCGATCACGCGCGCGGTGAACGTCGAGGCATTGAATTCGTGCTCGGCGTAAAGATTCAGCGAGGTATGCATGGCCCGGATCCACAGCGCGCTCGCCGGCCTGCCATGCAGCAGGTGCAGGAAATGCGCGGCGATCGAATCATCGTCGGTCGACACTTCTATACGGCGGCCATGGTGGCTGTAGTGGTACCAGTAGCACAGCATCGAGGGCAGGCACGCCAGCAGCCGGTCCGACAGCTCGCGCGCCCTCTCGACCGCATGCGCATTGGGCTCAGGCTCAAGGCAGCCCATCGCCGACACCCCGGTGCGCAGCACGTCCATCGGATGGCTGCTGCGCGGCAACAGCTCCAGTGTGCCGCGCAGCGCCGCGGGCAATTCGCGCCACGCCGCCAGCCGCGCCTTGTACGCGGCAAGCTCGGCCGCGTTGGGAAAGCGCTCGTGGATCAGCAGGTAGGCGATCTCCTCGTACTCGCAGCGCTCGGCAATATCCAGGATGTCGAAGCCGCGATAGTGCAGGTCGTTGCCGGCAAGTCCAACGGTGGACAACGCGGTATTACCGGCCACCACCCCCGACAACGCGACGGATTTCTTCGCCACTTACTTGCCCTTGCCGGCCGCGAACAGCCGATCCAGCTGCTGTTCGAAGGCGTCGTAGCCGAGGTACTGGTACAGCTCGGCACGCGACTGCATGCGCTCGATCACCCCGCGCTGCGTGCCGTCGCGCCGGATCGCCTGGTAGGTCGCGAGCGCCGCGGCATTCATCGCCCGATAGGCCGAGCAGCAGTACAGCACGATATCCACGCCGGCCGCGCCCAGCTCCTCGCGCCCGAACAGCGGCGTGAAGCCGAATTCGGTGATGTTGGCCAGGATCGGCACTCCGCACGCCTGCCGGAAGCGCCGGTACTGCGACAGCTCGCCGATCGCCTCGGGGAAGATCATGTCGGCGCCCGCCGCCACGCAGGCGACAGCGCGCTCGAGCGCACGCTCGATCCCCTCGCTCGCCAGCGCGTCGGTGCGCGCCATGATCACGAACTGGCTGTCGGTGCGGGCGTCGACCGCCGCCTTGACCCGATCCACCATTTCCTCCAGCGGCACGATCTCCTTGCCCGGACGATGACCGCAACGCTTGGCCTGCACCTGGTCCTCGATGTGCATGCCGGCCGCGCCCGCCTTGGTGAAGCTGCGCACGGTGCGCGCAATGTTAAATGCGCCGCCCCAGCCGGTATCGGCATCCACCAGCAGCGGCAGGTCACAGGCATCGGTGATGCGGCGGATGTCGACCAGCACGTCGTCCATGCTGCTGATCGCCAGGTCCGGCACGCCGAGCGAGTTGGCCGCAAGTCCGCCGCCCGACAGGTAGATCGCCCGGAAACCGCTGGCCGCGGCCAGGCGGGCGACATAGGCGTTGATCGCACCGACCACCTGCAGCGGCTGCTCCTCGCGCACCGCGGCGCGCAGCCGCGCACCAGCCGATAGCATCGCGCCCATTGGAGCGCCCGCCGAAGCGCCTGCTGACTGACCCGGTGCCGTTTCCATCCGCCGAACCCTACACTAGCCGGCAGATATTGTGGACACTGGTGAAAACCAGGCAGTGAAATGCCCTACCGACGCTCGGCGTTGATGCAGGATCGGCTGGCGGATAATCGCGCGCGCATCATGCGCTCGACGCGCCACCTGATCGCGCGCGGTGGCTTTCGCGCCGCGCGCATCAGCGCGGTGGCAGGCGACGCCGGCCTGTCCACCGGCTCGATCTATCGCTATTTCCCGTCCCAGGCACAGCTGTTCATCGAGGTGCTGGGCGCGGCGGTGGCGCATGAGATCGAACTGCTCGAGCGCATCGCCGCGGCACCGGAACCGGCCGCGCAGCGGCTGCAAAGGGCGGTGGAAGCCTTTGCCCGGCGCGCCCTTGACGGCCGCAACCTGGCGTACGCGTTCATCGCCGAGCCGATCGGCGCTGCGGTGGAAGCCGAACGGCTGCGCTCACGGCGCGAATTTTCCGCGGTGTTCCAGCGCCTGATGATCGCCGGCATGCGCAGCGGCGAATTCCCGCCGCAGGATGCGGAAGTGGCCGCCGCCTGCATCGTCGGGGCCTTCACCGAGGCGCTGGTCGGTCCGATCGCGCCCGGCAGCAAGGCGGCCAGCCCCCGCGCACGCGCGCGGCTGATCGGCGCCATCGGCCGCTTTTGCGTCGCGGCGGTTCGTACCTGACGCGGCTTGACCTGCTTTCAGGGCTTGGCGCGCAGCGCCCATTCGCGCCAGATCGCCAGCGCGACCGCCAGCACCACCGGGCCGGTGAGCAGCCCCAGCAGGCCGAATGCCTCCAGGCCGCCGAGCGCACCGAACATCACGATCAGGAACGGCACGTGGGTGGCGTTGCTGATCAGTATCGGGCGCAGCACATTGTCGGCCGGATGCACCAGCACCGCGCCCCAGGTCAGCATCACCACCCCTTTCCATACCAGTCCGGTCGAGATCAGGTAGATGCCGACCGGCACCCAGACGATCGCGGTACCCACCAGCGGCACGATCGACAGGAAGCCGGTGAGCGCGCCGAGCAGCACCGGCGCGGCTACGCCGACGACCCAGTAGCCAATCCCCGCAAGCACGCCCTGCGTGATCGCCGTGATCAACAGCCCATAAACCACCGCGCGCGTCATCTTGCCGGCGGTGATCACGTAAGGATTGAGACGGTTGCCGAAGAAGCCCTCGACCACGGCCTCGGCCTGGCTGGCGATGGTCTCGCCGTCGCGGTAGAAGAAGAACAGCGTCAGCAGAGTCAGCGACAGCTTCACGACGTTGCGCCCGACCTCGCCCATGATGCGGCCGAGCTGGCTGGACCAACCCAGCAGCCAGCCACTGAGCTGCTGCGTCAGCTCCGACGGGTCGGTGGCATAGCCCTGAAGTGTCTCGCGGATCTTGTCGCCGACCCAGGGGATGCGCGTCAGGAAATCCGGCACCGCCTGCGGCCCCTGCGACAGGTACCTGGTGATCACCTGGTAGGCATTGATCAGCTCGCCCTGCACCAGCACCAGGATCCACAGCACCGGCACGATGACCGCACCGCCCAGCAGCAGCGTCATCAGCAGCGCGGCGAGCGTGCGGTAGCCGTGCAGCACGCGGCGCAGCCGCCGAAACAGCGGCCAGCTCGCATAGGCGAGGATCGCCGCCCACACGATCGGCGCAATGAATGGCGTCAGGATCACCCCGCACAGCGCCGCCATCCCCACCAGCAGCAGCGCCAGCAGCAGTGGCCGCACCCAGGTGGATGCCGGGACGCTCATGCCGGGACGCTCATGCCGTGACGCTCGTCGCCGGCGTCGCGCCCGTGGCCAGCGTCACGCCACGCGCCAGCGCCACGCGCGACTGCGTCGGCCGCGACAGCGCCGCGCAGATATAGCGATCGGCGGCGAGCAGCGCTTGCAGCTGCACGCCGGTATGAATTCCAAGTCCATCGAGCATGTAGAGCAGATCCTCGGTTGCCACGTTGCCCGAAGCACCGGGCGCGTAGGGACAGCCGCCCAGTCCCGCGACCGAGGCATCGAATACCGCAACACCGAACTGCAGTGCCGCGTAGACGTTGGCCAGCGCCTGGCCATAGGTATCATGAAAGTGCCCGGCGAGCCGTTCCACCGGGACCCGCCGCGCCACCGCTTCCAGCATCGTCGTGGTGCGCGACGGCGTGCCGACCCCGATGGTATCTCCGAGCGAGATCTCAACACAGCCCATCTGGAACAGCGCAGCGGCGACGTCGGCCACCGCCGCCGGCGTGATCGTGCCCTCGTAGGGGCACCCCAGCACGCACGACACGTAGCCGCGCACTGGGACGCCACGCGCGCGTGCGGCGTTCATCACGGGCTCGAAACGCTGGAGACTCCCGGCGATCGAACAGTGGATGTTCTTCTGCGAGAAGCTCTCCGAGGCGGCGCCGAACACCGCCACCTGGTCGGCGCCGGCCGCCATCGCCGCCTCGAAGCCGGCCAGGTTCGGCGCCAGCACAGAATAGATGAGTCCCGGCCGGCGTTGCACGCCGCGCATCACCGCAGCGTGATCCGCCATCTGCGGGACGCGCCGCGCCGACACGAACGCGGTGGCTTCGATGTGCGTCAGGCCGGCATCAGCCAGCAGTCGGATCAGCTGCAGCTTGACCTCGGTGGGAACCTGGCGGCTTTCGTTCTGCAGCCCGTCGCGCGGCCCGACCTCGACCAGCTTGACGTGTGTTGGCATCATCGGGATGGCCTCATTGCGGCCGCCTCATTGCGGTGGCCCCATAGGCGTGGCCTCGAATTCGATCAGCTCCCAGCCTTCCCTGACCTGCTCGCCGACCGCGGCCCGATAGCCGCGCACCGTGCCATTGGCCGGCGCACAGATGGTGTGCTCCATTTTCATCGCCTCCAGGATCAGCAACGGCGCGCCCTTCGCAACCGCGCTGCCGGTCGCGACCAGCTGCGCGATGACGCGCCCCGGCATCGGCGCGGCAAGGCTCGCCTCGGCCACATACGCATCCCCGGCGCCGCGCAGCGGATCCAGCCGGCGCAGCCGATAGTCGTGCTCGCCGATCAGCAGCCGCAAGTCGCCCGCCTGCTCCTCGATCTGCACCTGTACCCCATCGTCGCCGAACTGCAGGAAAAAACAGTCATTGCCCTCGTCGTGCAGTGTGGCCGCGCCGCGGCGCTCGCCGATCCCGAGCCAGATACCATCAGCGCGGTACTCCACCGTGACTTCCGACGGCGCTGCCACGGCAGCGGCTTCAGCGCCAGCGCCCGCACCCGCGCCGGCGCCAGCAGCAGCGCCGGCGCCAGCAGCAGCGCCGGCGCCAGCGTCGGCGAACACCAGCGTTCGGGTCAGGTGGCCGTTGAGCCGCCAGCCATCGGCCGCGCTCCACACCGACGGCAGCGACGTCGCCGCCGGCCGCTCCTGCAGCAGCGTCCACAGCGCGGCCGCCGCCAGTGCCCGTGCGTCGGCCGGTGCATGGATCCCCAGCACCAACGCAGGCTCGCGCTCGATGGTGCCGACGTCCAGCTGCCCGCCGGCCAACGCGGCGCTGGCGGCGAGCCGGCGCAGGAACATCACGTTGTTGCCGACGCCGTCGATGCGCACCTGCGCCAGCGCGCGGCGCAGCGCCGCGACCGCCGCAGCGCGCGTGCCGGCATGCACGATCAGCTTCGCCAGCATCGGATCGTAATCAATGCCCACGCGCTCCCCCCGCTGCATGCCGGTCTCGAGCCGCAGCCCGGCGCCTGCCTGCGGGAATTCAAAGCGCGCCAGCGTGCCGCTCGAGGGCAGGAAACCCGCCTCCGGCACCTCCGCATAGACGCGCACCTCGATCGCGTGGCCGCGCATGGCGATGTCCTGCTGCGACAGCGGCAATGCTTCACCGCTCGCCACGCGCAACTGCCACTCCACCAGGTCGAGGCCGGTGATCATCTCGGTGACCGGATGCTCGACCTGGATGCGGGTATTCATCTCCATGAAGTAGAAATCCCCGGCCGCATCCACCAGGAATTCCACCGTGCCGGCCCCGGTATAGCCGACCGCGCGCGCCACATCGCAGGCCGCGCGCGTGATCGCGGCGCGCGCCACGTCATCCAGGTGCGGCGCCGGGGCTTCCTCCAGCACCTTCTGGTGGCGCCGCTGCGCCGAGCAGTCACGCTCGTACAGGTGCACGATCTGCCCGGCGTTGTCGCCGAACACCTGCACCTCGATGTGACGCGGCTGGGACAGGTACTTCTCCAGCAGCACGCGCTCATCGTTGAAGCTGGCGCGTGCCTCGCGCCGGCAGGATGCCAGCCGCTCATCGAACAGCGCCGCGCTCTCGACCACGCGCATGCCCTTGCCGCCGCCACCGGCGGTGGCCTTGATCAGCACCGGGTAGCCGATGCGCGCCGCCTCGCTACGCAGTCGCGCCGCGTCCTGGTCCTCCCCGTGATAACCCGGCAGCAGCGGCACGCCGCAGCGCTGCATCAGCTCCTTCGCGCTCGCCTTGGAACTCATCGCGCGCATCGCCGCCACCGGCGGACCGATGAATGTCAGACCCGTCGCCTGGCAGTCCTGCGCGAACTGCGCATTCTCGGACAGGAACCCATAGCCCGGATGAATCGCCTGCGCGCCGCTCTGCAGCGCCGCCTGGATGATCGCGTCAATGCGCAGGTAGCTGTCGCGGGCCGCGGCCGGTCCCACGCATACCGCCTCATCCGCCAGCCGCACGTGCCTGGCGGCCGCGTCCGCCTGCGAATACACCGCGACCGTGGCGATTCCCAGCCGCCGGCAGGTCGCGATCACCCGGCAGGCGATCTCGCCGCGGTTGGCAATGAGTATCCTGGTGAACATCAGCTTGACCTGCGCATCGGTGCTGAGCATCCGCGCATCAGCCACTCCAGGGTAGCCAAACCGACCTTGGTGCTGAGCATCCGCGCATCAGCCACTCCAGGGTAGCCAAACCGACCTTGGTGCTGAGCATCCGCGCATCAGCCACTCCAGCTTGGTTTGCGCTTGGCAAAGAACGCGGCGATGCCTTCACGTGCCTCCGCACCGGCGCGCACCTCGGCGATGCTGCGGGCGGTCTGCTCCGCGACCTGCGGATCGAAGGTGTCCTGGCCGCGCAGCTGCGCCAGCAATCGCTTGCAGTGCGCCTGGGCCTGCGGGCCGGCGCTGCGCAGCGCATCCACCAGGCCACCGAGCCGGCCGTCGAGCTCATCGGCGCTCACCGCCTCCTGCACCAGCCCGATGCGCAGTGCCTCGGCCGCATCGAAGCGCTCGCCGGTCAGGAAATAGCGGCGCGCCGCCCGCTCGCCGATCGCAGCGACGACGTAGGGCGCAATGGTCGATGGCGTGAGTCCCAGCCGCACCTCGGTAGTGCCGAAACTCGCGTCCGAGGTGGCGAGCGCGATATCGCAGGCGGCCGCCAGCCCCATGCCGCCGCCGAGTGCCACGCCGTGCACCCGCGCGATGGTCGGCTTGGGCGATTGCGCCAGCGTGCGCAACATCCATGCCAGCCGGCGTGCG
>Ga0209611_10013430_pt1 | contig 11245 bp, 8 predicted proteins | sample S1TSphgellanicum_3_FD_187693 | JGI IMG/M metagenome (GOLD analysis project Ga0209611, IMG submission 187693) | Host-associated microbial communities from peat moss isolated from Minnesota, USA - S1T2_Fc - Sphagnum magellanicum MG (SPAdes) (version 2) | ecosystem: Host-associated > Plants > Peat...
ATGGCTAAGTGCACCAACCTTGCAACCACATTCTCATGTATCAGATTCTTACTGAATACAGATGTTGCAGTCTACACCATAAGAGTAGAGTTTCTCTGTCAAATGCACTTTGCATAATTAGTTACTATATCAGATTTGTTTTGACTCTGGACCTTGCTCCACACTTTTTATTTGGTATGCCTAATTCACAATTCCTGATATATATTTTGGGTCATCTCCAATCTTGTAAAATTGCTTGGATCTTTTATCCTTAGGAGTTGGATATCCATTTTTCCACTGGACTTCATGAAAAAGAAAAGCACATAAGAAAGATGAATTGAGAACTAATTTGCTTATTATGAGGACAAACTGGATTTCAGTGAATTTGCATATTTATAGACAAACAAGAGCTTCATAGAGTAAATATATCATGGATTTAAATTCAGGCCACCATATTTAACAATTTCATTTACTGGAATGTTTTTTCTTCACACTTACACACAAACCTATTTAACACTCTCTACATATAAAGTTGCAATCACACTTAAAGCAAAGATAATGTTAAGAGAAGCAAGTTCTTTTTTTTTTTTTTTTTTGGGTACAAGCACATCACAAATGTTAATTAACATAAAATCTCAGGTGGAATCTTAAATGACTAACAATGGAGTGAGTGTCAACTTAATATCACATCTTCAAAAGACAACACATCCTGTAACACAAACACAATATTAGGTTAACAAAATGCTTTTCCACGATTCTTCTAAAGATTTATGTTTAGGTAGCTCTCCTATACCTCCTCTAGGTGCATTAACATGAATTAAAATGTTTTGTTCACAATGATTTCATTCATGGAAGCTCAAACTATGGCATCAAATCCACACACATTGCAAAATATAGAAATTCATACATGTTACATGAGGATTTTAGCATGTACCTTTAATTTATCTTATTCAATCAATAACCCTTCTTTGATTACGAATAAACTAGCATTGGGCGATTCTCACTAACTTTAGAGAAATGTCAGGTTTGGTTCTTTAAGGCCATGTGTGAAAATTGCCTCAGTTTTTACTTTTTAAAAAAATAAAGGGGAGCTTACAAGAAGCATCCTTGGTATTAGATTTTTTCCAAGGAAAAACAATTTGGTTCTCAAGCTTGATGATCCTCAACAATTTGAGAATAGCCAGTTTTTTCAGCCGATTTTCTTGGCCGGTTTTCACAAACTGAATCTTAGAAATTGCAATATTTTTTTGAAAAATTATTTTTTTACATTATTTTTTTGACAAAAAAATTGGCTTTGAATATATTTTTTGCATTTTATAAATCCACAATTTCATTTTTTTCAAAAACTCCTCCAAATTGTTCTAACTCCTCTTCTAGGTTTGGATATATCCTAATAAGTTTTAAAAGGTTAGAAGGGGATTTACAACCAACTTCACAATCATTGGACCAATTTTTGTTCATAAATAATAAATTTTCTAAGTTTTTTAATTATAAATGATATCTTCTCAAATTAGTGAGGATTCCAACCAAGGAAAAGGTCCTTTCAATATTTATTTGAGAACCAACAATCCCTAAAATCTAACGAACAAGAAACCCAACTGTGTGAAACATGGTTTCATGTTTGTCCCACCATTGAAGGGGACATTTTATCTCTTTCACATCCACCTAGTAACACTGAAAAATTAATGATTCTATTTTAACAAGTTCTTTTGCTGACTTAGTACTCTTTGTTGTCAATTGAAAAATATCCAAATTGTTGTCATCATCCATTCTTTGGTCAACAAAACGATTTTTACTTTATCGATGAAAGCAAGTGATAATAACATTTCATGAGCATAAGATATAATGACATGATATCATATTGTTCAACAATTGCTACTCCTTGATCATGACCAATGAAAAAAAACACTAAACAAAGATTATTAAATCTTGAATCCAACATTAAAGCTAACATATTATGTGTTTTTTTCTTTCATCAAATTTCTTCAAGAAAAGAAAAGTATCAAAAACTCCACAAACCTCTTTCTAATGTTGGAAGCTAAACAAATTAACTCAAGTGCCACACCAGAATCTTCTTCCATTAGAGTTTAAAATGATGGTGCATTTTTTGGTTCTTTTTTCAATTTCAAGCTTATGAAAATGGTAGAATGAAAGGCATCACTTAATAACTGATGTCTCCTAGATTGATTTATAACAAGGGCATACATGATGTATTTGATGACATCATGTGTGGCTATCCATTAACTTCCAAATGGACAACATGTGAAATGCGTGCCAAATGTGTCTAACCCATGTTCACACTCACACACGAGAAAACTAAATGTTAAAGGCTAAATCAAACTAAGATGAAAATGCAATGTTAAAATGAAAATAAAGTGTACAAAGTGAAATGAATGAATAAATGGTTTAACAATCAACCATAAACTCACCCCCTTGCCAAAACAAAAGTGAATGTGAGCTTTGGATGCTAAGGAAATGAAACATATGTGATCATTCCCAAGGTTTAAAATGAAATAAGTACAAAGGGAAGGAATATACATGATCATGCCTTAGGTCCAAGGTGAAATGCCTTGATAACAAAGTCTTCCTCAACATAACATCGGGTGTGTCACACTGTGGCCTTGCCATTTACATTAAACCCATCTTAATTCAAAAGAAGAATTATGAAAACTCAAATATTTCACCATGCAAAAATATAATCTTCAAAAATCCTCCAAAAAAGAAACCAAAATCCTCGGAGATATCATAACTCTATAACTAATCTCAAGTTTCAACACACAAGCCAAAATATCATTTTTCAAAAATCCTCATAAAAAAATAGACCTATTACCTAAGGGCCAAAATCCCTTAAGCTACTGTACTGTATAATGAATCTAGGCACAATATCCTTGTCTACCAAGGCAAGGCCAACAAAAGAGGAGCCCCTTATCTTTTCTGATGATATCAATCTCAACTGATTATCACTATTCTGTGTGAGCATAACCTCAACCCCAATTACAAAGCTGATCACAACCCTCTCCAGCTGAAAATTAGCCCAATGGTCAAATACTTATGTGTAAGTCATGCCTTAGGAGCGGAATGTTCCCCAAAAAAATGCCCGTTCCCTGAGGTGTCAGTTAAGGGCAGGGACCAACCCCATCTGTGGGCCTTGCCCAGCACAAAGCTTGATCATCCAGATTGAAGGGCTTGTGTTTGCTGCCCATGTATGAGCACAGGAGCCTGCCGAACTGCAGCAAACACAAGGCAATGTGATGTATGGTAAGGTGCCCTCCAACTACACTACAATAGTTCTCAAACTTCATTAATTATAATAGAATTTTGATGATTTTATTTTGAAATAATAGAATGTTCCTGAGTATTAAAAATTATTCTTTGAATTCCTTCAAACAAAATTATTCTTTGAGAAAAGAGTTTTTTTTTGTGGAAAGTTTCATCATTTACAAAAGTAACGTAATTTGTGCCAAAGCTGACAAGGTACTAAAGTTATCCGTAATGTAGAAAAAACACAGCACCAGAACCCTGAGTTTGGTCATACAGAGGGTGAGATTCAAAACAAACCTGCAAAAGAGTACATTAGCATTCAACGAGGGATGGAACTGAGAAAACCATCAATTTTGGTAGTAAACTGAGTGTCATCCTGTCTTTCCTTTTTCCTGAGCGCCTCCACTGCTACCACTACATATATTTTCATTGCTCCTAACTGTATATATAACTACTATAAGGAGTCTCAAACCTTGTGCATTAAATGTTGTGCATCAGCATTTCACACTGAGATTTATCAAAATGTCTTTACTTTGCGGATACGACTGAAAGAGTGGATCGGGGGTGAAAGGAGGCCCAAAGAGATGGCGAAGACAGGGTTACTTTACAGATAACTCTACTGTGTATGATATTCTTAATTGCAACAGGAAAAAGAAACTGGGGAGGAGAAAAGACCCCATAAGTAACATCTATCAGGAATGTTCATAATTCTTAAATTAGAGTTGAGGTTTTGCAAGGAAAAAGAGCAAACACTTTATGTAAAGGATGTGGCATGTTCCAAATGGAATTCAATTGGTGAGAAGCAACTCACTTCCATGGGCCCAAAGACCCAAAAACTTGTGTCACACTACCAACAAACAGTCCGAACGAGTGAATCAGCACCCACCAACTCACCATGCAGGATGCATGGTGTGTAGACAGAAAACACTTTTCCATTGTATTCACATCCATCTACTTACTTGGTAGTCAAAACACGGGAGAAACAATCAATAACAATTGGAGAAATATGCCATGTCAAAGGGTGGAACTTTGGATACCATCTCATTGAACTTTCTTTACTATAACAAATCATTATAACATTCTTGAATTGAAGAACCTTTTGAAAAAAAATGATTCTGCTCACAAACCTATAAAGAAAAATAACAAATGATCATTATCTACATTGTATCAAATCTTAACAAAAGTAATAATAAACAAAGAAATATTAAAATTTTGATGATAACTTTTTTAAAATTTAAATGTTGATTTTTTTTGAGAAAAATTTGAATCACACAAGCCTGTTCCATTCTTTTCTACTTTTCCTTGATTTTTCAACCAAATTATGTATTTATGTACGTCAAATTGGGTAGTTTTTACAGATACATATTTCAAACCTTTATAGATTTTTTCATCAACTAAAGCATACCGATAAGCCTTGGAGAATGCATGGCCAAAACAACTACTCTAAAAACTTTTTGTCAAACTTAAAACATCACAACTTACAACAAACTTTAGGGCTATAATCATAATATTTAAATTAAATCCTTCATTTTTAACATAATTTTTTTTTCTTCAAGTCATTCTTGCATAACAATTCAGTTAAGTTTTTGGCTAATTTATGCCTCGAGGTATCAAATCCTTTTGACATCCACAAATCAAAACTTGTTACAAATAATAATTTGCCAAAGTGAATAGGACATATATTTTTTATGTTTTTCCCACCAACTTCAGCATAATTTCTCTTGAAAATTGTTTCCTAGAAAACAAACAACTTTTTAGGCATAGATGTAGACTAATTCTTTTTAACCACTAGCTTTCAACAAAATGCATTAGTAAGTGGTTTTTCACAATTAAAAAAGTCAAATCTTCCAAAAAATTCTTTTATTGCATATCATCTTTTTTCTATAAATCTTTGGCAACAAAAAAATTAGAGATAGTGGTTACATTTACATGAGTTCATTTCTTCATAAGTTGTCTCTCATAAGGTTTTTAAAAAAAATTGGGTTCTTTAAATATTTTTTCAATAATACAATGGTTTGCATAAACATGTTTTTTTAATGTACCAACTCCATTTGCATTGTTCTAGAATATCAAACCTTTCCTTCCTTATGTTTTGGCACTTATTATTAAAATTGAATTGGCATAACAAAGAATGCATCTCATTAATTCACCATTTAACGTCCACTAGTTTATTGCCATTTATACAATAAAATGACCAACATAATGCATTTCTATTATAATGTCTCCACTTTCTTATGTGAAGATGTAATTTTTTCAAAATTTCCTTCATTTTTTCTTCCCTTTCATTTGCATTAATATTTTCTTCTATTTGTAGACTTGGCTAAATTTCAAACTTTTCTTCCATTCTCTACTCTTCCATTACAATATCACTTAGATATATTTCGTGATTATTATTCATTTTGTTTTCATTTTGGGATGATTCTTCCATTATTAGTTGCAACATGGAATTATGCTAGATGATTGGAGAAAAAACCAAATAGTAATATGCAAACTTTTCAACTATTAGTAAACAAATTTAAAAAGGCATTTACGATTTACAAGAACATTTACAAAGGGCACTTACAAAAATGAAGTGTAATGTAAGGCTAAAATGAATGTTAGAATGTAGATGAGTTTAGGGAAAAAATAACCCTATAACCAAAAAATGAAAAGAGAAAAATTAGAAGTTGGAAAAAAAAACTAATCTAAACAATAAAAAAACAATAAAAAAAAACAAAATTAAAACAACAATAACACAATAACACAAGGTGAGGAATGACGCAAGATGAAAAGCAAATAGTAGTAATGTAAGGCAAGGAGTGATGCAAGATGAAGAGTAAGCAATAGTAATGTAACGTGAGGAGTGACACACAACGAAAAACAAACAGCAACAACACAAGGTGATGAGTGATGCAAGGCGAAAAAAATAGTAACAACACAAGGTGAAAAACAAACAACAACAAATATAAGGCAAAGAACAAGTAACAACAAAAGCAAGGTTAAAAGCAAGCATCAACAAAAGCAAAGCGATAAGCAAATGCAAAATAAAACAATAAGAAAAAAAACCCAATGCAAAATAAACAAAAAACCAAAAACACATTAACAAGGCCAAAAAGCTTTTTGGGTTTTATATCCTTCTCCACTCACAATCCCCACGGTGGAGGTGCTATCGTAAACCTTAAACCCTACAACTTCTAACCCTAAACCTTAATTCCAACCTACCCATTTTCCTTCCTAGACTTTAAGAATTGGATTTGGGTTTTCATGCGAAAACCCATCTAGTTCTCTTTTTTTTAATAAAAAAATTCCAATTTTAATTATCTTAGTCGATTTTCACATGAAAACTTAAAACTAGTTTTTTGTTTGGTTTTCACCTAAAATGAGAACAGTTAGTTCTCAATATGAGAACTTGACTAAGAACCAATTTGAAAACCATGTCACCTATTGAGAACCGCCCAACACTGAAATAAAGTAGTGTTGTGCATGTAAATGTTAATAGCCATATATATGGCATGTAAATCTTGTGCAAGTGTAAGTTATTTATGCTTACACATCCAAAATTTATTACATTTACACTTATTTTGTTGTAGTATATATATATTTTATGACACTTACATTACCTAAGGCCAGTGTAAATATTTATCACGTACACTTACATGGCCCTGTGTAAATGTTTTGGAAAGTGTAAATGTAAATACTAAAATTATTTGTAAAATCGCCCTGTTTTTGGGCCTCATTTCACTCCAAACCTTTTTTTTAGGGGTATCCATAAAATAAGGAAATTTATTAGATTTGAAATGAAATGCTAAAAATCAACATTTAATGCACAAGTTTCAAGATTAATTATATTGGCTTTACAAGTAGGAACAATAATGGAGGCGTTAAAAAAAAAGGAAAGACATGCTGAAATTCAATTCACCACAAAAATTGAAGTCCTCCCCACCTTTGAATGTTGATGTTTTATATTTTTTCGAATGTCCTCAAATAAAAATCACATTTTTTATGACAAGCACTAAATAGGCGCAACAAGTTAAATGCGGTATTAGGTTCAACGCATTTATAGTATAATGCCCAATAGGAAAAAGAAAATTGGATTTTTTTTTACTATACCTACACAATGATTAACATTATAAATATTTTTCTTACAAATAGTTTCAAAGAAAAATAAAATGATGTACTGGTTAAAATTGTCCCTTCAATTGAAAGGTCTAAAATCCTTTTCCCAATTATTTTTTCCGACAAACAAAATGGATGAAAAAATCCATATAACATTTAAATAATTTTTAAAATTAATTTCCTTTAGGAAGTCATTTCCTTGGCCAAAAAAAAAGATTAGGTATAGGTCCTAGACATGTTCCCCATGGAGTAAGAAGAGTTCCCTAGTGAAAAATACAACTTCCCCAAGGAACAATGCATTTTCATTGGGCAAGGGCCCAAATTCCCCAAGGAAAAAGGCACCCTCCTTGGAAAACAATGTATTTTCCCTAGAAAAATGCCTAAATTCCCCAATGAAACATATGTTTTAAATATTTTTATAACCACAATCATCTCATTTTTATTTTTACATAGTCTTGCAACTTATCATTGGAAATTTCTATAAAAGAATTACAACTTTGTAGTTGAAAACATTTTAATCAAAATTCACATGCAAAAGTTATGATGAAACAAAATTTTGAACACATTAATTCCCTAGGGCAACTTAAGCTCCTCCTTGGGGGACATGATTGTCCCCAAGGGAAAAAAAGGTTTAAGTTGTTCCCTAGGGCAACTTAAACTCCTTCTCCTTAGGGACATGATTGTTCCCGGGGGAAAGCCAACTTCCTTCGAGGAAACGCCCAAGTTCCTCAGGGGAACAAATCTTTCAAAATTAGTAGCAATCAAAATCATCTCATATTTGTTTTTATATAGTCTTTTGACCTATCATTGGAAAGGTCTTGAAAAGAACTATAACTTTGTAGTTGGAAGAATTTCAATCAAAACTTATATGCAAAAGTTATGATCACACAAAGTTTTGAACACATTTGCCCATGTTCCCTCGGGAAGCAAATGTGTTCAAAATTTTGTATGATCATAACTTTTGCATCTGAGTTTTGATTAAAGTTCTTTCAACTACAAAGTTGTAGCTCTCCTCAAGAACTTTCCAATGATAGGTCACAAGGCTATATAAAAATAAATATGAGATGATTATGATTGCTAAAAGTTTCAGAACATATGTACCCTCGAGGAATTTGGGCCTTTCCATGGGGGAAGTTCATTGTTCCTTGGGGAAGTTGGTTTTTCCTTGGGTAATAATCATGTCCCTAGGGAGAAAGAATTTAAGTGGCCTTAAGGAGCAACTTAAACCTTTTTTCCCCTTGAGAATAATCATGTCCCTCGGGAAGGAGCTTAAGTTGCCTCGGGAAATTAATGTGTTCAGAATTTTGTTTGATCGAAATTTTTATTCTTAAACAAGAGTTGCTTAAGCATTTGCTCCCTGGGGGAACACGGTTTAAGTTTCTCCCCCAGGCACATGGTTGTGCCTAGGTGCCTGGGGGAGCAAATGTGTCCAAAACTTTGTGTGATTATAACTTTTGCATGTAAGTTTTGATTGATGTGCTTCTAACTACAAAGTTGTAACTCTCTTCAAGAAATTTCCAATGATAGGACACAAGCCTATATTACATATATTAAAGGACGTTGTGATGTGAAGCATCATTTCATCCATTTGTTCCATCATCCATCTAGTCATCCATCCGTCCTGTCATGGTTTGTTTTGGTATAAAGGAACAAGATTAGGCTTTGGGTTTGGTGTGTAACTGTTACTTTCCAAACTACACAAGCTTTTTCTCTAGAATAATTGCAAGCAATAATGTCAGAAGTTGCTCTTTTTTACTCATGTACCCATTTTGGAATGAAATGTTAACAACAGTTGTTAGGTCTTATTCTCCCTTTTGATGGACTGGCCCTTTCATCCGGAATCAGCTGTGTAGCACGGGTGCCAATTTTATAGACCTAATTAAGAGACCTTGCCAATTCTGCAACAGCTATTACACAATAGTTTTGGCCGGTTGCAAATCCTAGCTTGCCCTTGGCCTTGCCTGCTTATAGTGTGTAATAAAGACGTTTTAGTCAAGAAGGTGAGAGTATTAGTGTAGAGGATGGTTCACCTTGGCCACTCTCAAATAATGAATTCAAAATTTGCAATAACATTTGGTGACCATTCCTCAAAATGTGGGACCAAATGAAATTGCATTATTGTTCCTTAGTCCCTCTCACCTTAGCCAGAAAAGGTGACCTTTTTTTTGGTGAAATTTTTTTTGTTTTTCAAAACTTTGTTTCCAAATTTCTCTTTTTCTCTAAAAGAGTGTGTGTTATTACAGGTATATATGTTGGCTACTATTTTGATGGTGTCATACAAATGTGTCATCAATTAAAGCAAAATCTGCCTGGGGATAGCTTTGATCCATCTTTTACTAGCCTCAGTATGGGATTAAAGCGAGGTGCTATTGGGAACACCCTTGGGGAACAAATTGGGAACTTGATGGGACCAAGTTGGGAACTTAAAGGGAACATGTTGGGAACAAAGGAAAAAAGAAAAAAATCCTTCCCCCACCCCCCCCTGCTGCCCCCACACAAAATTTAAAAGAAAAAAAATCAAAGCATTTTGAGTGCATGAGCCTTCCCATTGGCTGCATTAAATTTTTATTTCCAAAACTGTTTGTCACTATTTTTGGCCTGGGCTAATACCCCCAGTATAAACTGGGGGTATTTATTTATTTAATACATTAAAATTATGTCCACAAACAGACAAGGTTAAAAAGAAAAATCAACAGACAAATTTTTTTTTTAATTAAAAAAATACATATACATATATACATGTAATAATACATGTGGCCCTATTATTAGCTACAACTTTGAAAACCACATTGGCCATTGGAAAAGGAGAATCCACCCGCTGTGTGTCTGAATAATACTAGCCCATGGCCCAGGATGTTGGCCAATAGGAATGCATGACTCTGTGTGGCTAATGGGTGGTGGTGACGAGCGATGATGATGATGAGGAAAGCAAGGCGAGACAACATTAGGGTTTGGGACTTCCCGTGTGAACAACCTGCGCTTCAGTTGCTTATTGCCTTCCTTTGCTTTTATGTGTGGGCATTCTTGGAGTCTCTCTAAGCACATTTTTGTCGTCGTCATTCTATACACCTTTATAGCTTTTGTGCAAAGGGAAGGTAGATGGGTTATTACTCTTAGATATACCAAGCGACTTGAAATTTATTTGATTTTTTTTCAAACAGGTTCGGGATTACATGCTCAATGAACAAGATGTGCTTCTGCAATTAGATGTACAAGGGGCAACAACAATGCACAAATTGCTTGGCCAGGATGTAATGTTCATTTTCATGGTAGCAAAAAGTGAAATGGCCTTGGTGAAACGGCTTGTGGAGAGGAAGACAAAGAGTTTTGGAAATGTAGTTTGTAGTTTTGTAATATGTATCGTCAAATACACACACACTGGTGCATTAGGTCACAAGCCTATATAAAAACAAATATAAAATGACTAGGATTGTTAAAAGTTTCATAAAACATGTTTTTCCGAGGAACTTGGGCCTTTTCTTGGGGAAGTTGGCTTTTCCGGTCCCAAGGAACAATCATGTCCCCATGGAAAAGGAGTTGAAGTTATTCCAAGGAGCATTGTAAACCTTTTTTTGAGAACAATCATGTTTTCAGGGAGAAAAACATATTTTCCCTGAGAACAATCATGTTCTTAGGGAGAAAAACCTATTTCCCCCCTGAAAACATGGTTGTTCCTTAGGGCAATTTAAGCCATGTTTCCTTTGGAAACATGGTTGTTTCCCGAGAGCAATTAAAACCCCTATTTACATCAAAAAAAATTTCATCCATTTCATTAGTGATTTGTGAATGACAAAAATTATTCATGAAAATGATGAAAAAGTTTGAACCTAGGACCTTTGGGCTATAAGGGGGATTTTAACTACTGCATTAGTCTATTTCCTTTGAAAATAATATTTAAAAAAAAATTTAA